>Ga0180007_10000734_pt1 | contig 51171 bp, 31 predicted proteins | sample MM_PC_MetaG_FD_121122 | JGI IMG/M metagenome (GOLD analysis project Ga0180007, IMG submission 121122) | Groundwater microbial communities from the Aspo Hard Rock Laboratory (HRL) deep subsurface site, Sweden - MM_PC_MetaG | ecosystem: Environmental > Aquatic > Deep subsurface > Groundwater... | reverse complement strand
GAAGCCGTAGCGGAAACCATGGGTCGGGCCGGCACCACGGTCTTCGTGCACCACAGCGCGGTTTCGCGGGAGCAGCGCCAGGAAGCCGAGGCCCGTTTCGCGCAGGGCACGGACGCCTGTATCGTGTGCACCTCCACCCTGGAATTGGGCATCGACGTGGGCGACCTGGATCGCGTGCTACAGGCCGAGGCCCCGTCGACGGTCAGTTCGTTCATGCAGCGCATGGGGCGCACCGGACGTCGAGCCGGGCAGGTGGCCAACACGACGTTCTACTGCGAGACCGTCGCGAGCATCCTGCAGGCCGTCGCGCTCGTGGAGCTGGCCAAGTCCGGCTGGGTGGAGTCCATCGTGCCCGAGACGCGCTGCTGGCCCGTGCTGATTCATCAGTTGGTCGCGATGTCGCTGGCCGATTCGGGTGTCAGCGCCGATGACGCCTGGGCGCATTTGTCGCGCGTGCCCGACTTCTCAGGCATCAGCCGTGCGGAGTTCGACGGACTGGTGTCCTGGATGCTGCAGGACGGTGCCTTCGAACTGGTCTCGGGGCGGCTCGTGCTGGGTCCCACGGTGGAACGCCAGTTTGGGCGCCGCAACTTCATGGAACTGTACGCGGTCTTCTCCAGCCCGCAGACGTACACCGTGCAGACGGCCACGGGGCAGGCAATCGGCACGCTGACACAGGACTTCGTGGACCGGCTCGTCGAGGAGGTCAGTTGCTTCCTGCTCGGTGGGCGGGCATGGCTCGTGACCTCGCTGCGACACACGGACCGGCGGGTGGTGGTGGACTCGGCTCCTCACGGCCGTGAACCGTCCTGGGGCAGTGTCCTTCCGCAGTTCCTGGGACGAGAGCTCTGCGAGCGCATCCGATCCCTGCTGGTCTCGACCGAACCCGTGCCGTTTCTGGATGGTCCGGCCACGGAGGCGCTGGCCGCTCATCGTGAGGAGATGCGCGAGGTCCTGGAACCGGAGAAACATGGGCTCGAGTTCGTCCCCGGAGAGCTGCGCTGGTGGAATTTCGCCGGTGGCCGCATCAACGCGACGCTGCGCTACGCCATCGAAGCCGCCCGCCCGGACTGGTCTGTCGTGCCCTCGAACTTCATGCTGCGCTTGCGCGGCCCCGACCTGTGTGAACCCGAGTTCCGCAAGGTGCTTGCCCGTTTGCGCGATCCGGCCTTCTTCGACGACCCCGTTCTCTGGCAGAACGTCTCCGCCGCGCTCCCGGCCTACCGCATCAGCAAATTCCAGCCGCTGATGCCCCATGCCATCGAACACGAGGTCATCTCCCACGCGCTGCTGGACATCCCCGGCACCCGGGAGTTCATCTGTGAGATGTCGACAATTCGCGAAGACTTTGGGACTTGACGGAACGCCAATTCGGCGCTATCTCCTCTTCTGCGTGATACTTCTGACTGGCGTCTTCGGGTCGGACGGGCAGGGCAACCTGTTGCAGTGGTAGTATCGCAATGGCGATTGTCTCAGTTGCCAACTTAGACTCGGGATGCGTTCGCGCACGCCCACCGTTCCAGCGGCCTCCATTGACTCAGGGAGGTGCTCGGGTCTTGGTTGGTCGAAAGGGCGTGAACGGCATGCAAAACTCCTCGTAGTTAAAACTCCAAAAAAATGTTCATGGGTTATGGTGTTGCCTCGCTTTGACGGCAACATCCGTGTCAGCAATGCACAGCATGATGGAACAGAACTGTTCCTGGAAGGATTTTCCAATGAAAAAAGTTCTGATCACAGGCTCGGCCGGACTCGTAGGTACGGCCTTGGCTCAAGCATTTAGAGTAGCGGGTTTCGAGGTCGTTGGACTCGATCTCCGTGGGCATGGAGAGGAATACGGAGACGTCTTGGACGAACAGAGAGTGAGGGCTGCAATGCAAGGGGTTGACCTGGTCATCCACTGTGCGGCTGTCTCCCGCGTCATCAGTGGGGAGCAGGATCGTTGGCGGTGTTTCAACACCAACGTGAAGGGCACATTCAATGTTTTCGAGGTGGCCAGGGTGCTGCACGTCCCTGTTTTGTACGTCAGCAGCCGGGAAGTGTATGGCAATCCCGCGAGTCTGCCGGTCACCGAGGATTTTCCCATCCAACCGATCAATACCTACGGCATAACCAAGCAAATTGGAGAAAACCTGGTGAACTCACTGCAACTGGAAGGTTACCGAGTGGCGATCGTCCGCCTATCCAATGTGTACGGCAGCGTCTACGACTACGAAGATAGGGTGGTTCCCGCGTTTGTCAGTTCGGCGATCCTAGGCAGACCCTTGCGGGTGGATGGGCCTGAGCACACCTTTGATTTCACCCATATCAATGACGTGGTGTCCGGCCTCATGGCGATCGCCAACCTCCTAATGTCGGACGCTCCAGTTCCACCCACGGTTCACTTGCTCACAGGTCGACCGACAACCCTTCAGCAATTGGCTGAGCTGGCCATCCACACGACCCGATCGAATTCTCCGATCGTCCATGCGGAGCCGAGAAACTATGACGTCGCAAAATTCTACGGTGATCCGGCACGCGCGAAGGCCGTGCTGGGCTGGAGTACGCAGATCTCCATTGAAGAGGGCGTCAAGCGGCTCATCAACGACTTCCGTCGATCTTTTAACCAACTGCGAAAGGGGCCTGGGCGATGAAGATCTTAAAAGTCATCCATGGATACCCGATGCGCTACAACGCCGGTTCCGAGGTGTATAGCCAGATGCTCTGCCAAGGGTTGGCGGACCGACATGAAGTGCAGGTCTTCACGCGGGAGGAAGACGCCTTCGCACCCGACTACCGGCTGAGGAAGGAGAAGGACCCGGATGATCCACGGATCACCCTGCAGCTCGTCAACAACCCCCGCCTGAAGGACCGGTACCGGGCAGAGGGCCTCGACGCGCGGTTTGCACAGGTCCTGGAGGAGTTCCACCCCGACCTCATCCACGTCGGGCACCTGAACCATCTTTCCACCTCCCTGTTGCGCGAGGGTGCGCAGCGGCAGATCCCCATCGTCTTCACCCTGCACGACTACTGGCTGATGTGTCCCCGCGGTCAGTTCATGCAGATGTTTCCCGAGGATGCCAATGAGCTCTGGGCCGCCTGCGATAGCCAGGAGGACCGGAAATGCGCGCTACGATGCTACAGTCGGTATTTCAGTGGTGCGCCGGAGGAGGAGGCGCAAGACGTCGAATACTGGACGCGCTGGGTGTCCCGTCGCATGCAGCATGTGCGGGAGATGACCGAGTTGGTGGATCTCTTCATCGCCCCGGCGCGCTATCTGCTGGAGAGGTTTCGCGATGAGTTCCACCTCCCGGAGGCCAAGCTCACCTACCTCGACTATGGCTTTGATCACGCCCGGTTGAGGAACCGGAAGCGGGTCGCAGGAGAACCGTTCACCTTCGGTTACATCGGGACGCATATCCCTGCGAAGGGGATTCATGACCTGCTGCGCGCGTTCGGACGCGTCACCGGAGACGCACGCCTTCGCATCTGGGGACGACCCAGGGGGCAGGATACCGAGGCGCTTCGAGAGCTGGCTGCGTCCCTCCCTGACCAGGTCGCCTCGCGGGTCGAGTGGCTCCCGGAATATAAGAATGAATCGATCGTGCCGGAGGTCTTCGACCGCTGCGACGCTATCGTGGTGCCCTCGGTCTGGGTGGAGAATTCGCCGCTGGTCATTCATGAGGCTCAACAAGTCAGGGTGCCCGTCATCACGGCAAATGCGGGAGGAATGGCGGAGTATGTCCACCACGAGGTCAATGGTCTGCTCTTTCCCCATCGGTCGGTGGAGGGTCTGTCCAGGCAGATGCAGAGGCTGGTGGACGATCCTGCCTTGGCGGCTCGGCTCGGTGCGCGGGGTTACCTCTATGATGAGCGGGGTCTGGTTCCCGAGCGCGACCAGCACCTCCGCGACCTGGAGGCTATCTATGAACGCGTGCTGGAGCGACGGCGCACCACGGCGGTGAGATCGCTCCCGGGCCCCTGGCGGATCACCTTCGATACCAACCCGGACACCTGCAATCTTCACTGCGTCATGTGTGAGGAGCATGCTGAAACCGCACACAAGAAGGACGGTGGGAAGACGCTGCTGAGAGTGATGCCGTTCGAGTTGCTGGAACGAGTCGTGGAGGAGGCAGTACCAAACGGTCTGCGGGAGCTCATCCCTTCGACCATGGGAGAGCCGCTGCTCTACGATCATTTCGACCAACTGATCCAGTTGTGCGAACGGCACGGGCTGCGGCTCAATCTCACGACCAACGGCACGTTTCCCCGGCTGGGAGCTGCTGAGTGGGCCAGAAGGATCGTCCCCGTGGCTTCCGACGTGAAGATCTCCTGGAACGGCGCCACCAGGGCAACCCAGGAAGCCATCATGCGGGGGAGTCGATGGGAGACGGCGTTGGAGAACTTGCGCACGTTCATCTCCGTGCGGGACGCACACGCCGCGGCAGGTGGCAATCGCTGCCGGGTGACCATGCAACTGACCTTTCTGGAGTCGAATGTCGGGGAGCTGGGCGAGCTCGTTTACCTGGCGGCTGAGCTCGGCGTGGACAGGGTGAAAGGTCATCATGTCTGGGTCCATCGAGCCGAGCTGGTCAAGGAGTCGCTGCGTCGGGACCCCGAAGCGATTCGCCGGTGGAACCAGGCAGTTCAGGAGGCACGAGCCGTGGCGGAGGCGCACCTCCGCGCAAGCGGCAAGACTTTGCTCTTGGAGAACTTCTTTCCCTTGGATGAAACGGCGACGGGTGATCTTGCTCCTGGGGGACACTGTCCCTTCCTTGGTCAGGAGGCGTGGGTCAGCGCGGAAGGCCGTTTCGACCCCTGCTGCGCCCCCGACGCCCTGCGGCGGACCTTGGGCGACTTCGGTAACCTGCAACAACGCAGTCTCATGGAAATATGGAACGGCCTCACCTACCAGGAGCTGCTGAAGACTTACTGCAACCGGGAGCTCTGTCTCCGGTGCAACATGCGCAAGCAGGCAGGAGGTGAAACATGAGCAATCTCGCCTTGCGAATAGCACTGGACCGTACCCACCATCTGTTGCCGGACGGGCAGGCTGCGTATGCGGCCCGCTTCGATGAAGTCCTTAGTTTCCATCCTCCAGGTCTAGCCGCCGTCAGGTGTGCTCGGGAAGCCTGGCATATCCAACCTGATGGAACCGAGGCGTATCCAAGCAGGTTCCTGAGAACCTTCGGGTTCTACGAGGGTCTCGCTGCCGTTGAGGCTGAGGATGGGTGGCATCATATCCACACCGATGGGCAGGACGCCTACTCCCAGCGGTATCGATGGGTTGGCAACTATCAGGAGGGACGATGCCCGGTACGAGATGAAGCAGGACAGTACTACCATCTGGAGCTGACGGGGCAGCCAGCTTACCCCGAGCGCTGGCGTTATGTCGGTGATTACCGCGACGGGATCGCCGTCGTTCAGGCGAGTGACGGTCGTTCCACGCACCTCGGTCGAGACGGGAGCCTGCTCCATGGTCGCTGGTTCCTTGATCTCGATGTGTTCCACAAGGGCTTCGCCAGGGCCCGGGATGACCGCGGTTGGACCCACGTCAATATCAACGGAGTCCCGCTGTACTCACACCGCTACGCCATGGTGGAGCCCTTCTACAACGGACAGAGCCGCGTGGAGAGGTTTGATGGCCTGCGGTTAATCATTGACGAAAGCGGGTGTGAAGTGATGGAACTTCGCGCGCGGCGATCCAGCCCTTTTGCGGAGCTATCCGGTGATCTCGTCGGCTACTGGCGGACCTTTACTGCCTGGGCTGCAGCCGAACTGGGCATCGTCGGGATGCTCCCCGCCTCAACCGAGCAAATCGCCCACTGCACCCGCCTGCCGCTCCGAAACGCCCGGAGACTGCTGTCGGCGATGGGCGAGATGGACCTCGTATCAAAGGTAAACGGGACCTGGAAGGTCACAGAGAAAGGAACCTTCCTCGATCCAGCGCACCCGATGTCGCTTCACTCCGCCGCCATCGAGTACGCCCTCCATATGGTCGCTCCCTGGCGAAACCTCCCACGTATCCTCGCAGGCGATCGGCCCGAAGATCAGGACCTTTTCCAGGTCGTCGCCGACGACGCCAACCGCGTCGAGGGTTTCCATCGGATGCTCACCTCCTACGCCCGTCACGACTATGCCCGGATCGGCGAGGCCATCGAATTAGAGGGAGAGAAGACCCTCATCGATGCTGGCGGTGGCACGGGTATTGTGGCAGGCCTCCTTCTCCTCGCCAACCCCTCGTTACGTGTCATCCTTTTGGAGCGCCACGAGGTGCTCGGGCGTGAGGCTCTGCCAACCGAAGTCCTCTCAAGATTCCGAGCCGTGCCCGGAGACCTGTTCACGCCGTGGCCCGTCAGGGGCGACGCTATTCTCATGGCTCGTGTCCTCCACGATTGGGATGACGAACGATGCCTCCTTATCCTGCGCAATGCAAGAGCGGCGCTGGACGCCGGAGGGCTACTATTCCTCGCCGAGATGGTCCTCGAACCCGAAGTCTTCGACGGGAGCTTGTGCACCCTGCACCTGCTCGTGAATACCGGGGGTGCCGAGCGCACCCTCGATGAGTACCGCGCCATGCTTGATGCGGTGGGTTTTGACCTCCAGGAGGTTCATCAACTCGACACGCTGCCGACCGTCCTGCGTGCGGTGGCTCGATGACCCGCCATCCTCCTCTCTCCCTGGGCGACACGGCCAGCGTCTTGCCCGAATTCCTGCGGCGAACGCTGGCGCGTCTGGATACCCTGCAAGGGTGGACGCTCATAGTGAGGCATGCGGAACGCGAGCACTTTCCGCCGGGCAGCTTTGGTAACGACGTGTCGCTGACCCCGCACGGACGGCGACAGGCGCTTGAACTTGGCGCCAGACTGCAGGGCCGACTGGCTGGGGCGACCTCGTCTCCGCTTTCACGCTGCACTGAGACCTCACGCCTAGTTTCGGCCGGCGCTGGGCATCACGTCGAACCTTCCACGGATCGGCTCCTCGGCGACCCTGGCCCTTTCATCGAGGACGCGGAGTTGTCAGGGCGTGCCTTCAACGCCATGTCCCTGAAGGAACTCGTGAACCGCCTCTTGGAACCCGACACGGTTCCGGAAGGCATGCGATCTGCCGATGCCGGCTGCTCCGACTTGCTCGCGCTGGCGAGGGAGGCACTGCCAGCTCCTGGCGACGTTCACTTGATGGTTACCCACGATGCCATCCTTGCGCCCCTTCTGACGCTGGTCGCAGGAGAGCGGACGGGAGACCTCCACTGGCCCGATTTCCTCGATGGTGTTGCGCTCTCGTGGGACGGTTCCGACCTTCTCGCCGTCGTCGGGGGCGAGCTTCGGAGGATCGGGGGCGCGAGCTGGCGCGAGCCTGATCCGCTGTGCCCCACGACGCTCTGGTGGCTCCTGACGGCTCGATGTGACCTCGCCTGCCACCACTGCTACCTGCGTGGGTCTTCCCTTCCATTTGGCGAGATGGACACTCATGCCGCTCTGTCCACGATGGCCGTAATGCGCATTCTCCCCTCAGGTCACGTTGTCCCCTGTTGCCACTCCGTGGCGTCCCAGGACCTGATGGCAGGATTCCACACTCTTTTTTACCGACCCCTGCGGGAGCAACTGCGTTCATCGCTCCTCTGCCGAAAGAAGAAGCGGCCTCTCGATGTCCGGCTCACTGCTTCAGGCAACGAGGCGTGCCAGGGGTGCCCTCTCCTGAACGCCTGTGAACTGGGCTGCGAGGTGGTCGCCTGGCACGACCACGGCGACCTGAAGCACCATGACTCCCACCATTGCCAGCTCATGCGGACGCTTTTCGACCTCATAGAGGGCTGGGATTACTGCGAGAATGGCCATGTCTGACAGTCTTACCTCCATGACTGATGAGGCACTACTGATGCTCGTTGCGTCGTTGGAACCCTCCGAGCGTCTCTGTCGTCTCAACGAAGCCCTCTATCTCCCGGCAACAGTGGACCTCGAGGTGTCCTCCGCCTGCGACCGACGCTGCCAAATGTGCCCACGCGAGGCCATCCATCGGGGACCGGGAATCCTCCAGGACAACCTCGTGGATACTCTAGTTGACTGGCTCCCGACTGACGCTCGCGTGATGTTCTGTGGCCTCGGCGAGCCCCTCTTACACCCGGATTTGCCAGGCGTCGCACGGCGTCTTCGAGGCAAGCACCGTGTCCTCGGGGTGACCACGCATGGGCAACGTCTCTTCCCACCTTTGGTGGATGCGTTGCTCGATGCCGGTCTGGGGCTATTCCAGGTGAGCCTCCACGCGGCAGATTCCGCGAAGGTCCAGGCCATCGCCCCAAGTACGGACCTCTCGGCTACCCTGCGGAACGTCGAGTACCTGGCTCGTCATGCGCCATCCTCCGTCCGGGTCGCAATCACCGCAACCTTGGAGCCGGGCGATCAGAAGGGCGCATCATCCCTTCATGCCCTGAGCCGAGACCTTGGGGTCGGCTGGTTCCCGCGTTACCTCCACCACCGGGGTGGAGCGTTGAACGGTGGACCGCACTCCTCAGAGGTGAGACGTTCCCTCGGATGCGGCAGTTTCGCCCGCTGCACTTTCATTACCTGGCAGGGGGACGTGCTCGCCTGCTGCAACGACCTTTCTGGCTCAACGCGGTTAGGAGGTGTCGAAGAGACGCCCTACACCGAGATCCTGGCGAGAAAGGCGAGGCTCATCGAGGCAGGCAATTTCTTTCCGGCCTGTGCCACCTGTGACGACACCTATCGGCACCTGCTCCTGCTGGTGCCGCGCTTGCTGGATGGGGAATCCACATGAAGACGATCCTCGGACTGCATGGTTTTTCGGCGAACAAGCCTCGGTTGTTGCATGACACGGGAGTCTCTGTCATCCGAGACGGCAAGGTCCTCTTTGCCATCAACGAAGAGCGGCTCTCGCGTGTTAAAACCGATGGTGCCTTCCCCTGGCGTTCACTCGCACAAGCCCTCGAACGCTTCCCTACCGAGCGGCTGGATGGCGTCGCTTGCCCTGACGGGACGCCCCTCTGGCAACTCTTTGAGATTTTCAGATGGACAGAGAGGGCACGTCGTGCATCGGGGGTCTTCATGGGGCGCTATCTGCTCGATTCACTTGTGCGGACCATGGATGTTCGGCGTGTCCTGCCACCTGCTTTGGACCATCTCCCCGTGAGATTTCTGGAGCACCACCTTTGTCACGCGGCTTCCGCCGCATTAACCAGCCCCTGGCCCAGTTGTACGGTGGTCACCATCGATGGCATGGGCGACTACTGCGTTGGCGGCACTGTTGGCGTTCTTGACGCTGGCAGGCTGAGAATACTGCATCGAACCAACGGTTTTTTCTCTCCAGGTATTTTTTACATGATCGTGACCGACCATCTCGGTTTCAAGCCGGGCCGGCACGAAGGCAAGATCACCGGTCTGGCGGGCTTCGGTGATCCGTCGCGGGCCTACCCATCGATGGAGAAAATCCTGTGGTACTTACCGGGCGACTTGGACTTCCGCGGACCACCCATCGCGCGGGCCATCAACGAGTGCAGCTTCGTCAAAGGGAAGAAGGGCGCCCTGAACTATTTCAAGAAAGAATGGGCAGATTTCACCCGAGAGGAGATTGCCGCTGCAGCGCAGAAACGCCTTGTAGACGTCATGCTTCCCTTCATCCGCGACGCCGTTGCCTTGACCGGCTACCGGAGACTCGCCCTGGCCGGGGGCGTGTTCGCGAATGTGGCACTTAATCACCGGATCGCCGAACTCCCCGGCATCAATGGTGTGTATGTCCATCCCAATATGGGCGACGGAGGACTGGCAACAGGTGCAGCCTTGTGGATGGAACGGGAGATGGACGGCTCCACTGCTCCTCCGAATCCATATTCTAACATGTACCTTGGGCCGGACTTTTGCGATGCCGAGATCCAATTGGCCTTGGCTGAGGCTGGTTTGCAATACTCACAACCAGCGGATCTTGTTGGCGACATCGCGAAAGCGCTTGACGAGGAGCGGATAGTTGGGCACTTCCATGGCGCGATGGAGTATGGACCGCGGGCACTCGGAAACCGGTCGATCCTGGCATCCGCCAGAGACGTCACCCTCAACAACCGCCTCAACACCAGGCTTCGCCGAACCGAGTTCATGCCCTTTGCTCCGATTATCCAGGAGGAACACGCGAAAGACTATCTGGAAGGCTGGGACACCTCTCATCAGGCGAGCCGGTACATGACGATTACCTACCGCGTGACGGAGCGCTGTCGCCGAGAGGTTCCAGCGGTCGTCCATGTTGATGGCACCGCAAGGCCCCAAGTCGTGTCGAAGGCGGACAACGAGAGGGTCTGGAGAATCCTTGACGCCTATCGGCAGAGGACGGGAATTCCAGTTCTCGTCAACACGAGTTTCAACCTCCACGAGGAACCCATCATCTGTTCGCCGGGTGATGCAGTACGGGCCTTTCGTCAAGGCGCCGTGGATGTTCTCATCATCGGCAACAAGTGGGTCGAGCCCGTTTCGGGATGTAGTTCTGAGGCCTGATTTCAAAGAACTACATCCAGAACCGCGAAATCGTACATCTTCCAAACGACCTACTCCCAGCTAAACCGCCCGTGCTGGTGCACAGTCGGACGGAGGTTGGTATCACACCTCTACCGTGAACCAGGAGTCGCCGTTGCCATCGATGGCATCACCGTCGATGTAGTCGGCGATGCCGACGAACTGGACCACCCCCGGATCGTTGACGTATTCGATGCACTCCTGCGGGATATCGCGCGTTGATGAAGACGAAAACAGAATCACGAAGAACATGAAGCAGGACATGGCGACCTCCTTCTTCTTACCCGTACCGACGCGGGTGGTGGTGGTTTCTGACGGCGGATCAGTCCTGGGCGGCACACATGCTCCTGTAGCCGCAGCTGGAGCATCTCCAGGAGTGTCTCTTCGGCAGAGCCAGCTCAGGCTGTTCGGCACGCAGGGCCGTCTCGATCCAGAAGCTGGCCGAAGCCGCCTGCATCAGGGCCGCGCGCTCCTCACGATCTTCGTCGAACCGACTGATCGGCGCCACAATGACGGAGGGGTCCTTGGTCCGGATCAGGAACTGGTAGGACAGGTCCACGGACTGCACACCGAGGAGCTGCCTCACGGCCCAGCTGTAAAGGCTCATTTGAAGGTCGGGAGAGCGGGTGCGGTCCGGGTCCAGGCGAGCACAGGTTTTGTGATCGATGATCGTGATTTTCCCGGCGGTTTCGATGAGCAAATCGAGCGTGCCCAGCAAGGCTTCAGGGAGGAGTTTTCCGTTGACGGGATTGTTCAGGGGGATGGTGATTCGGTGCTCGACGGCGAGCACATGATCGGGGCGGGCACCCTGCTGCAGGAAGACACGCAGAAGGGCTTCAGCGGATTTCTTGAGGGAGTCGGGCGTCTCGCCCTTGGTGAAGTGAATGGGAATTTCACGCGGTGCATCGATGACTGCCGCGGCGAGGTCCGTGAGCTCGGATAGAGAGGGTTCGGTTTTACTCTGGCGAAGCTGGTTGTAGAACAGCGCGAGGCACTCGTGGAGAGCACTTCCGAAAACCAGGGAGGCAGACACATCCTGCGGGATGCAGCCACGGATGTACTTGAACAAAAACTCCCTCGGGCACTCGGTCATCGTCGTGACGGAACTTGCGGACAAGTGAATCGAATCATCGAGCTGCGGTGCGGGTATTGTGACCATTATTGCCTCCGATCAGTTCGGAAATCAGCGTGCTGGCTTCCTTGGTAGAAAGGTACGAGGTGGCGCGGCCAAACCGCTGCTTGCACGAGGTTTCGAACGCCGACCAGTCTCCCGCCATCTTCTCGTTCACAAGCTTGCGGAGCATGCCGATCTGGCGGGAACTGATCCGCCCCTTTTCGTCGGTCGCGGGCACCGGGGTCTCGTGAACGATGGGCTGAGGGGTGTCGGTGGTGGTGAGCGCGTTCGGCTGCATCGAGCGATGGTCGTTGATGATCTCGCCGATGGCAACGATGACTGCGGCCACGGCGGCGGCCAACTCCTTGAAATTTTTCTGGTATTCGTTCATGTCTTGGGTCCTTTCCGGTTGGTGAAGAGTTCGAGGAGAATGCTTCCGATGATGATCAAGATCTTGAGGCGTGGGTCCATTCGGGTGCTCCTGGTTGGGGTTGATGGTTACGCGGCCAGCTGCAGCGCGGTGGTGAGCGCCTGGGTCTTGATTTGCATCCCTTGGCCGAACCACGCGGAAGTAACACGAGCGTCGGGGTTGTTGGAATTTCGGTCGTGATCAATGCTTTCAACGACAGCATTGTAGGCCCGCCACCACGAGGTCGCCGTGGTATCCACGCCCAGGCCGTTCTCGAACCTGGCGAGGATCTTCTCACGGGTAGCACGAGCGCTGTTGCGCTTGGCGGTTTCGGCGGGATCGGGGAACAGCGCTCGCAGGTAGTTGTCCAGCTCGATGGTGCGGATGCTGCGGCGCGCGAGCAGGCGGAAGACGTCGGCATTGCGCTCGAAGAGGTCATCAACTCCCGCAAGGAAGGCACCGGCGTCCTCGATGCGGGCTCCGGCGGACGCGGTGTGGCGGACGGTGAGCCGCTTGTCCCCGGTGGCTCCCTTGAGCGCGAGGGACAGGGTGTTCGCGCACACCACGCGGATCGGCGTGAACGCGATGGTGACGGGTCGGCTGCCGTCGTGGCTGTTGGTGATCAGCAGGTACTTGTCGACCAGGTCATCCTTCGCGATATGGAGCGTACCGTTGACGCGGGCAAGCACCCAAATCACCCTGCCGCCACGCAGGCTGCCGGCGGTGTGATACTGGACCTTGCCGGTCTGGATGATGCGATCGGCGAATCGGAAGGCGTCGAGGTTCTGTATGGGCTTGTACTGCTGGCCGACGACGCCCAGGGAGTCGAGCCGCGTGATACCGTTTTCGACCTTGCGACGGATCATCGCGTAGTGGTCGGGGACCCCGACGGCCCGGTAGCTGCCGTTGACGGCGACCACGGCCTCCATCGGCTGCTTGCTGACCTCCCAGTCGAGACCCGCAGCGGTGATTGCCTCACCCGCGGTCGCGGGCGGATCTTCGAGGACGGTGCCCAGCCCGTGCCAGGGCGGTGTGGCGACGAAAAAGCCGCTTTCAAATGCGTGTGACATGGTCTAGCTCCTTGTTTTTGTTGTGAAATTGTGGTTATCGGCGAGTGAGTTCCCGCTTACTGATCTTGTGCCAGGAAATCGCGGAAAATCCGCATCAGCCAGGGAAATTTCATTCGCCCGGAGGTTTTCGCGGTCCGAATCCGACCCCTGCGGGCGAATTCCTCGTTGACCCGCGCGCAGCTGCCCACTACAATCATTTCACACCGGAGGAACGCCGCCATGAAAAACAGAACCACCCTGCTGACCATGCTCGCCACGTGTCTGATGCTGTGGAGCTGCGACACGAAGACGAAGACCGTGGATTCCTGCGGGGACGGGTTGCTGGATCCGGGGGAGGCGTGCGACGGGAGTCAGATGACGGCGACGACGTGTGAGGAGCTGGGATATTACGAGCAGGAAGGGATCCTGACCTGCTTGTCCGACTGCACGTTCAATCTGGCGGTGTGTACGGGCGGTCGTTGCGGAGACGGTACGATCCAGGTGGGTGAGGGAGAGAAGTGCGACGGGTCGAACCTGGACGAGATGACCTGCGATGATCTGGGGCTGGGCGGCGGGACGCTTTCTTGCAAGGCCACGTGCCGCTTTGACGTGTCGCGTTGCGAGTTGTCCGCGGAGTGCGGGGACGACGTGGCGGCGAGCCCGTTCGAACCGTGCGACGGGACGGATCTGGACGACCAGACGTGCGTGACCCTGGGTTTTCACCGGGGGGTTCTCGCGTGCAACGCGGAGTGCACGGGGTTCGACACGTCCAGGTGCACGAACTGCGGCAACGGAGAGATGGACGGTGAAGAGGTGTGTGACGGAATGAATTTGGGCGGGCAGACCTGCGTGACGCAGGGGTGGTATGGCGGCCAGTTGACGTGCTCTGCGGATTGCGGGACTTTTGACGATGGTTCCTGCATCGCTGCGGGGCAATGTGGCGACGGGCTTGTCCAGACGACGTACGGCGAGGATTGCGACGGCGTAAACCTGAACGCCCAGACCTGTTTGACGTTGGGATACGGCCAGGGCAGCGGGGAGCTCGGATGCACGGGCGGCTGCGTGTTCGACGAGACCGCGTGTGTGCCGAAGAGCACGAACGCGGATCTAGTGACCCTGACGGTGAGCACCGGGACGCTGACGCCAGCGTTTCAGGCGGCCACGACCACTTACACGGTGATGGTGCCAAACGCGGTGACGACGCAAACGGTGACGGCAACCAAGGCCAACCCGTACGCGAGCCTAGTCATCGCGCCGGGGCAGCCGATGTCGCTGACGCTGGGAGCCAACCCGGCGACGGTGACGGTGACTGCGGAGAGCGGGGCGCAGAAGGTGTACACGGTGGTGATCACGCAGACGGCGACCTTGGACTATGAATCGGTGAACATCGGGACGCTGATCTACGTTCCTGCGGGCACCTTCCAGCGGGACGCGACGCCGACGAACCTGAGCGTGGTTTCGGCGTTTCGCATGAGCCAGTACGAAATCACGCGTTCGCAGTGGACAGCGGTGACGGGGTGGGCGGATCCGAGCAACGCCACGTACTCCAGCGGTACTAGCGACCCGGTGCAGATGGTGAATTGGTACGACGCCATCGCTTTTTGCAACAAGTTGAGCCTGCTCGAGGGATTGACGCCGGTGTACACCGTCAGCGGCGTGGACTTCGGCGTTTTGACCTACGCCCAAATTCCGACGAGCAGCAACGCGACCTGGAACGCGGCGACGGCGAACTGGGCAGCCAATGGGTACCGGCTGCCCACTGATATGGAGTGGATGTGGGCGACGATGGGTGCGGACACCGCAGCCCCGGGGGCGACGAACGCGGCCGGGTATTTGAAGGCGTTCGCTGGGAGCACGGGCGGCACCCTCATCGGGGACTACGCGGTGTTCGGGTATTACAATTCCGAGACGGGGCGCACGATGACGCAGCGGTCGAATCCTGTGGGGACGAAACTGGAGAATGAACTGGGCTTCCATGATCTCTCCGGCAATGTGTTGGAGTGGGCGTGGGATTGGTATGGGAACTATCCTACGGGAACCCTGACGGACACACGGGGGCCGGTCTCGGGCACAGCCCGCGTGGGGCGCGGAGGCAGCTGGGGCAACACTGCATCCTTCTGCACCGTGGCCGGCCGGGACAACTACAACCCGAACTACCGGCACTACTACATCGGTTTTCGGGTAGTTCGTCCATGACCCTCCGCGTCGTTCGCAACTGTCCCGCGCACACCTCTCCGACCGCCGGGGTCGCGAAACTTTCAAGCGAGCCGGTGCTCTGCGGAGTGCTCACAGCGCTGATCACGTTCGATGAACCACAACTCAAAGAAACCCGGCATAACCGAAACCGCTAGCCGTGGAAGGGGAAAGGCGAGAGACCCGCATCAAACCTAGGAATTTTCGCATGCTCCGAAGTCACAGGTGCAACCGGGGATCGTCCAGTAGAAACGGTTTTTACTGGCGACTTTGTGGCGACTTTGACAACGGAGGAATCGCATGAATAGACACAACTAAAATTTGAGTTTGAAACCCCACGGCGTGATCACCGATATCACCTTGACACGATATCACCGTACCTTGACTTCTGCTCCACCCTCGGGGATAGTACCCTCCGCAGGCGAAAAACATGGAGGATACTTCCTATCCCCTTGAGGAAACAAACGATGCCAACCACTGACTCCACATTGGATCCACGCGTCCAGCAGTCCCTGCGCACTTCCCATGAATCGCTCCTGAAACGTGGCGAACTGATGACGAAGGAACGTCTGTCCGATTGTTACGCGCTGTTTCGTGAACGATTCGGCCCTGAGCGCCTCAAGAGTTTGGACGGCGAGGTTCTGCTGAATACGATGCACGCCCACGGAAGTCAAGACAGTATGGTGTATTGGCTGGAGTTTAAGAGCGACGCCGAATTTCCAACTCGCCAGTTCGGTAGCATCTCCGGTGGGACTGCGCTCAAGTTTGGCCTCTATAAAAACAAGGACTCTGGAGAATGGATGGCCGGCCATCCCATCAACCAAGTCGTTTTGTCACTGGCAGACGCCATAGCCATCGCACGGAAACACCGCGACCAATTGATCGCCGCCGTGGCAGTCCTTCAGAATTTGTCCAACGAAGCGGACGATCAGAAATATCTAGCCTTGCAGAATTAGTTGGATGAGGTCGCACCGGACGTGTGCCGACTGGCTTGGGGGCACAAATATGTTAGCCTGCTTTTCCCTGACAAGCTGGACGATTTTCACGCTGAATATTTCCAGCGGCACAATCTGATTAAACTGCTTCAACTGCCACCCACGCAGCCCGGCCTGTATGTTTCGGCGGGCCGGTTTATCAATTTGGCCAATCAAATGGGTTGGCACATGAGTCATCTATCCACTGTGCTCAACGAGCGGAATGGCCCGCCCACAAAATACTGGCGCATCGGTACCAAGCTAGGCGAAGGGAGCGACGCTCAAGATATATGGCCAGACATGGAGGCCGGTGGTTTTGCGGCCGTAGGTTGGCCGGATCTGGGAGATTTATCCAACGTGCTCGCGGGCGAAAATGTGAAGGAATCCATCGCGGAAATGCTGACCAGAACATACCCGGACTATTTGGCAAATGTTGCTTCACGCAAAGCCGGTGAAATTCGGAACTTTACCAAGGACATGGCTGAAAATGACGTAGTGCTCGCAGCGGACGGAGAGTGGATTCAAGGTATCGGTTTGGTCAAAGGCCCATACCGCTTCGAGCAGACACAGCCGGAAGATGCGCCACACCGTCGCCAGGTCGAGTGGCATACCACCCCGAAATGGAAATTGCCCGTCGCTGAAGGGTTGAGAACCACGGTCTGGAAATTGAAAAGGGATGAGCGGAACTTGGTGTCCGTGGAGCGCCAGTTGCTGGAGCAGTCTTTTCCGGTGTCACCAGCGTCCGTCGTCCCAACACAGACGCCCCCGAAACCCATTCGTAAAACTGTGCGCTTGGAAGGCGTCATTCCGTGCAAGTTGCAGGCGATCTTGGAACGCAAAGGCCAGGCCATTCTCTACGGCCCGCCGGGCACCGGAAAAACCTATTGGGGCAAGCAGACTGCTCTCGACTTGTCAGCCATCGGGTCCTTCGGGTGCCTGTATGCAGACCTTACAGCCGAGCAGAAAGTCACCATCAACGGGGCCGGCTCAAACTCCGGATTGCTGCGTTGCTGCACGTTCCATCCTGCATTCGGCTATGAGGATTTCATCGAAGGCTACCGTCCGCAGAAAAGCACAGGCGGACAGTTGGTGTTTGAAAAACGTGACGGAATTTTCAAAACACTCTGTCGTGATGCTGCTGCTTCCGATGAAAAGTTTGTGCTGCTCATTGACGAAATTAATCGCGGCGACATCCCGCGTATTTTTGGCGAGTTGCTGACCCTGCTCGAAAAGAACAAACGCGGGCAGGAAGTGATATTGCCTTTGTCTGGCGACAAGTTTTCTGTGCCAGCCAATGTTCTGGTCATCGGCACCATGAATACGGCGGACCGTTCCATCGCCTTGCTCGATACCGCCTTGCGGCGTAGGTTTGGGTTCGTTGAGTTGATGCCGGATTCGTCCACGTTATCAGGCGCAATTGCGGGCGAGGCAATTCCATTGGGGCCATGGCTGGACGCATTAAACTCCCGCATCCGCGAACACATCGGCAAAGACGCCCGCAATCTACAAATCGGACATGCCTACCTGATGGACGACAATGGAAAGCCGGTGACGGATTTTGCGAAATTCTCCCGCATCATCGCCGAGGACATCATTCCGCTGCTGGAAGAATATTGTTACGAGGACTACGGCGCACTCACGGAGATTTTGGGCGGGGCTGTGGTGGACGATGAACGACAGCGCGTACGCGAGGAATTATTTTTGCCCGCTCGTCGTCAGGATTTGATTCAAGCATTGCTGGCACCCACGCCTGAATTGTCCACGACGATAGAAGCGGTCGCTCAACTAGCCCCGACCCTAGAACCCGAGGATGAACCTGAAGAACCGGCCAAATGACTACGCAGAACATCAACTTGATTGAGTGGGAGACGCGAAAACCTTCAAAGGGCAGCCCGTTGGCGGGGCCGGTATTGTCCGGACATCCAGCGGCCCAGCGGTTGGCTGAGACACTTACCCGCGACGGCCGGATTGAAATCCTTGAACTGGCACGCGGCTTGGAATTGCGGGCGTCATCATATGTCGGGCGTTTCGCTTTGGGCGAATTACTCATCACCATTAAGCCCAAGATTTCCGGCGCGCCGTTAATGAATCTGCTTCGCTATGCCTATCGGCTCCGTCACTTGGATTTGTTTGACGAGGTTGGCTATGCAACCTCACAGGCCAGCTTCGAGGATTTATTGATTCATCAGTTGGCGGCCGAATCCTCCGAGTTGCTCTCCCGTGGTCTCCATCGCGATTATCTGCGCACTAACTCCATGCTCGCCAGTCCATGTGGGCGGATTGATTTCGGCGGCTACATGCAAGTCGCCGCCAATGCTGGGGTAGCCTTGCCCTGCGTCCATTATCCTCGCAGCGAGGATACCAGTTTGAATCAGGTTTTGCATGGCGGACTGGAGTTGGCCGCCCGGATGACGCTGGACCGTGAATTGGGCAGTCGCGTCCGGCGCCTGGCAAAAAGTTTCACCGGGAGGATCACCCCGAAGGAATTGAACGCTGCCGGCTTCACCGAGGCTTGGCGTTCACTCGACCGCCGCACCAGCGCTTACCGACCCGCGCTAACTCTAATTCAGTTGCTTCTGAATACCCAGGGGGCGGCCTTGACCGACGCTAAATCGCCAATCCCCGCCGCAGGATTCCTGTTCGATATGAACCGCTTTTTTCAGGCGCTTCTTTCCCGGTTCCTGAACGAGAACCTCGTTGGTTACGAGGTTCAGGATGAGCAAGTCCTGCGCGGAGTGTTCAGTTACGACCCGGGCAACAATCCTCGTAGCCGGCGATCACCAACGCTTCGCCCTGATTTTCTTGTGCTGCGCGGTCACAAGGTTGAAGCCGTTCTGGACGCAAAGTATCGCGATCTTTGGGAAAGGAATCTGCCGCGTGAAATGTTGTATCAACTTGCCCTTTATGCTTTGGGGCAGGAGAGTGGTAATCGCAGGGCAACAATAATCTATCCCACATTGGAAGATACGGCTCGTCAACAGGTTGTTTTCGTCACGGACCCGCTTCGCGGCACTTCGAAGGCGGAAATAGTTTTACGACCTGTGAACCTGCTCAAACTTGACCTGCTTTTACGTGACAAAGGTGTTCATGCCCTCCGCAACCGGATCGAGTTTGCCACGCGTCTGGCTTTCGGAGGGCCATCAGATGGTTCAATCAACGAGAACGCCTTGACACCATGAGGGAAACCGACACCAACTCTTCTCTCCGTTGATTTTGTGCATGAAAAACACGGCTTAAAGGCAATTCCCTTGTAAATCAATGTGAATTACCGCCTACTCCATTCTGCAGGAACAGAAAGTGACTTTGTCTGTAATAATGGAAATGCGCCATTATCTCCAATGACCTCGCTGGACTAGGCGAGAAAACCCATCGAAAATCATAGCAAATGCCTGAATAGGGGCTCGGAGAGCGTGAAGGCGTTCGATGAGCAGGTGGATTATACTAGATATCCGTTGCTTGCAGAGTGAAAAGGATGTTTAACTTGACTTTTGATGCTGAGGGAGTTATTGTATTTATGTATTCAATAATCTGCAGTATATCGGAGGTTTTTATGAGCGACGAAAAAAATACAAATATTGAAAACAACAATGATTTGCGGGAGTCGACAGTTAAACTCAATGTTGCGAAGAACATTGCGGCCGCTCGAAATGCAATGGATATTTCCCAGGATGTGCTGGCGGAGAGGGCTCACATCGGAAGAGCCACGCTGATTCAGATCGAGAACGCAAAAGCTGACCCGCGGTTATCAACCCTTGTCAAACTCGCCACTGCTCTGGAAGTGAATCCATCGATTTTATTAATGGGAAAAGAGGAATTTGAAGCCATAGCGAGGATTTCAGAAACGCTTCTTGAGCAAAAATTGCAAAAAATGGACCCCCAAATTGTCAAAATGACGCAACACTTGGTCGATTCAGGTATGGATCGAAACCGGAACAGGGCTGCCAAAATGGGTGGGGAGATGGTCCAATCTGTCGGTATGACTAATGGAGTAATTTCCGGGGCGGCCATCGGAACCATTTTGCTTCCGGGGGTAGGCACCGTGATTGGTGGAATACTGGGTTCCTTGTTTGGGAAGAAACTGACGAAACAATAAGCACGGCTACATACCCAAAAGTATTTCAGGGTCCACCCAATTTCCAGGATTCTGGGAGAGGCCGCCCATTTTGGGGCGGGAGGAGATCTCTATGGACCATAGTGAAAAAGACGCGTTTTAGTAAAAGCGTAAAAAATATGCAACGCAAATAGACGATAAACAAATACAAAATATCCATACAAGACAAGAATAGTGGGCCTTATGAACTGATTCTCTGAGTCCCTTTTGTGGTGATGGGGGCGCAGTATCAAGGAAGTGCTTATGTGTGTTGACAGGTGCCTGGAGCGGCGCTAAAACATCTGGCAAGCATCGCGTGAATTGTTCTGCGATGAAACCAGGTACATAACATACAGTACCTATATTGATGAGGAGTTTGTAATGGAAAAACGTCAGGATGTGGAGGAAGTCATGAAGTCTATGCCCAATCAACTCGAAAACACAGAAGGAGAGCCCACAATGGAAGACAGGGATCAATGGACAACATTTTTCATCACGGAAACCACCGAGAAGGCCGAGGTTCTGCGAAAGCTGGATCTGACCGCGGCGGTTTGCACGCAGGACATCGAGAACCTGCTCACCCTGGTGCCTCAGGACGCGGAGGTCGTGCTCGTGCTGTCGGAGCGGCCGCACACCGAGACTCATCCCGTGCTCATGTGCGGGATTGGCTTGTGGCGTGGCGAAGTCAACGTCTCCATGGTCCAGGTGGACTGGGAGGAGGGTGTGGTGCCCTGCGACGATCAGGAGGCGTTGCAGCACGTTCTCAGTTGCGACAAGGTGTCCCTGCCGCTGGGGCTGGTCCAGCTGCTCCCGAGCCGACTTGGCGTCGGTGGGTGGGATGTCCGCCTCGACCTCATCTTCGAGTTGATCTTGCCTGCAGACGTTGGCGTCCAGGAGCAGGTGCTCGCGGCGATCGAGGCCCGCGTCAGCGACCTCCATCCTCTCCAGCTCAGCACTGCGTTCGCCGGGCGAAAGTGGTTGTTTGGTCAGTTCGAAACGGTGGAGAAGCAGGATGAGGAGGCGCAGGGCCTGGTGAAGGTGGCGATCGCGCTTTGCCACCTGTGGGTGCTGGACTTGCTTCGCCTGGGCAACAAGGCCAACACCTTCTTCGAGTGGGTGGATGGTGCCTGGTGGGAGGTGACCGTGCAGCAGTTCTGCAAGCGCATGGGCGTCGCGCACCGCTCGTCCTCCTTCATCCGCAGTCTCTGCCATCACTTGGGCATGCTGTCTCAGGTTCAGGGGCTGCCGAACGCAGTGGACCAGTTCGACAAGGTCGCTCTTCGCAACGGCACCTTCGACTTCTCCGATGGAGCCCTGCGCCCCGTGCAGCCTGAGGATAAGATGATTTTCCGTCTGGAGCGCAGCTATCTGTCCCCTGAGCAACGACTTCCCATGTCGGAGAACGGCTTCTACCGCGTCTTAAACGCCTACGGCGAGGAGGTGAAGACGATGATCTGCCAGAGCATGATGCCGCGCGTCGTGGGTCCCTGGCCGGGCGGCAAGCACATCAACCTGGTCGGGCTCCCGGGCACCGGAAAGAACAAGCTAATCCTGCTGCTCAAGCGGCTCGTGGCCAACAACGTCTGCTCCATTGATGTGGGATCGCGACATGATCGCCACGCGAATTCCCGCCTGGTGAACATGTTCATGAACTACAGCAACGAGGGCAAGCGTACGCGTATCCACAACATGGAGTCATGGAAGGACGACGCCGACGACCGCAATCTGGAGGTCAATCCGAAGATGAAGGCCATGTATGCCACCCGGCGCATGTGCACGCCGGTGCACGCCATGAACCTCATGTACCTGCTGCCTTCGGTGGGGTCGGAGTTCTGGCGTCGAATGCTCATCATCCCGTTCACGAGGCGCCTGAAGGGCATGGAGGGCGGCGATGACTTCATCGACAGGGTGATCGATGAACTGACCGATCTTGAGCTCGACTCTGCCTGGTCCGACGCGGCTGACATCGCGGTGCAATATGGGCCTGACGGCGTCTACCCTGCGGACCTCACGCAGGACGAGGTCTCCGCGCTCTACGAGGAGCTCGTCGACCCGTTCCAGATGTTCCTGCAGTCGGAGCTGCGTTGGACCGACAGCAAGGAGCCCTTGCTATTCAAGGACATCATCCAGAAATACCAGGAAAGTGAGTACTCGATCGTCGATCGCAAGACCGGCAAGAGGGATGATCAGGGGTGTCATGCCATGAACCAGAAGATCCGTAACTTCTGCGGAGCCACAGGCGGCTATTGTCGCAGGGAACGCACGGAATCGTGCCACGATGGTGTCCAGGCGGTCGTCGGACTGGCCTGGGGGAAGGGCAACCTGCCCACCTCGAACATCCTGGGGCGCTTCACGAAGGTCCAGGAGGATGTCCAGGAGACGGTTCAGGAGGATGTCCCCGCGGAGGCTGCTGAACCCAAGAAGACGCGAAAACCTCGTGCGGGCAAGGCTGACGTCGAGGCGGGTATGACGGAGGCTGCTGAACCCAAGAAGACGCGCAAACCCCGCGCGAGCAAGGCTGTCGTCGACGCAGAGGCCGCGGAGGCTGCCGAACCGGCCACACTCCCTATTCGGTTTATCGATGCCGTTTCCGGCAATTCAGGCGAAAGCCAGGAAGATCAACTAGAAACTGCGCCTATCCAGGCGCATGACGAACCCGCCGAAGACGGCGAGAAGGAGATTTCCAATGAAACGTTCTAACACCCACCTGGCATACCACGAAGCCGGCCACGCGGTGGTCGCTCTCGCGGAAGGCCTCCATGTCAAGTCGGTCTCAATCCGGCGTGGCTCCGAAGGGCTCAGCGACTCCATGAGCTTTTACGTATACGGCTACCATTTCCGGAACGGCCGGGAAAAGAGGATGATCGCGCGCAGCTGCATCCTCGGTGTGCTCGCTGGGCTGGCCGCCGAGAGGCAGTATTTCCCTGAAACTCCCGAGACGCCGGTGGTGGATGACTTCGAAGTTGCTTTCGAGATCTCCCATGAGTTTGCAGTGCTGCCTCGCAGCGCACGGACCATCGGGGATGACGCCCACCTGGCCTATCTGGATCGTCTGCAGAAGGAGGCTGCACGGCTCCTGCACAAGCACGGGCCGGCGGTCGTGGCAGTGGCCAAGGCTCTCTTGGAGAAGAAGACGCTGCAGGCTGATGAGCTGGAGTATCTGATCTCCCGCACAGCGACGGCCTAGCCTCTGCATCACCCTCCCGCCGAAGTTGAATCCTCCCTTTAGGCGAAAAAAACCAAACAAGATCAAATAAAAAGCCTGAAATCCGGTCATGACCGCATCAAATGCGACCGCGTGTTCGTGACGCATCGACACGTCACAAGATATCTTATGGATTATAGATACACAAACAAATATAAAATACTACTTGCAATAATAGAAAAGGTGCACTATACTGCAGAAGAGTTGAGGTTGTTCCTCGGAGGATCTCATGCGTTCAGTTGGTCCTTTCATGTGTAAAAACTATGAGTTGCGCAAGATCAATGCCCAGATCAAGCACCTCGTGCGTATCCATGGCGGTGACAACCAAAACCTGTGGGATCACGTGGGCCATGAGAATCTATACTACGTACTGCAAAATAGAAAAAACCAACTTTTGAATCCTGCCGAGTATTATCGCCAGCAGCAGGAATACTCCTCTTTCTGTAAGAGCATGGGGATGTCCTCCGCCGAGACCCACAAGATGACGCGGGCTCAGTTCAGTACGGGCGAGGTGCGCAAGGCCACTGTGGCGAAGTCCACCGTTCTTGTGCGTACTCCCCAGCGCGCTCGTGAGCATCGCGCTTCCGCGTCCTCGCCGCGTGTGGCCACCGCATCCGGCGACACCTCCGGTCCATCATCCGACGACCCTGATCTACCACTAGTTCAACAAGCCAAACAAACCAATCAGGCCGGTTCTACGCAGGAATTTCCTTCTGTGCAGACCGGCATTTTTCATTCTCGCACCGCGAGAAGAGGAGTCCTGTCATGAAACCGTTCAAATCAGTTCCCGAACCCGCACAAGAAATGTTGATGACTGAGAGGGAGACCTGCAGCTACCTGCACATGTCCCGCTCGACGCTGAACCGCCGCCGACTGGCCGGCGATATTCCCTGGGTCAATTTCGGCCGCGGACAGCGCTGCGTCATCAGGTTCCGCAAACGCGACCTGGACATGTACATCGAGTCTTGCCGTAAGAACCCGCTGGAGGTGTGCAATGCGTAAGAAAGAGAAGATCGAACTGATCGTGAAACTGCAGAAACTCGGGTTCCAGATAATCCCTGGCGATGATGGCTGGGATGGGGTTCTGCCCGCCGGGGTGATGGCCATCCGTCTGTATCATCATACTTGGAGGAGGATCGACATGGAGCACCTGGAGTGCGGCACCTATGCATCGATCTTCACCAAGACAAACTCAACCTGGCATTCCTTGACGATGTTTTTTCGTGTACCCGAAAACTTTGCCTTTCCCGAATCTGGCTTGCATCCCCCCAACCACTTCGGTGTGAAAATTAGTTACTTCCGCCCGGGCACAGCGGTGCCCGTCCCTCCAACAAAAGACTGCAAATGGGTGAGCTCGCTCCCCGAGGACCTGACCACGCTCTCTGAGCTGCCGCAGATGTTCTGGCCGCTCGGATGGAGTGTTCGCAAAGGAAACAGGTAGCGAGCCGCAAGGCCCCGCTCCCGAGGTGCACCATGTATGATTTCATCACCTTCTTCCCCCAAGGCATCATCGGCCAGCAGCGATCCCGCGATCATCAGCGGGTGTCCACTACCGAGGTCTACGCAAAACTGATGGACCCGGAACACGGCGAGATTATCGCCGAACTGCGCAGGCTGGCGAATGACCCCGCCATCACAGACGTGGTCATCGACCAGTACAAGAAGAAGCTGCCGGCAGTCGTCTGGCAGTCACTGATTCGCGAGGGACTTGATCGCAAGCAAGCCAACGTCGAGGCGGCCAGTGGGTTCGTCCCGATCGATATCGATGCAAAGGACAACGCCGGCGTGGATCTGACGCAGATGAAGGCGCAGATCGCCGAGCTCGCGTTCGTGGAAGGCGTATGGATTTCACCCAAGGGAGCGGGGCTGCACGGTGTTGCGCGCGTGCGGCTCACCGATCAGAAACTGTACCGACGGGCCGCCGAGGAGCTCACCGGGATCATCGAGACGGCCACCGGACTCAAGCTCGATCACGCGATGCTCGACAGCATTCAGGCGCTGTATGTGTCGTATGATCCAGAGGCAATCCTGAAGGACGATCACGAGATCGATCCCTACATCCCCACGCCGATTGGCTTGAGCCTCGCGCTGGGGCCGGCGCTGTACCAGGCGTGCCAAAGCAGCGACCCGTTCCGAGATCGCTCGGCCTTCGCCACGCGCCTGGGTGGCCACATCGCGGCCGGTGAGATCAAGCAGAATGCTCCATGGATCGAGCAGGCGATCGACGCCATCTGCAAGACCTCCGAGCACCCGACGGACTGCCGCCGCAAGCTCGAAGAGTCCATCGAGTTCGGCAAGTCCACGTACGAGCCGGAGAAGCGCGGGAAGAGCAGCAAAGAGACGGAGGACGCCCGTGCTCTCGCCGATGTGGAAGAGTTCTCCACGAAGCACACGATCTGGTCCACCTCAGTATTCAGCGAGAAGGGTGATAAACCCACCTTTTACATCGAGCAACTGCTGCCGTATCCTCACTTCGAGGAGATCCGGGAGCAGCAACTCCTCAACCTGGCAGGCAAACAGAAGGAGCCTCGGTCCTATGACTCGAAGTTTCTTTACTACCTCTCAAAAAACGCTCCAGTGCAGGGACCGCCGGTCGTGCAGGACAACAAGAAGGTCAACACGAGAGAGGGTATTTTCGATTTTCGGACTGGCATCATGGAGCCGTGGGACCCGCAGCAGAAGATCCTCGGTCATGTTCCTTGCACGTACATCCCCAAAGACAAGCGGCTGGTGCCGAAGGACAATCGCGTGGATCAGTTCTGGATGACCTTCGGCAAGGATGTGTACCAGAAGATGAAACACTGGGCCTTCTCACGCGTGGTGGCTCCGGAGCCGGGCAACGCGAACATTTCCTGTATCGGCGGTGCCGGGTGCGGCAAAACGAAGGCGGTCATTGGTACCTGCAAGCGGCTGGTGGGCATGCCCTCGTTCCTGAGCATGGGTACCATCGAAAAGGACAATCACGAGATGGTCGCGTTCGTTGGCAGCTTCGTGAACATCGACGATGAGGTGGACACCGCAGTGTTCAAGGGTTGTACGAAGATGAAGTTGATCGCCTCGCGCACGGAGTTCCAGGTCAACCCCAAACACCGTGCGCCGTTTCTAGTGCGCAACAACGTCACGCCCTTCAGCATGGGTAACCGCCAGCCATTTCTGCCGGATATCGACGAAGCCGTCCTCGACCGGTACATCGGCATCCACTTTCATCTGCGGTTTCGATATACCACAAATGAAATCAAGGATCTCGAAGCTCACCTGGGCGCGATCCCGCAGTTCCACTGGGATTGCTTCTGGTCGGACTGTGTGGACATCTGGCGCGAGGGCAAATACACGTCGCCGAACCGCGAGCTCATGATCGCCGAGTACCATCGTCTGCGTGATTCGTTCTACCTGTTCTGCAGCAGCACCAAGCACCAGAAGGACGGCGTGGAGACGTCGGTGGGCGACTTGGTTGAGATCTATCAGGATGACCAACGGGAGCGCGCCAGGCGGGCTCTGAGGAGCGGCAAGCCGTTCGAAAAGGATGAGCGGGGAACTATCAAACTGCGCGAAAAGGCTCAAGTGTTTCTCCGGCACCTGGGGCTTGAAGTCTACCGCAAGCCGAAGGACCATCAACTGTATGTGCGAAATTGCATTTTCCTTCCGGAGTCACTTTTCGCCGAGGTCGACCCTGACGAAACCTATGATTTACCAGAGGAATCTTGGATGACACCGGAAAAGGCGGAAGAATCTTTTCGCCAAGATAACCTAGATATATCAATGGAAAGCGAAGAGTTGCCGCAGTTTTCCTCTAAATATTTAGGAGAATTTGAAAAGGAAAATGATGAAGAGAATGAAGTAAGCATGGTACTTGAAAATGGTTCTCTAATATATACGAGCGAAAAAAAGCGGGAAGTCTTCGCTTTTGCTTGTCAGACAAGGGAAATACCGGCGAAATGTTTCACAATCTCGCCCGAAGGACGTCAGGTCCTCGACCAGATCGCCGACATCAAACGCCTCCGCGACTCCATCCCCGAGCGGCTGCTCAATGAGAAGTCCATCTTGATCAGCACGCTGACGCGAGCTACCGATGAGGCCCTCAGACCGATGCTCCCCGGCATCATTCAGGACCTGGGACGGATCGGCCTCCTGTGCATCTCAGCCGACGGCAGGTGGATTGACCTACCCACCACCATGCCGACGCTTCCTGGGTCGTTCTGCGGCCGCACGATGACCTTCCATGAGGTTTCCGAGGAGCTCAAATCTCTCAACCCCGAGTGGTCGCCCCATGCCCGCAACCTCTGCCGCTACTGGACCCACGCGGGCTTGGCCACAAGCACCCAGTTGAACGTGACCTTTCTGCCCTCATTAGGCGCGGTAAACTGCTGAATCTACGAGGGAAATGCCTGAAAGCGGTTGAATTTCGATGTGAAGAGATTTCATTCGATGCAGCAGTTCCGCCAGGACCTGATCACCCGCATCCAGCGGGCGGGTGAACTGCATCTCGACAACGCCGCAAGCATGCTGCCTCCGGAGTTGCGGTACATGCTCTCCTCGGTCGTAGATGACCTGGTCAACTCCGGCCTGATCTTCTCCGATGGCGAGTGGTTGTGCTGGGTCATGCCTGAAGTGGAGACCGGCGGAAACGCCATTGTCTGACGCATCATGGTCTTCGCCTCATGAATAGGCGGAAAATATCGAATAAAAACAATGGTAATGCCTGATTATCGCTGGATGTCGGATGAAGCGAATCGGTGACGTTCCCATCCTCCGATGTCGTTTCTCTTCGATGGAGACATCCTGGATTTTGTTTTATTTACTCCTTGAAAATGACTCCGTTTCAACGCTACTATAACTCTCATTCCGGAGGAGTCCCATGAGCTTCATGACCAAGCGGAGCAACACCAGCATCAGGCTTGAGGTTGGGATCTCTCAATCCATGCAGGCCCTCGTCCAAGCAGGACAGTTGGCAGGGGAGGTACTTGAGGTGAACCAACGCGTTGGTTATCTCGTGGTCAAGACCCCGCTGTCGCTGGTTCCCTATCGCAATCCTGCGACTGTCCGCATCAGCCTGAAAAAAGTCAATAATTCTCAGACTGATGTCGAGTTCGCCTCCGAGAGTTTCGATGGTGTCATCGGTTCTGGTGCCGCCGGCGCAGCGATTGACAAGATCATCCGGGAGTTGGAGAGAATTCTGGGGTGATGAATTTGAGATATTGTAAAAAGTATCTTCAGAATTAGCTCTCGAGAGCAAATTGAAAATGATTCATTGTTGTTTAAGGGACAACATCGATGGGCGTCAATGATTGACTGACATAATAAGCGCCAAGTGCGCCATACTCGTTGCTGCCCCAGCATGTGATTGTGCTGTCATTTTTAAGTGCACAGGAGAGTCTCTCTCCAGTTTGAATTGCAATGAAGTCGCGTGAGCCGAATACGTCAACAGGTGTGAGCCTGTTTAAAAGTGTACCATCCCCCATTTGTCCATAATAATTAGATCCCCAGCATTTTGCTTTGCCATTAGATAAAAGGGCACATGTGTGTGAAGATTTCCCCGATACTGAAATTGCGTTTGTAATTCCCAAGACTTCAGTGGGTAGATTCCGAGAAGTTTCTGTTCCGTCACCCAGTCGGCCACCGGAGTTATATCCCCAGCAATTAATTTTTCCACTAGATAATACTGCGCAAGTATATTGCCATCCAGTAGAGATTGAAACGGCGTCATTGATTCCGGTGACGAATGCAGCGGTGTTTTGGCATGTGGCCGTAGTGCCATTTCCCATCTGTCCATAACTATTGAACCCCCAGCACTTCATTTGCCCGGTATTCAATAAAACACAAGTATGTTGATATCCTGTTGAAATAGAGGCGACATCGCTGACCCCCGTAGCAATGACGGGTGATAGGCTGTCAATGGACGTCCCATTTCCGAGTTCACAACGCTCATTATCTCCCCAGCATTTTACTGTATGATCATCCATGATGGCACAAGTGTGATCATATCCTGTTGATACGGCAATAACATTGGATAATCCCGTGACGACTGTTGGGGAACTTCGATTTACCAAAGTTCCATCTCCCAGTTGTCCCTGACTATTATTACCCCAACAAGAAATTTCACCCGTACTCATGACTCCGCAGGAGTGCTCAGCACCACTTGAACTAAAATTTGCATTAGTGATGCCACTTACGTTTCTCGGATAATACCCGGAAATTGTACTTCCGTCGCCAATTTGACCTTTTAAGTTCGCCCCCCAGCATTGAATGGTACCATTTGTTTTAACGGCACAGGCATGAGATGAACCGGTCGAAAATGATGAGACACTATTTATATCTATTGCCTGCGTAGGTATATAACTATAAAATAAAGAACCATCACCCAGTTGGCCATATTCATTTGAACCCCAGCATTGAATTTTGCCGTTGTCTGAAATGGAACAGGTGTGTTTACTACCTGAAGAAATACTCATTGCATTTGTAACTCCGGTGACAGGCGTAGGAGTCAATCTATTTATGACTGTTCCATCCCCAATCTGCCCTACATTATTGTAGCCCCAACACCTACTAGAGCCATCGTTAAGAACAGCACAAGAATAACGATTACCTGCTGCTATTGAGGCGACATTTGTAATGCCATTAACATCAACTGGTGAGGTTCTCGCTGTTGTCGTACCATCGCCAATTTCACCGTAATAATTGCTGCCCCAACATTTAACTGCGCCACTATTGATGAGCGCACAGGTATGAGATTCGCCGGCAGTTATTGCAGTGCCATTTGAAAGACCGCTAACAATAATGGGGACGTAACTAACGCCCCCCCAGCACCATCCTGTTCCGTCGTTTACTAGAGCACAAGCATGATAATATCCTGTGGCAATGCTAATCGCGTTCGAAATGCCAAAAACATTCACGGGTATTAAGCTATTTATTGTTGTCCCATCTCCAAGCCTCCCGTGATAATTGTTCCCCCAACATTTGATGGTGCCGTTAGTTAAAAGCGCACAGGAGTATTGCCAACTAGCTTGGATTTTTATGATGTTTGTTAAACCTGTTACTGATTTTGGTATAGAACTGTTTGTCGTTGTACCGTCACCAAGTTGTCCATCAATATTGCGACCCCAGCATTTGGCACTACCGTCTGTAAGAAGTGCACAGGAATGGCCGTTTCCCACTGAGACGGCCACCGCGTTGGTGATGCCAACGACATCAACAGGTGAAGATCGGTTCACCACGGTGGAATCGCCAAGTTGCCCCCCGGTGTTATCTCCCCAGCAGGCAACCTTGCCATTCTCCAACAGGGCACAGGAATGAGACACTCCATTGGATATTGCCGTTGCATTTGTGCATTGAGAAAAATCGATCGTGTTGCACGTTGGGTTACAGAGTAGGGATCCCGTGAAGAACCCGAAATCGCGGCATGAAACACCTGCGAAATCCACTCCGTCGCAGGTTTCATACGCGGGTTGCACAACGCCATCGCCGCAGCGGCCATCACAACCCGATTCGTCGAAGACGCAGGTGTCGTCGCATGCCAGGCTACTGGAGCCGGCTCGCAATCCGAGCGTCGCACAGGATTGCCCGTCCAGGTTGGTCCCATCACAATCTTCGAGGAGACCTTGAACGAGCCCGTCTCCACAACTGCCACCACACCCGGACAGGTCAAACGCGCAAGCTCCATTGCATGCGAGTACACCGGGGTATTGCCCCAGGGACTCGCAGGTTTCGCCATCGAGATTCGAGGAGTCGCAAACTTCACCGGCAGCGGCCTGCAATGCGCTATCGCCGCACCAACCGAAGCCCTCGCAGTTGGTCGTGTTGAACAGGCAGGAACCATCGCAAACGAGCAGACCGCCATAGTAGCCGAGGGTCTCGCAGGTCTGACCATTCAGATTGGAGTTATCGCACTCCTCGCCGTTGGCGACTTCGACGTTGTTGTTGCCACACCGGCCAGTGCAGCCGGTTTCATCGAAGCTGCGGCAATTGGTGTTGCATGCCAGCGTTCCGCCATCATATCCCCGCGTTTCACAGGATTGTTCATTGAGGTTGGTGCCGTCGCACACCTCACCGGACTCCGCTTGAATCTCTGTATCGCCGCATTGACCAGCGGCTTCGCAGTAGTAAGTGTCGTATTGGCAGTTCACCGTGCATGCCAGCTCGCCACCGTAGTAGCCTAGCGTTTCGCAGGTTTGGCCGTTGAGGTCTACCTGATCGCATTGTTCTTCACCAACAACAACACTATCCTGACATACCTCGGTGCACACACTGGGATCATCGTTTGTGCAGTTCCAGCCGGCTTCAACCGTACAAGTAGACGAGCAACCGTCGTTGTTCCTCTGGTTGCCGTCGTCACAGGGTTCAGCACCCTCCAAGTACCCGTTGCCGCATGCAGTGGTGCAGCCGGAGCGATCATATCGACAGCCATCGGTGCAGACAAGTGTACCACCCCCGCTCCCCAGGCTCTGACAGGAGTTGCCGTTGAGGTTGGCACCATCACATTCTTCACCGTTTCCAGAGTCGACGTCCCCATCACCGCATCGCCCGCCGCAATCAGTGGTATCGAACTTGCACAGCGGTGTGCACACGAGCGTTCCCACCTGGTTGTAGTGCCCCAGGGAGGCACAGGAATTCTCGCCGATGTCGCCGTCGCACTCCTCCCCAGGATCGACGAACCCGTCGCCACAGGCATCGACGGACTTGGTCTTCGTATCGCATGCGACCAGGAGAGAAAGTGAAAACACGAAGGATATCAACGTGATGATTGATCTCATGGCATTTTCTCCATAATTTTCAGAAATCGTAACCCGGTGGACAAATGAAATGGTAGTCAGTTGGGTGAGCCAATACAATCGAAAAATTATTGCACCTGGGTACCGGGCAGTGTTTGCGACTCAGAATAATCAGCAATATCAGAGAATTTCCTGAATTTAATTTTCCTCCATTGACAGAGAGTGTGATCCACACTTCAATGTTCTCACTGTGCGTTTATGTTTCAGAACGATTCCCTGAAGGAGAAAAGCCATGAAAATTCGATTGTCGGTCGTGCTCGGTATGTGTCTTCTGGTTGCGTCGTGCGGAGAGAACAAGACCAACGTCATCAAGTCGCTGCACTCGCTCGTCGAACTGCAGGAGGCGACTGCGGAGCAGTGCGCGAACGGCGGCACGGTGGTGCTCACCGGCGTGGATGAGAACGAGAGTGGCGTGCTGGATCCGGAGGAGGTAGCCAACACCCAGGTCATCTGCAACGGCAGCGATACCGTGACGGTGGTGCAGGTGGTGGAAGAGCCGGCCGGTGAGAACTGCGCCGAGGGTGGCCAACGCATCGAGACCGGCGTGGATGCCGATGGCAACGCCGTGCTGGAGGGTGAAGAGATCGCCGAGGTCAGGTACGTCTGCAACGGCGGCGATGGCACCGACGGCACCGACGGACAGACGAGCCTGATGAAGACCGATCCGGAGCCGGCCGGTGAGAACTGCGGCGAAGGTGGATTCAAGCTCAGCCACGGCATCGATGATAACGGCGATGGCGTGCTCGATGAGAGCGAAGTCGACGGCTTCGAGTACGTGTGCAACGGCCTGCCTGGCAGCGGAACCAACAGCCTCGTAAGCGTAATGGAAGAAGCAGTAGGCGCCAACTGCGAGCACGGTGGGTACGGTATCCGTTCGGGTCTCGATGTGAATGGCGACCATCTGCTTCAGCCGGCTGAAGTCGAGAACACGGTGTACGTGTGCAACGGCAGCGACGGCATGAACAGCATCATTCGGCGCGAAGACGAGCCCGCAGGTGGCAACTGCCCGTTTGGCGGCCAGGCGGTCATGAGTGGCATGGATACGGATGGCAACGGTTACCTTGATGACATGGAAATCCAGAACACGAACTACGTGTGTCACGGGGCGGACGGCACCGATGGCATCGACGGCGTGAACAACCTGTTCGAGACCACGACAGAGCCCGCGGGGACCACGTGCGCAGCTGGTGGTGTGTGGGTGATCTCCGGTCCCGACACCAACCGCAACGACTTCCTCGACGCGGATGAAATCCAGGTGGAAGAAGTCATCTGCAACGGCGTCAATGGCACTGATGGATTGGACGGTGCCGATGCCTACAACAGTCTCGTACTCGTGACCCCGGAAGCGATTGGACTCAACTGCGCGACCGGTGGGCAGAAGATCCAGACGGGCATCGATCTGGATCGCGACGGCGTGCTCGATGAGACCGAAGTGACGCAGACGCAGTATGTCTGCCAGGGTGCCGACGGCGCCAACGGCCTCCAGTCCCTGGTGAAGATCACGCCGGAAGCGGCGGGCGCGAACTGCGTCAACGGCGGAAGCAAGGTGGAGAGCGGACTCGATGCGAACTCCAACGCCGTGCTGGATGTCGCGGAAGTGCAGCAGACCCAGTTCGTGTGCAACGGCACCGATGGCATCAACGGCATTGATGGCACCGACGGCAGCGACGGCAGCGATGGTTTGAACGGTCTGGTGCGCGTTACGGCTGAGACTGCTGGACTGAACTGTACTGCCGGCGGTAGCAAGATCGAAACGGGTTTGGACCTGGATGCGGACGGCATTCTCGATGCAGGTGAAGTGCTGCAGACGCAGTTCGTGTGTCACGGTATCGCGGGTGTGGATGGCGGCGATGGCACTGACGGTGCCAATGGCCTGAACAGCCTGGTGCGTGTGACCGCTGAACCTGCAGGCGCGAACTGCACGGTGGGCGGCACGAAGATTGAGACCGGTTTGGACGCGGATGCCGACGGCGTTCTCGATCCGTTGGAGATCGCGCAGACGCGCTACGTCTGCAACGGCGTCAACGGCGCGGATGGCAGCGATGGTAGCGATGGTGCAGCCGGCTTCAACAGCCTGGTGAAGGTTTCCGTAGTGGCGCCCGGTGTGCCTTGCACGACCGGCGGACAGAAGGTGGAGACGGGTCTCGATCTGAACCGCAACAACTCCCTCGATGTCGCGGAGGTCACGCAGACCCAGTACGTCTGCCACGGTCTCAACGGCGTGGACGGAGGAGATGGCAGCGACGGCCTGAACTCACTTGTGCGTGTGACCACAGAGCCCGCTGGGGCCCACTGCGCCAATGGCGGCAGCTTCGTGGAAACTGGAATCGACCTGAACGCCAACGGCATCCTGGACCTGGGTGAAGCCACCCAGTCACAGTACGTGTGCAACGGCGTAGATGGCACAGACGGCCTGGATGGCTCCGATGGCCTCGCTGGCATCAACTCCCTGGTCCGCATCACGGTCGAGCCTGTGGGCCTCAACTGCGCTGTGGGCGGCAGCAAGGTCGAGAGCGGTCTCGACACGGATGCAGACAACATCCTCGACGCGGGCGAAGTCACCCAGACGCAGTACGTTTGTCACGGTGCGGCCGGCGCTGACGGTACAGACGGCAGCGACGGATCCACCGGGAGCAATGGCCTCAACTCGCTCGTGCGCATCACGCCCGAAGCGATCGGTGCCAACTGCGCCGCCGCCGGCAACCTGATCGAGAGCGGACTGGACCTCAACTCCAACGGCATCCTCGATGTCGGCGAGGTGACCTCCACGCGCTATGTCTGCAATGGCACTGATGGCTCAGACGGTGCGGACGGTACCGATGGTTCTAGCAACCTCCTGCGCGCCACCAATGCAGCCTGGGGCGGCGTCTGCACATTCGGCGGCGTGAAGCTCGAAACGGGCGTCGACACGAACAGCAACGGAGTCCTTGACGACCCCGAAGTGACGCAGACGCAGTACGTGTGCAATAAAAGTATGGCTTTTGTCTCAATCGCAGCAGGGCAATCTCACACATGCGGAATTAAAACAGACGGAAGTGCCTGGTGCTGGGGAGAGAACTATTATGGTCAACTTGGAAAGACCGGACCTAGATATAGTTCATCACCATCGAGTGTGAGTGGAATGAGCACAAATGTTGTATCACTTTCCTGTGGAGGTCAACATTCTTGTGCGGTCAAGACGGACGGAACCACTTGGTGTTGGGGCTATAACGCATATGGGCAGTTGGGTATAGGAACAACAACCTCCAGCAATATCCCCATGCAGGTTTCCAGTATTTCTGGGGCCGCAAAAATATATTGTGGAGCTCTTAATACCTGCTTGATTAAAATAAACGGAGGCGCCATATGTTGGGGATACAATAATGTAGGTCAACTAGGAGACGGGTCGACTGTGAATCGCTTGAGCCCTGTTGGCGTGAGTGGCTTTTCTTCGGGCATTTCATCGATTGCGCCTGGGGGATTACATACTTGTGCATTAAAGACCGAAGGCAGTCTCTGGTGTTGGGGATATAATGCCTATGGTCAACTAGGAACAGGAACTTTCGGAAATAGCACAACTCCGGTTGCTGTCAGCACAATGGCAACTGGAGTTTTGGCTTTTGATACTGGAGATAGTCATTCTTGTGCGGTAAAAAGCGATAGTAGTGCGTGGTGTTGGGGGAGAAATAATTTTGGACAGATAGGGAACGGGAGTACAACCGACAGCGCCATTCCTGTTTATGTGTCTGGTGTTGGATATACCGTCACGGGTATCAGTTGCAGTTATGGGCATACATGCACCATAGCTTCCGATAGCCGTGTGAACTGTTGGGGTTATAACAGTTCGGGGCAACTTGGCGATGGCACGACCACACAACGCACGTCCCCGGTCGCGGCGATCGGCGCTGGTGCGGGCAATCAATTTGTGGTCGCTAGTGATGGTCATAGCTGCGTCATTAAAACTGATGGAACTGCGTGGTGTTGGGGCAGCAACTCCAGTGGACAATTAGGGGATAATACCTTTACGAACCGCCTGAGTGCCGTGCAGGTGTTCTCAGGCGTCGAACTTGCTCCGTGACAATGTTCAATAATAAAAATCCCTTTGTGTAATATTGATTTTCTTCCTTACGGAGGAATGTCAAAATGAAATGCCAAATCATCGCCATTGCGGACGTCCTCGTAACCGGTAACTAGTCGTGTAATCCGAACACTCCTTGTTGAAGGACAATGAACTGCAAGTATTGTGGCACAGGAGCCTTTCAATCAAATCCGGCAGAGGGGGATCAACAGCCAACGGGCGAAGGTATTGCGGAGGGTGTGGACTATCACGCGGTCATGTAGAATCGTAGTCGTAGAATAGCCAAGACACATAAAACGACAAAATGACACCACGCCATTGACAGGTGAAAATTGAAGACTATAACAGTCAACAGGGGATAACAATCCTCTCCTATCATGAACATGGTGTTTTTGATTTGTATTCATTTTAGCTTTATCCAGGAGTGACATTGTATGAAAAGACGAAAACGATCCTTTACTTTCTCTGATGGTGTTTCCTATCCTTTCGAAATTGTTAACTGTTGTGAGGACGATAAAGTAGTTGGCAAAGTAATATTGATTTGTGGTATTGGCAGGATAAATTACTATTTTGAATCAGTTAAAATATATATGCACGATGAGCATTGTTATCTTTTAGGGAAGCTTCTAGAACCTGACTTTTCCCCAGATTTCTATAATTGTCCAAGTTATTCAAATGCTTTGATTTACTACACCAACAAAGCCGCAACAGAAGAATATGATTTTAATGATAATGAAGAAGATGATGATGACAATGATGAAATATTTAATATAAACAAGGAGTTCTTTAAGAAATATAAAAACGAAGGAATCAAAGTTACATTGTGCAACGAGATTATAAAAGCAGATAAGGACAAACTTGTATTTATTGGCTATGAAGACGAGGATGTATCAAGGTCGTATTTACTACAACTGAGGCTTGGAACTGGAAAACTACCTGAGCCGGTAAAATCAATAATCTAATACAGGTTCATGCCGCCCTGTTTTTCTTCCTGATTGTCCCCCCATTACCCCGCCAGCATCGTTTCCACCGCCGTCGCCTGGAGATCCGGGCACAGGTGCGCGTAGCGTTCCGTCATCTTGATCGACTTGTGGCCCATCAGGCACTGGATCGTGTACAGAGGGGGTGCCCTGGATGGCCAGTACTAGCGGGGACACTTGCGAGAGAGGAGATCCTGCGCCTTGGAAAGCGCTGCTGAAGTGGGGAAGTCCTTCTTGATGATCTCAAAATGGGCCTTGGCTTCCTTGCATTTCTTCGCCTTGATCAACTCACCTAGCTCGCTGAAGGCCCTCGCTCCCAGGATCTTATCGCGCAGGACCTTCGAGCTCCCTACGTTGAGCTTCTCTAGTTGGGCGACGTGGGCCAGTGCCTCGTCCCACTTTTTCTGGTACGACAGCACGATCGCGAGCTTCGTGTGCGCGATCTCCTTGTACTTATCCTGCTGGGTCAGTTTGTCCAGTAGTTCGGTAGCCTTGTCGAAGGCCTTCTCCGAGGCGTACAGATCCGCCATCGAGTACAGCGCTGGACCAAATTCCTTGTCGCGTAGCAGTGCCTCGGCGTACATCTTCTTCGCGTTTTCGGGGTCCTTCTTCTCAGCGTGGATGCCGCCGAGGTTGTACCACAGCGCAGCAGCCTTCGGAAATTTGAGCATGCCCTCACGCAGAACCTTCTCGCACTCGTCTAATTTTTTTAGGTAGAACAGTGTCTCGGATAGGCTTATCGTCAATTCCAGCGAGACAACGCCCGTCTTCTGCACCTGCAGGAAGCTCGCCAGCGCCTCGTCGAACTTCTCAAGTTTGAACTGTGCCAAGCCTTGAAAGAACAGCAAATTAGCGTGACCTGGGTGCACCGTCAGTTCCTTCTCGGTGGCGGCCAGCGCCTCCTCCCACTTCGCTTCGCCGATGAGCTTTTGCACCTCGTCGAGCCGGGGCTGGGTCAGTTTTGCGACGGGCTCGGTACCGGAATCTTTGGCCGGCGTGGGACGCTTCGGCCTTGCCGTGTCGTCCGGAGCCTTTCCATCGTCGGAGTCGGACGGACCCTGGTTCTGTGCGATGGAGGACGTCCGGATTCCGTCAGGGAATTCTTTGTCACCAACAGAGGGCGCATTGGGCGCACCTAAATCTGTTTCAAAGATATCCTTGAGTGTACCTGTTGCTTTTCCAGTACTTACTCCCCAAACTTCTGGAACGATCAGCGCCGAAGCATGAGCCAGATATTTGAAAGGATAAATAGTATAACCAATTTTATCATCTCCAAAGCGATATTCTAATTGTATTCCAATGCCTATTTGCATATTTTGAAACATGCTATTTTCTTCTGGATAACAATTGGCGTATAACTTTACTCCGATATCAATGTCGCTGTCAATTTTTTTCCTTAGTATAAAACCTGCACCAACACTGTTGAATTTCATTCCATCCCTTTCACTGTCGAAATTCACTCCCTCTCTTTTAAACCATGCCCCTGCAAGCAGCCAACTGATGTCACTAAATGCATAGCCAAGATAATAACTTCCCGTAAAATAGAATACATCAATAGGCCCATTGTTCAAATCTCCAACATAGTTTCCAACACCCACATCAAATCCCTGGACAAATTTTTCCACTCTTGAAAATCTTCCGATAGAAATACTCCAATCAGATTTTCGATTAATTCCGGCAAATTCTAATATTCCTTGATTTTCAAGTTTAAATGTCCAAAACTTTTCATCATATTTCCATATAGGTGTCAATATTAAGTTCGGAATACTTAACGCGGTAAACAACATAGTTGAACCCACCATAACACCTGTACCAATTAAATTCATACTTACTTCTAGAAGTTTATCAAACGCGCCATTGTTTGCCATACTAGCGATCATGGGAGCAACTGCGGCTGCAACTGCAACATTCCTTTCGTTTCGAATTTCCCTCTTGGATTTAGTATATTGATAATCTGTATTCTGTTTACTTTTTATATCATTTCCACTCGGCCCCGGCGGGCTATAAGTATTTTTGCTATTAATATTTCCTTCCGATTCGTTTACTCTTTCTGTAATGACTCCTTCTCTTTGTTTCTCAATTCTTTCTTTCTCAGCACTCTCTTCACTTTCTTTTCTTACTTTAGCTTCTTTTTCTCGTTTCAACGTGCTTATGCATCTTGAAAGATCGGTTTCTATCTTTTTTACTGATATTCTAACTACTAGCGATTGTGGTTTGGCTTTTATTTCCCCTAGAATTTTATTGCTTGGATGAAAAGCAAAGGTGTGGGAATCTCCATCACTCTCTCCAACTCTTGAAAATGCTTCTGTATAAACTATTTGGTTTTCATGAAGAATTTCGACGCTATAGTCCGTAGTCAACCTTAAGTTGCTACTATATGGGCACATATTTAGCTCGATTGTTCCTTCATCACATTGAACCAATGTGTTTGAGGTGACCAACATATTTGTTTCTATTTTTACTTCTATTCCTGATAAAATTGATATACTTACAGTTTTCCAAGAATATGATCCACCAAAAGTTGAAATGGTGCAGTTGCTGTAACTTTCAATATTTATTGGTGGATTCTGGTATAAATTCGTACCATTAGCAGAAGATGGGATCTGCGCAAATAGAAAGTGCATTAGAAAAATGATCATAAACGCAACTCCTTTTTATCTAATTTAGGTCCATCTCAAACTCAAACTATCCATAAATCTTTTACCATCGTCTCTCCACGAGGCCGATTGGTTACTTAATTTTTAAGGTACTAATCTCCGCATTCATATCCCCCGAACGGGTGAATTTTTTGACATAACGTATTGAGTACAGGTCGATGGTAATGTAAAAGTATTGGCTGTTGGCAGGAGAGATACTACAAGATTTTATTTCTCGCCAAGGAGTCCCCCTACATGAATTCCAAGGATGTGAGGAATCGACTCGACGAGATCTCTGTTTTTATGCCCGTCCTTAACCCCGCCCCCCGTCACCCCGCCAGCATCGTCTCCACCGCCGTCGCCTGCACATCAGGACACAGGTGAGCGTAACGCTCGGTCATCTTGATGGATTTGTGGCCCATCAGGCGCTGGATCGTGTACAGCGGGGTGCCCTGGATCGCGAGCCAGGAGGCGAAGGTGTGGCGGAGGGTGTGGAAGACGACGCGGTCCTTGGCGTCGGTGGAGGTGGAGTTGAGCCCGATGGCATCGACGGTGCGCTGGTAGGGGTGGGAAATGGCGCAGTAGGGTTCGTTGAGGGTGTTGGGGAAGACCAGTCCGGCGGAGGCGCCGAGCTCGCTGCGAAGGCGCTGGAGCATGGCCAGTGCGGGACCCTTGATTTGGGCATGACGGTCGGTGCCGCCCTTGCCGTCACGAATCAGGGCGGTCTCGTTGGTGAAGTTGACGTCCTGCCACTGCAGGTGGGCGATCTCGCCGAAACGAAGGCCTGAATTGAGGGAGAGCAGTGCCATGTCGCGGACCTGGGGGTAGGGGGCCAGGGCATCGAGCAGGCGAGCGGCTTCTTCGCGTGAGAGATACCGCACTCGGGAGTTGTTCAGGGGTTTCGCCTTGAGGGCGACGACCGGGTTCTTGCCGGCGTAAAGGTTCCAGGCGATGGCCTTGTTGTACATGGTCTTGAGCAGCTTGAACACGTGCGCGATGGTCTGGGGCGCGAGCTTTTTGCCCAGCTTGGTGCGCAGGTCCTCCAACTCCTTGAGCGTGATCTCGGAGAGCAACTTCTTGCCGAGCGGTTTCAGGAGGTGGTTCTTGTAACGGTTGCGGTCCTGGTAGCCGAGATCCTTCTTGTTGGCTTCGGCCCAGGGCATGTACTCGGCAGCGAGCGCATCGAGCGTAATGGGAGCCAGTGGGGCGTCATCTTCATTGCCGGCGCGTCCGGCTTCCAAAGCCTCCGTGCGTTTCTTCAGCGCGATCTCGGGGGTGAAGCCATCGCTGGCCCAGCCGATCTTGACTTTGATCAACTTGTTGGTCTGCTGGTCGCGAAACAGGATGTAATAGCACCGGTCGGGACGTCCGCTGAACTGCCGGGTGTCGGATTCGTACCAGAAAACGCCGGCGTAGCGTTTGTGTTTGATGAGCGTTGTTCTGCAAGCCATGTGATCCTCCGTTTTAGTAACGCATTAGTAACTGGATTCTGGAATCAAGAGCACCAATGCGAAACATGCTGGTGATCAGTATAATCTAAATCACCAAGAAATACAAGTGCTTTACGACTATTTCATACAGCGTGATACAAACTGAAATGGATTTTTTAAGGGCCTTCTAAGCCGTTGGTCGCAGGTTCGATTCCTGCCAGGCGCGCTTTGATCTATAAGTGTTTTTACGCAGGGCAAATAACAGGGCTGCATGGATCTGGAGAGGTAGCCAGCAACTCCTCGATCAGGTCAAGGCGCGAATTGTGCTCGAGCTGGTCGTCGTGGATGAGGAAGCCCTGCGCAGGGTCATCCGGCGGACATTGGTGTCGGAAAGCTATCATGTATTGAAGGAAATAAAATTGAAACTCAGGGGGCGGTGTCCGAGCAGCAGCGGAAACCGACGGTGGGCAGCGGCACCGAGGCGGCCGCCTGGGACAGGTCGAAGGCGCAGGTCAGGCCCGGCCAGGGCGTCTGGTACTCGCCGCCGCGGACGACGTAGACGTTGTCGCCCATGGTGGTGGTGCCGCGCAGGTCGTTGGTCCACTCGCGCAGGTTGCCCGACATGTCGAAGAGCCCATCGGGGGAGACGCACTGGGTAAGGTCGCCGGCTGGCAGCAGCAGGTCATCGTCGTCGCCGCCGGGGATGCCGTCGGCGTCCACGCCGTTGCAGGCGTCCTCCTCGTACGCGTCGCCGTAGGGATAGATCAGATCGTCGGGGCCGGCGCAGGCGGCCTCCCACTCCGCGGCGGTGCACAGGCGCTTGCCCACGCGCGCGCAGGCGGAGAGGGCGTCGGCGTAGGTGACGCTCGCCCACGGCAGGACCTGGGCGTTGGAGCAGGGACGCGCCTCGGATGCGCCGGCCGAGGAGGGCGTGGCGTCGGGGCGCGAGGCCTCGTACCGGTAGATGTAGAAGTTCAGGCCGTCTCGGTTGATGTGCACCATGTCGTCGAGGACGCGGTCGGGGTCGTCGGGATCGTAGTTGTCCACGAGGCCGTCGCAGTCGTTGTCGATGTTGTCACAGAGCTCGGCCGAAGGTGGGGCGCCGGGCGTGGTGATGACACACTCGGTGCCGGACTTGTCACCCTTGCAGGCGTAGGAACCGGTGCCCTTGCAAAGGCCGAGATTGCTGTCACTGCAGGCCGAGCTCAGAAGCGGCAGGAAGTCCTCATCGGAGGACAGGTCGCAGTCGTTGTCGAGGCCGTCGCAGCGGACCTCGGCGTAGGCGACGAGGTTGGGGCTCCCGATGAGCCGGTCGACGTCCAACGGGTAGTTGCAGACCCATTGCTTGACGCCGCCGAAGAGCTGGCAAGTCGACGTGACGGAGACACCACAGGCGCCGCCGGTCTTGCAGTAGCCGGCCGGGGGCGCGACCAAATCGGAGATCTCGTCGGTGGCGCCATCGCAGTCGTCGTCGCGGTCGTTGCAGTCTTCGGAGCCCGCCAGGCGGGTGGGCGTGCAGGCATATTCGCAACCGTTGCTGCCGACCAACTGCAGATCGCCGTCGATGTCATAGGTCCCGGCGTTGCAGGTGTAGCGGCAGGCGCCCAGGGTGCAGGACGCGACCGATGCGTTGGTCGGTACTGAAGCGAAGCACGAGATGCCGCACATGCCGCAGTTGAGGATATCGGTGTTCAGGTTGAAACCGTCATCGGGGGTGCCGTCGCAATCGTTGTCGATGGTGTCGCAGCTCTCCGTCAGCGGTGTCACCTGACCCTGGCAGACGCCCCAGATGCCGGTGAAGCAGGTCTGGGAGCCGCCGTGGCATGGCCCGACGTTCTCGGTGCTGGAGGGGAGCCCGGTGTAGCAGGACTGGGTCAGCGGTGTGCCCGCCGTGTTCTCGTCCTTGATGCCGTCGCAGTCGTTGTCGAGGTTGTCGCAGATCTCGGTGCCGCTGTTGGTGACGGTGCAGGCGTATTCGCAGCCGTTGGACTGCAGGCCGTCGAGGTTGTAATGATTGGCCTGGCAGGTGAAGGTGCAGTTGCCGGCGCTGCAACCGGTGGCGGTCATGTATTGAGGCGTGTTGTTGGCACAGATGTAGCCGCAGGCGCCGCAGTTGAGGGGATCGGTGAGCTTGTTGAATCCCTCGTCTACGATGTTGTCGCAGTCGTTGTCGAGGCTGTCGCAGAGCTCGGTGCCGCTGTTGGTGACGGTGCAGTAGTACTCGCAGCCCGGGGTTCCGGGGACTGTGTCGTAATAGTTCGCCGAGCAGGTGTACTGGCAGACGCCGGCGCTGCAGCCCGTGGTGGTCATGTTGACCGGGGCATGGGCGGAGCAGACGTAGCCGCAGGACCCGCAGTTGAGGGGATCAGTCAAACCGTTGTATTCGTCGGTGGTGCCGTCGCAGTCGTTGTCAAACGTGTCGTCGCAGCGCTCAATGCCGCCGTTGGTGATGGTGCAGGCGTACTCGCAGCCGTTTCCGCCGATGGTGTTGCGGTTGAGGTCGATGTCGTAGAACCCGGGTGAGCACTGGTACTGGCAGACACCGGCGGCGCAGCCGGATGCATAGGTGTGGGGCGGCTTGATGGCGGTACAGGAACGGTTGCACGAGCCGCAGTTGAGGACGTCGGTGTTCAGGTTGAACGTCTCGTCCACGCTGCTGTCACAGTCGTTGTCGAGGGTGTCGCACAGTTCAGCGACGGGGATGACCTCACCCTGGCAGGGGCTCCAGGTGCCGCTGTAGCACTGATGGGTGCCGCCGTGGCAGAGTCCGGTCCCGTTGGTGCCGCCGGTGCCCGTGTAGCAGTTCTCGACCAGCGGGGAGTTGTCGGGCTGGGTGTCGATGCGCCCGTTGCAGTCGTTGTCGAGGTTGTCGCAGATCTCGATGCCGCTGTTGGTGATGGTGCAGGCGTACTCACAGCCGTTGGACAGCAGGCCGTCGAGGTTGTAATAACCTCCGGCGCAGGCGTACTGGCAGTTGCCGGCCGAGCAGCCGGTGGCCGTCATGTGGGGCGGGAGGTGATCCGCACAGACGTAGTTGCAGGAGCCGCAGTTGGCTGCGTCGGTGAGCTTGTTGAAGCCCTCGTCGACGGTTTCGTCGCAGTCGTTGTCGGCGCCGTCGCAGGCTTCGGTGCCGCCGTTGCTGACCTGGCAGAAGGTCTCGCAGCCGGGGGTGCCCGGATCGTAGTCGTAGTACGACGGAGCGCAGATGAAGTTGCAGGAGCCGGCGGTGCAGGACACCGCGTCCATATTGGAGGGCGCGTTGGACTGGCAGGAGTAGCCGCAGGTGCCGCAGTTGTTCACGTCGGTCAGGGCGTTGAACTCGTCGGTGTTGCCGTCGCAGTCGTTGTCGATGCCGTCATCGCAGCGCTCAATGCCATTGTTGGAGATGACGCAGGGATACTCGCAGCCGGGCACGCCGGGATCCAGGTCGGAGAATCCGGCCAGGCAGGTGTACTGGCAGACGCCGGCCGAGCAGCCGACCGAGCGCATGTTGGCAGGCGAATTGGCCGAGCAACTGTGGTTGCAGGCGCCGCAGTGGTTCACGTCGACCTGGGTGTTGTATCCCTCGTCGACGGAGCCGTCGCAGTCGTTGTCGGCGAGATCGCAGATCTCGAGGGCGGGGCTGGTCTGGCCCTGGCACTGCTCGCGACCGCCTGAACAGGTCGTCGTGCCGGGGGCGCACAGTCCGGTGCAGGCAAAGGTGCCGTCACCGTTGGGGATGCAGCCGCCGCCGGTGAAGCACTGGCGGAGCACATAGTCCTCGTCCGTCTGTCCGTTGCAGTCGTTGTCCACGCCGTCGCAGGTGGAGTCATCCTGCGCAGACATGATGCACTCGCAGCCGTTGGCTGAAAGCCCGTCGGTGTCGACAAAGTTTTCGTTGCAGCCCGACAACTCGCACTGACCGCCCGTGCAGGAACCCTGCCCGTTTGGAAACGCGCAGATTCGACCGCACACGCCGCAATTGTTCGGGTCGTCCATGAAGCCGTCGAGACCGCCCTCGGCCGCCGGGATCCAGGGATCATCGACGACGCCGTTGCAGTCGTTGTCGGTGCTGTCGCAGATCTCCTGGCCGCCGGCCGAGATCAGGCAGCTGGTCTCGCAGCCGTTCTCGTCGCGGTCGTCGAAGTCGTACCAGTTCGGGTGACAGGGTCCCATGGCGCACTGCCCGTCGACGCACAAGGCTCCGGCGTGGACATAGGCGCAGATGTTGCCGCAGTGGCCGCAGTTGAACGGGTCGTCAGTGAAGTGCCCCTGGCCGCCGGAGGCTACCGGAGCCCAGTAGTCGTCGACGACGCCGTTGCAGTCGTTGTCCTCTCCGTCGCAGGTCTCATCCGATGGGACGCAGGTCACCACGTCGACGTCGGCATCCGGTTCCGCGTCCGGGATCACCTCGGCGTCGGGCAGGATCTTCACCCCCGGGGACTCGAGGGAGAACTCGGCCCACTGGCACGAAGAGAGCAGAAACAGCGCGACGATGGTGCCAAGTCCCGCACGGCGAAAGCCCGGAATGCGGGAAAGTCGCCGGCCGCGCATGAAGAGGAACGCCAAGGTCAGCATCAGCAGTCCGACGAAGCCCAGTCCCGCCGAATCCGGGCCCGGATTCGACGAACAGGAACCGCCGCCGGAGGTCATGGTGTCGCCCGGAATCGGAGGTGTCCACACGCCCGGATTGGGTTCGCACCAGGCGCCGCCGTTGGATTGGTCGATGTAGCAATGCGTGTAGCTCGGGCACTTGATGTCATGACAGGGATCCGGCAGGCACTCGCCGAGGATGCAGGCCTGTCCCCATCCGCAGTTCATGAGGAAGCAGAGGTCATTCTCGCAGGAGCCGTTGATGCAAAGCAGCCCGGATTCGCAGAGGGTGTTGTAGCATGCGTCGGCCATGCACTTCTGCTGCTCCACGTCCCAGCGCTCTCCAAGGTAGCAGAACGGAACATCCAGGCACTCGTACGAGCAGGTCTCCTGCGTCTCGCAGTTGGTGCGGACGCAGTACTCGGAGGTGAAGCTGCACGGGGAGGCCGCGCAGGGATCGTCCACGCAGGCGTGGTTAATGCACAGTTCGCCGTTCGGGCAGGAGTTGCCGACCGCAGAGCAACTGTCGTCGAAGCAGTAAAACTCAGGCTCGGTCTCGTGTCCGACCTGCCCGGCGTAGCGGTTTACCCAGCAGCGCTCGAACGACTCGCATGGATCGGGTTCGCATGGATTGGCGCAGGCGCCCTCGCGGCAGACCTCGTCCTCGGCACAGTAGATGCCGCCGCATGGAGCCAGCTGCGGATAGCACAGGTACGTGCCGGTCAGATCCTGCGGCTCGATGCAGGCGAAGCCGGCCGGACAGGGCTGTTCTTCGGCGGGGTTGCAGACCAGGCGGCACTCGGCCGTGTAGCAAATCTCGTTGATCGGACAGATGTCCCCCGTGTCAATGAACGTGTCGCAGTCGTCGTCGATCCCGTTGCAGATCTCGGAGGTCGGACCGTTGCCCCCCACGCACAACAGCCCACCGTTGATGCATTCGTTGGTACCCTCGGTGCAGGCACCGTCATCTTCGCCGCAGGGACCGCCCACGCGGGGATCTTCCATCAACTCGGCGGGTTCGTCTACAAGACCGTTGCAGTTGTTGTCCAGGCCGTCGCAGAGCCCGGGCTGGGGATCGCCGCCGCCGTCACACACCACGATGCCGTTGATGCAGGCGCGGATGCCCGGCGCGCAGACGCCCACGCCACCGCAGGGCTGGCCCATGCCGGGGATGTCTTCGGACTCGTCGGTGAAGCCGTCGCAGTCATTGTCGAGGGTGTCGCAGATTTCCTGGGTCGGGATGACCAGGCCGCCGCAGGTGCCCCATCCGCCCAGCGTGCATTCACGGTGGCCGATGGCGCACACACCCTGGCAAATCCAGGTTCCGTCGCCCTGATCCTCGCAGCCCGTGTTGGTCCCGGAGCCGGGGGGATAACAGACCTCGGTGAGACCTTCATCGATGTCGCCGTCGCAGTTGTTGTCGATGCCGTCACAGATCTCGATCTCCGGGATGACTGCGTTCTCGCATTCGCCCCATGCACCGGAGTCGATGGGGCAGCGCCGCTGGCCGGCCGAGCAGCTTCCATGGCAGTCGAAGGACGAGGTTCCGGCGTTCCAGGTGCATCCCAGGGTCGCCGTGGGATAGCAAGCCTCGGTCAGTCCGTCGGACTGGCCGTCACAGTCATTGTCGAGGGTGTCACAGATTTCCACGGACGCGCCCAGCAGGGGATCGCAGGTCTGGACCGCGCCGGCGACGCAGTTCTGCACGGTGTGAAGGCAGCTGCCCAGGCCGCAGGTGGTCTCGCCCATGTTGTCGGGAAGGCCGTCGCAGTTGTTGTCGAACGTGTCGCAGACCTCGGGGACGGGCTTGATCTCGCCGGTGCAGGTGTTCCATGCGCCCGAGGAGCAGGTCTGGTTTCCGCCGTGGCAGAGGCCCACGCCGAGGGTCCCGTCTGGGCCGGTATAGCAGTTGCGCGAGAGACCCTCGTCGGTGGAGCCGTCGCAGTTGTCGTCGAAGCCGTTGCACTCCTCGGTGCCCGGCTGGACGTCATTGAGGCAGGTGCCCCAGGTGCCGGTGGAACAGACGCTGGTGCCCGACCGGCAGACGCCGGTGCAGTTGAAGATGCCGGAGTCGGGGGCAGTCTCGGTGCAGCCGGAGGCGCCGCCGTAGCAGGCGCGGGAGAGGCCGTCGTCGATGACACCGTCGCAGTCGTCGTCGGCGTTGTTGCAGGTCTCCACGCCCGCACCAAGCATCGGATCGCAGGTCTGAAGTGCGCCGCCGCTGCAGTTCTGGATGTTGTGGGCGCAGACGCCAAGGCCGCAGGTGGTCTCGCCAAAACCTTCATCGATGTCGCCGTCGCAGTCGTTGTCGATGCCATCGCAGATCTCGGTCGCCGGAATGACGGCCGCGTTGCAGGTCGGGCTCCATGAGCCGGCGGTGCAAAGGCGCGTTCCGGACTGGCAGGCGCCGATGCAGACGAAGATGCCCGAGCCGAAGGCGGTCTCGGTGCAGCCGTCCGTGGCGGTCGGATAGCAGCCGCCGTAGAACTGGTCGATGATGCCGTCGCAGTTGTCGTCGAGGTTGTTGCAGAGCTCGGTCGTCGCGCCTTCCATGGGATCGCAGGTCTGGGTTTCGCCGGCGATGCAGCGCTGCACGGAATGATTGCAGATGCCCAGGCCGCAGGTCAGGAGGCCCATGTTGTCGACCTCGTCGTCGCAGTTGTCGTCGATGTTGTTGCAGATCTCTGTGCCGGGGCGGATCTCGCCCGCGCAGGTGCCCCATGCGCCCGTGGTGCACGTCTGGGTGCCGCCGATGCAGATGCCGACGTTGAGCGTGCCGGTTGGGCCGGTGTAGCAGGCGCGGGACAGGCTCTCGTCGATGCTGCCGTCGCAGTCGTCATCGAGGTTGTTGCACTCTTCGGCCTGCCGGACGACCTCGTTCTGGCAGGTCGTCCCCCAGCTGCCGCCGGCGCAGAAAGAGCTGCCGGCCGTGCAGCGGCCAACGCAAACATAATTATGGGAGTCCGGTGCCGTCTCGGTGCAGCCGGCCGAGTCGGAGTAGCAGCCGCGGACCAGGCCGTCATCGATGATGCCGTTGCAGTCGTCGTCGCTGTTGTTGCAGACCTCGGCGCTGGCCCCTTCCATGGGGTCGCAGGTCTGGGTGATGCCGGAGGAGCAGTTGTCGACGTTGTGCAGGCAGATGCCCAGGCCGCAGGTCGTGGTGCCGAGCTCCTCGTCGGTGGCGGCGTCGCAGTCGTTGTTCTGGCCGTCGCAAATCTCGTCCTGTGGAATGATGGCTCCCTGGCAGGTGCCCCAGCTGCCCGCGGAGCAGGAGTGGATGCCGGCACGGCAGAGGCCGACGCAGTTGAAGATGCCGGAGTCCGCGGCGGTCTCGGTGCAGCCGATGGTGGCGCCGGGGTAGCAGCCCTTGGAGAGGCCTTCGTCGACAGGGCCGTCGCAGTCGTCGTCGAGGTTGTTGCAGGTCTCGGCCACCGGTCCCTGCACGAAGCCGCACACACCCGGAAGGCCGCCGGTCGCACAGCACTGGACCGAGCCGCCGATGCATTTGGTCAGACCGATGTCGCAGATGCCGGTGCTGGTGCCGCAGGGCTTTCCGACGGAAGGATCATCCACCCCGTCGTCGTCCGTGGAGCTGTCGAGGTCGTCATCGAGGCCGTTGCACATCTCGGGGCCGGGGGTGGGGCAGGTGAGACCATCGTCGATCAGGCCGTTGCAGTTGTCGTCGATGCCGTTGCAGACCTCGGCGATCGGAGAGACGGACGGGGCGCTGCAGGTGACGCTGGTCTGATCGATGGAGCACTGGAAAGTGCCGGTCCGGTAGCAGGCGCCGATCAAACCGTTGTCGCAGGCAAGCCCCTTCGTTGGGAAGTCCTCGTCGACCAGGCCGTCACAGTCGTCGTCCCAGTCGTTGCACAGTTCGTAGACCACGGAGTCGGCGACGATGCCTGCCAGCACGGTGGCCAGCTCGTCCTCGTTGCCGACGAAGAACGCGTCACGGGAGCTGCCGAAGGAGCCGGCGCGTGCGATCTGGTTCAGGGAGGTCTGTTCCGAGGCCAGCACCGAGAAGCCGATGATGTAGGTCTCCACGCCCAGGTCATTGAGCAGCTCGGCGGCCGCGGTCACGGGGTTGCCGCGGCAGGTCTCCATGCCGTCGGTGAGCAGGATGACCGAGTAGCGGCGGCAGGTGTCGATGCGGTCATTGGCGATGGCGGCGGCCATGTAGCCCTTGACCGCGAGCAACGAATCGGCCAGGGGCGTGGGGCCGGTGCCGCGCAGCTCGCAGTCGCCGCCTCCGGCGAAGTCGCAGAAGTCGCCCTCGGTGCGGCTCTCGTTGAAGTTCGTCTCCTTGTTGTCGATCCACATGATCAACTGGTTGACCGGGCGCTCGAAGCCCACCAGGATGTCTGCGCCGCGCCGCACGGAGCCGCAGCCGCCGGCGTAGTTCACGCAGGCGTCGGACACAGGGCTCTGGGGCAGCACGGACAGGTTCCCGGCTGCGCCCGCGTTCACGGTGCAGGCCGCAGGGGCGCCGAAGTTGTTCAGCGGGTTGTCGTAGGTGCAGCAGACGCCTGCGCACTCAAAGGAACGCGCGAGCTGGCAGTTGACGTTGGGGCCGGAGCCCTGGGCGTAGCGGGCCAGGCCGAAGTCGATGTCAGGGTAGTACGCCGAGATGACGTTGCGCAGGGCCTCCTTGGCCTTGTACAGGCGGGAGTCGTTGCTCGTGCTGCCGTTTGAGGTGTTGGTGTCCACGCCGGGGTGATCCGGGGAGCCGTCGCCGAAGGTCCACACGCCGGAGAGGTCCAGCAACATGGAGCCCGAGGTGTCGACGATGACCATGAAACGGCTGCGCGTGTCGGTGATCGGGGGCTGGCAGAGGGGATCGTCTGCGGGAACGCAGTCGTTGGGCAGGCCGCCGGCGGTGCAGGCCGGGACGGTGACTTCGCAGCCGCCGATGCCGCAGGTGCGATCCGGCAGGTCGTTGTCGACGATGTCGTCGAAGTCGTTGTCGTAGCCGTCGCAGACCTCGCCGACGTAGACGCCGGACAGTTGCAACTCGCCGGCGCCACCGCCGGCCTCGCCCGCGCAGGAGCACACGCCGCCGGCCGCGCCGCCGACCTTGAACTCGGCGAGCTGGTGGATGACCGCCGGCGCGCCGGAGAGCACGCTGACGATGCCGCCGCCGCCGCCGCCGCCGCAGTCGTCGCAGGTGCCGCTGGTCTGGCCGCAGGCCGGGCACTCGCCCGCGG
>Ga0180007_10000733_pt1 | contig 51193 bp, 36 predicted proteins | sample MM_PC_MetaG_FD_121122 | JGI IMG/M metagenome (GOLD analysis project Ga0180007, IMG submission 121122) | Groundwater microbial communities from the Aspo Hard Rock Laboratory (HRL) deep subsurface site, Sweden - MM_PC_MetaG | ecosystem: Environmental > Aquatic > Deep subsurface > Groundwater... | reverse complement strand
TTAACGATAGGATAGCCCAAAATAATAATATTCCTCCCTTACCAGATCTAATGGAACTTAAGGCTGCTATTGCCTCGGCATAGTTGCGTCTTTTCTACCACATACTTTTTGAGATGTTACGAATTTCCCTCTTCTCAACATATTAATCAGTTGAAATGTCCCTTTTTTTTTATCAAGACATCTTGGGTCTGTGATGGCGTGATATTGGGTTCGGTCGAATATCTCTTTATTTATCTGCCTGCAGATGACAGATATGGATGCATGGGGATAGGCTTTCTCTATCAAACGCAATGCCGGTGTCGCCATGATCGAGTCACCAATATATTTGGGCAGCAATACGACTATTTTTTTTTCAATCATATGTTTAACTGTTTTGCAAACGTTGAGGTTTGCTCTATAATTGAACCTGTCTCCGGTTCACATGTCGCTTCCCTTTATATGTGCTTAGATTTTAAGAGAGGGTAATCTATGTTTATTAGGGTATTTTTATCTTTGTATTAAAAAGTAATGAGGAAAATTTTATGATTCTGCGATCATCATAAATATCCAGATGAAGATAGTTACACCACTGATTTTTAAATAGATTTGAAAGATAATATCGTTCACTATATTTGGAGAGGGGTTGTCATTCTTGGCACAAATAAATGAAACACGCCATGTTGCAAAAGAAAATATGGATATGATCCATAGGGCAAAAATCAATAATACAGAAAAAAGTACCATGTAAAATCTCCTTTTTCTGCTTACCCTAAAATCGAAATGTTAAGATTTCATTAAAAGCTTAATTTTTTTTTCAACGACTTGTGAATTGTCCCTGTTATTCAGGGTTTTTGTCGTCTGTGTGACCAGATGCATTTTGGGTTTCACCTGAGTAAGTGACGGAAATCCGGGTTAATCCGGATTTATCTGCCGGGCCTTCAAATCCAAGAAAAGATCCATCTTTAGTGCTGAACCAGTAATGGCTGCTCCAGAAAGGGGACAAAAATCCAGTGAGACACAATTTGATTTTCACCGCCTCAATAGGGGTATTGCCTATTAAGAATAACTCTGAGTTTTCCTTTATTGCTTTCAGTTTATACGCTTTTAAAGTTTCAGGTCGAAGTGTCCAGAACTGAATTTCTTTTTCTCCCGAGTTTATCAATCCTTTAAGGGACAAAGATGTGGCCTGGAACCAGGGCGTATCGTCAATTTCAATATGCTTGTTGATCGCCTGGCCATTCAACATGCCTTTAATAGAGATGGTGTTGTATTTCCTGCTGGCATGGATTGAACATTTTCGGGTTGGACTACCCATAGCCCATGAGAGAGTGGCAAATGTGTCATCAGTGCAGGTAATATGGGTTTCATCAACCGTCTTATAGGTTAACTGATAGGTATTGTTATGCGATAAACTCCAAAGCACATCTTTTGTCTCTGCACCTTTTTTTTCAATATAATACCGGACGATTTTGATACTCTGTTCAGCCCCGGCAAGCGGAATATAAATTATCACAGCGACAATGAATGCCAGCCATGTATAATTTATGTTCTTTGATGTTCTCAATCAGATATACACTTACAGTGCGCCAACAGCAGATTCGTTTCTGAATTTGCTGTCACTGGTACCTGTCATCCAATGATCTTCAGGAGAAGGCTCTATGGGATTTAAGAGAATACTACCGATTTCGGACAAGGCATTTTGGGAAAATACAAACAGGTCTGAATTGACAGTATCATTCTTACGTGCTGCCAATGCACGATCGTGAGGCAAAAGAGAAATATTTTTAATGAGCAGATCTCTGGCTTCTTTTAAATCTGAACGCTTTCGGTGAAGTGCAAAACTTAACCGGCGCCATTCGTTCAGTTTTTTTCTGTTCATGGGGAACCGCGTACCGTCAAGCATAATTTGCATTTTTTTTTCACGGTGCATGGCGATCCGGTATGTCAACAATTGAATTTCCCGTTCATATTTTGATAATTTTTGCTGCAGAGACCGAAGTGTCTCAGTGGCTTGTTTCGTTTGCTTCATCAAAGTTTTCCTTTCTTGTATTATTAGTTTTAAGTTGTTTAATATACTTATGTTAGTAAATGATTTGGAAATGATTTGAATTGAGTTAAAAATATTATCAAAGTACCTGTTCTCAGACGTAAGTTTGTCATTTAGAGAAAGGGATTGATATAAATTCTTGACAAGCAAAACTATAATAGATAATTATATTTAGTTATTTGGCTAATTATATAAATTATATCAGAGAAAAATATGAATAATGTTCTGTCAATACTGAAAGCGCTTTCAGACCGAAACCGGTTGCGCACAGTTTATGCCTTAATGGCACATGACGAACTTTGTGCGTTTCAAATTATTGAGTTATTACAAATAAGAGGCGCAACCGTTTCGAGACATTTAAGTCAATTGGTAAATGCCGGTATTTTAAAAAGCCGCAAACATGGGCGATGGATTTATTTTAGCTTGGATAAAGCAAACGTAATCCTTCATCCAGTGATGGCGTGGATTGCAAACGAATTGGGTGATGATGGTGATCTTGTAAATGATCGAAATACGCTTAAGAAGATAGTTGCCTCTGATCCGGAAGACATCTGTCGAAAACAGCGGGGAGAAGCATGCTGCCCGCGCCGGCAAAATAATTAGTATCGTATCATATTTTTGTTCAATACGTTAGGAACCCAAGGAGTCGCAAATATGAGTAAAAAAATGAAGCTTCTATTCTTGTGTACAGGGAATTCGTGCCGTAGCCAAATGGCTGAGGGATGGACAAAACAGTTAAAAGGAGATCAAATTGAAGTCTATTCTGCAGGCGTTGAAACCCATGGGCTTAATCCATATGCAGTTAAAGTAATGGCTGAAGAAGGCGTTGATATCTCTTCCAATCATTCAAAACTGGTCAGCTCCCTTAAGGGAATTGAATTTGATTATGTCATTACGGTGTGTGGTCATGCGAATGAGACGTGTCCGTTTTTCCCCGGCAAAACGAAGAAGGTCCATGTCGGGTTTGATGATCCACCCAAACTGGCCGAAACGCTTTCCACAGAAGCGGAAAAACTCGCATGTTACCGGAGAGTCCGAGATGAAATCAAAGCCTATGTCTCGACGCTGCCGGAATCTTTGCTGACAGATGCAATCTGATATGATAAATCACCGAACAGGAGCGCACAAATGACCAACAATAACGATAGAAAAATGACCAGTATATTTGAACGGTATTTGACCGTGTGGGTAGGACTATGCATAGTAGGTGGCATTTTGCTGGGTAAACTCGCCCCCGGTTTTTCGAAAACACTTGATGGTATGGCCATTTACGTTAAGGGCGCACCGGTGGTATCCATTCCGATAGCGATTTGCCTGTTTTTCATGATGTATCCGATTATGGTGAAAATTGACTTTGGTGAGGTCATCAAAGCAGGTAAAAGCGGAAAACCGGTGTTTCTGACATTATTCATTAACTGGTGTATCAAACCGTTCACCATGTACGGAATTGCAATTTTTTTTCTAGGCACACTATTCAGAGGCTTTATCGGGACGGATGCAACCGATCTCGTGAAAATGCCATTTGGTCTCGACCTTGCAGTCGGAGCGGCCCATGGTGCAGGCACCGTGGTTATGAATGATGGAATAAAAATGCTTGAAATCCCACTATGGCGCAGTTATCTGGCGGGATGCATTTTGCTTGGCATTGCCCCTTGTACGGCGATGGTTCTTGTTTGGGGATATCTTTCACGGGGGAATGACGGTCTGACACTGGTGATGGTGGCCGTCAATTCTCTTACCATGCTTGTTCTTTATGGTGTACTTGGCGGTTTTCTTTTGGGTGTCGGTCGTCTGCCTGTGCCTTGGCAGGCGTTATTTCTTTCCATATCGATTTATGTGGCCCTTCCGCTGGTTGCAGGGTATCTATCCCGGAAATGGCTGATTAACGCAAAAGGAGAAGCATGGTTTAAAGATAAATTCCTTCATATTTTAACACCTGTGACGATTACCGCTCTTTTGATCACACTGGTATTGCTTTTCAGTTTTAAAGGCGATGTCATTTTGGGGAACCCATTGACCATTTTGTGGATATCCATTCCGCTCTTTATTCAAACCGTGCTGATATTCGGCTTGGGTTATAGTGCCGCAAAAATTTTGAAATTAAACTATGAAGATGCTGCCCCGGCAGCAATGATAGGTGCATCCAATCATTTTGAAGTCGCTATTGCAACCTCAACGATGCTTTTTGGCCTCTCTTCCGGAGCAGCGCTTGCCACGGTCGTTGGCGTTTTAATTGAGGTACCGGCTATGTTGATGCTTGTTCGTATTTGTCTGAATACACAAAACTGGTTTCAGTCGAAAATAAAAATTTAACATGGTGTTAATCGTAAACTAACATAGCGACTATAGTGTCTTATCCAACGTTAAGCGGTATCAATTACTCCCCCTACGGTTTCCGGGATGCGCTTGACCTAAGTTTGAATGACGAAACACAATATTCAATTTTTTTAGCAAATGATGCTCCTTCCCCGGCAAGCACAGCATCCCGGAAACCGCTCCCCATCGTGTTTATAAGTATGCAGGCCTTTAAACAAAAACTAGTTATTCCCTTATATTTTTTTAACATTCCTCTTCTATTTTTTATCATTAAGGAAACACATAACAATAACGTAAGGAGGCCATTATGTTTGATATGAAAACCCGTTCAGGTGTGACATGGGAAAAAGGTCATTACATGAGTAAACGTCAACTTGACTATTTTTACAATAAACTGATTGCCCTGAAGGCAGAACTTGAAAATACCGTTCGGAAAAGTCTTCTGAAGATGAAGGCGTCTGACACACATCCTATAGAAGAATTTGAGAGAAGTGCTCTTGCTATTGACAGGGACATCGAAATTCAAACCCAGGCTATAAACTGGAGTTTGATACAGAGAATTGATCAAGCTCTTGAACGGATCAATGACGGTAGCTACGGGTATTGTTTAGAAACCGAAGAGCCCATCGGAATTGAACGTCTTGAGGCAAATCCACTTTCCATATTCTGTTTAACTGTTCAGGAGCAGTATGAAATAAGTGAAAAGCAACGGATTACGCGAATATAAAATTACCTTTTAAATTGATGGTCCATTATAGGTCTGAGAGAGAATCTTGATAGTAGGACTCCTTTTTTAAAAAGGTTTTTTAATGTGAAACCTGATTGGTTTATGATACTTTCGGTACGAATACAGGGCGACAAGATAAGCCAATATAGAAAGAGGTAGACCCAAAATGATGCCGCCGACGATAAGGGACACGAATATCGATGGCGAGGTATAGATGACTTGCCCGATTGTGTCCCATGAGAAATCGATTGACCTATTGAAAAAAGAATCGTTTCCCATAATCTCAGAACCGATCCAATAGGTTAGGCTGTAGAAAAAAGGGGCAGTGAGAATATTGGTTATCTGAACACCTATACAGGCAGCTATTTTGTTCGCCTGGAACAGCATGGCCAGAACAAGGGAAAGAACAATATGAACGCCTAAAAATGGTGTCATGCCCACAAAAACACCCACGGCAAATCCGGAAGCAATATCCTTCGGGTCTCCTTCAATTTGAATCAACCATTTCCAAAATCGATTTTTTCTGATTTTATGATTTTCAGTTTTCATTTTCATTCTTTCTGTTTCATGAATATTCCTCAGGTTCAATCTCACCGCTCATGATCTCTCTCATTACAATTAATCGATAATCGTTAGCATTTGATTAAAAATAATCAGGAGAGATTAATTTTTTTGTTTTCCTTATTAAATCTTAATATTTCAATACTAAGGAGAGAAATTTCAGGAAGGCTTTATCAATCGGTAACAAAATTATTCGATAATGGCGTTATTTACATTGGGGGATGGCATCATGACAGACAATCGGTATAAAATTTTAGAATTATTTATATTTTTTATTGTTTTATTTTTATGTCTTTTAGTCCTAAGATGACGTCTCACCGGAAATTCAGGGTGGTATTTGTATTTTCCTTCAGTCTGTTTCTGCTCATGGCAAATTTCCTGGCTGATCCGTTCTTGCAACCGTTAAGGGTGTATACTGCATTTGCTTCAGGTTTTTTTTTAAAGGCCGTTGGCATCAATGCTTCGGTCAGGGGCAGCTATATTGTTTCACCGGTATTCAGCGTTCATATTATAAACGAATGCACATCGCTATTCGCAGGAGGACTGTTCTTCTGCTTTGTATTAAGCTATCCCGCAGGTTTTCATCAAAAAACGATCGGGCTCCTTTCCGGCCTGCCGATGATAGATTTTGTGAACACGTTTCGCATCGCCATTAATTTTATGGTTGGGTGTTTCTATCCCTCCCTTTTCACTTATACCCATGTATATATGGGGCAGATTCTGATGGCAATTGCCACAATAGGCTGTGTTTTGATATGGATATTCTATGTTCAGTCGGATCACGCCCTTAAACATCCTTTATTGTTCATTGTAAGGGTGGTTGCAATCTCCTCCATGTTGTTTTACCCCTGGATATGGATTCAGCGGCTTTATGTTATGTTCATGGATGTTATTCTGTTTCACCTGTTTGGCATTTTTGGCAATACGCTGACTTTTCCCCATCAGCACACGTTGTATGTACAAACTTTCGATCTGGTCACCCTGTCGTCCCTTGTGCTGGCCACCCGGCAGGTCGGACTGAAAAGAAAAATGATTTGGCTGACATCCGGTTTTGGAATGTTGTTTTTGATGCACTTTCTTTTTCGCCTTGGAAATGTATTCCTGACTGCTTACCAGTTCGAGCCTGCATTCAAAATAACGACCATCATCCATCTGGCAGGCCAGTTTTTACTCCCCGTCATGATATGGTATGGAATGGTCCATTCCGGCAAGCCCTCAGCGTTTCATCCATCGCGATAAAGTATCAGCCATATCCGGATCGGATTTTTCCAGAAGTGCCAGAATACGCTGTGCGGATTGATGGTCACCCGTGGCATAATACCCCCGCCCCAGAATATGGCAGACCGTAGGCGCCTTTGGATCGATCTTGAAGGCGAGCTGATAATGGTTGAGGGCAGAAGGATAATTTCTTTGTGACATTTTGATGTTTCCCAGATTGTAGTGGGCTTCGGCATAGTCCGGATCGATTTTGATAGCGGTCTCAAAATGGGATAGTGCTTTCATCGTCTGATTCGATTTTTTATAATATTCGCCGACACCGCAATGCATTTCAGCGGTAAATAGGATGATTAGAAGAATATTTACGTTTTATTAAAAAGTGATTTCACGGGACGTGGCCTGTCTTTTTTTCAGGATTGATGAAGCTAACAAAATACTAATTAGTTTCTAAACAAACCTTAATGATTTTCTGAAATTACACAACAGTTTTCAATGAAAGCAGTTTTGTTATCCATGAATCTTAAACGTTTCGTTGGCGGTTTGAACGAAAAAAGGCTTGTCAAGATGAAACCCATGAAAAAGAAACTATTGATTTGTTTAATAACAATGTCGTTCATTCTGGTGGCCGGTTGCAGCCGGGTCACTCCCAAACCGATCAAACCCGGCGATACGGTTCAGTTGACTTATACATGCCGGAACCAGAATGGAGAAGTTGTATCGACCGTTGATGAAAAAACAGGTAGAAATACACCTTCCAGTGAATTAACAGTTTTTGTCCCACCCCTTTCATATGGGCCGGTTTCACTCATCGCTCAGGAAAATGCTTCCAGTCAGATTCAGGGACCGTTTATTGATTTTGAAGATCTGATCAGGGCCAAACTCGCAGAAAAAGTGATTCATCTGAAGAAAGACCAAGAAGAGCAGGTTACATTTTCGGTACCCACTGATGAAGAAAAAGATCCGGGTGACAGATACCTCTCCATGGCCAGGAAATTGAAGCGTGACAAGGAAAAAATCATATCTTTGAGCAGATTCCCGAAATCTCCGGAGGAGCAACCCATGCCGGGTATGGAGTTTATGATCGAACCTGGGTTTAAAGCCCGGGTTAGCAGGATTGAAAAGGGTCAGGTTTATCTGGCGGTCATTCCGGCAAATGGAAATATCTATGACACATTTATGGGCAAGGCGAAAATAATCGAAGAGGCGAATCATTACAATGTGGAGATCATGCCAAAAAAAGGCGCCACGGTAAGAATCGGGAAATTGCTTGGTAACATAACGGAAGTGACAGATGAACTGGTGAAAATGGATTTTGGAAATCCTTTAGGGAATCAGACCCTAACCTGTGATGTAAAAATCGAGGAGATTGTTGAAAGCGGATCTCCTTCAGATCAATTTACAAAACAGGAAGTCATGGAAAAGATCAACAATGCCATTTCAGATGCTGAGGCAAAGGGACAAACCACGATAAATATAAATCTGGGCGAAGATCCCAAAAAAGTCCAGAATGGCGATCTGGTCAAAGCGGATTTTACAGTGTCTGACGAAAAGGGAGAGGTATGGTATACGACCCGAGAGAAAGATGCCCGGCTGATTCAAAAAGATTCTCCTGCTTTTAAGAATGATACCGGCAAACAGCTGGTATTGACTCCCTCACAATTTGTCGTTGGCTTAGACGATCCGGTAGCCGGTCTTCAACAGGCAGTATCGGATATGGAGATGGGGCAGAGAAAAATCGTCACCATTCCACCGGAAAAAGCCTATGGAAATGTTGATCCTTTAAAAATAAAACAATTTCCCTGCATTCAGACATCGTCCAGGCAAACAAAGATGTCATCGGGAGAATTTATCAAGATGACCGGTTTACCACCGGTCCTTCATGAAAAAGTCACCCTCAATCCGTATCTGGAGGCGGAGATTTCTGAATTGAATGGAGATGAAGTTATATTGACGGCTATAGCTGAGGACGGAAAGGTCATCGAGGATAAACTGGGGAAAACATCGATCCATATCAAAGGCGATACGGTTTATTTAACGCTGACACCTGAAATAGGTGCCGAGTTTCCCATGAATGATCGCATCGGAAGAGTTGTCAATACAGATGGTATTCAATTTACGGTCGATTTTAATCATCCGCTCGCCGGTAAAACACTGACGGTTGACATCAACCTCGTTGAATTGACAAAGGCATCCACAATTATGTCCAAAGAGCTCCCCTGGCAGCCGGATTACGGGTTCGCCCTGGATATGGCCACACAAGAACACAAGCCTATGGTTCTGATTCTATATGCTTCATGGTGTGGCTGGAGTCAGAAATTGTTACATGAGGTTTTGAATGATCCTCGGATAAAAATGATTCAGGACCAATTTGTCTGGATGAAGATCGATTCCGACCAGGATAAGGCATTCTATCAGGAGTTCAAACAGGAAAGTTTTCCCACGATTGTATTGATGAACCCGGAAGGAGAAATTATTAATAAACTGCAGGGGTTTCAGCCTGCAGATACCTTGCGGGGTGAATTAATTAAATGTCTTGGTAACCAGACCGATCTGATTAGCCATCTCTAAACTGGATTGATGCTTTAATGAATCTGAGTCTCTTTCGGAAATTAGCTGTATCATGCAGAGGTCCGGTTATATGGTGTCTCATGGGATGGGTAATTGTATCCACGATGGCAAATACGCGTTTCCTTCATGCAGAAGAAGAAAATGAAAATGTTTTATTTGAAATCAAAGGGTATATGGTAGAAGGAAACTCCATATTGGCCGAAGAAGAATTGATGCTTGTCCTGCAACCATATACCGGCCCCGGGATGAGCGCTGAAACCGTTAACACAGCCAAAGATGCTTTGGAAAAATTTTATCACAACCAGGGGTATCCCACTGTCCTCGTAAACATACCCATGCAGACGCTTGACAGCAATATGGTCAAGTTTCAGGTGGTGGAAAGTAGGATCGGGAAAGTCCGCGTATCCGGAAATGAGTATTTTACCATGAAACGGTTGCTTCGAAGTCTTCCGTCCATCACACCAGGAAATATTTTGTACTTGCCGCAACTGGAAAAAGAATTGAACAGACTCAACCGGAACCCCAATATTACCGTTGCCCCTGTCCTTGGGCCGGGCAAGGAATTTGGCACGATTGATGTTGAACTGAAAGTGAAGGATCGATTGCCGTTAAATGCCAGCCTTGAAATGAATAATTATTCGACCCATACGACAACGGATCTCAGAAGCAGTTTTAAAATCAACTATGATAATTTCTGGCAAAGGGATCATTCCCTGTCTCTTCAGTTTCAAACATCCCCGGAGGACCCGGATGAAGTAAAAGTGATAGCAGGTTCTTATTTAATGGGATCGTTTTTAAACGAAGACCATATGGTCGCCTGTTATGCGGTCTGGTCTGACAGTGATGTCGCTATCGTTGATGACCTGAGGGTTATCAGCAAAGGAAGTATTTTCGGCATCAGATATATAATTCCGTTACCAGCAATGCAATCGTATTATCATAACCTGACATTGGGGATGGATTATAAAAAATTTGATGAAGTCATCGATCTGAATCCAACGAACAAAGGCACTTCAACAGATAGTGAAACCGCAACCGATCAGAGTGTCGATGGCAGCACAGAAGATAGCACATCAACAGATACATCCGGTTCAGAAAATACGGACACAAGCAGTGATACGGGTAATAAGGATGAAAGTTCCGGGATTGATTATCTGCCGGTGTCCATCACCTATGGTGCTTCATTTGATGATCCATGGGGCCGGAATCAGTTTTCAATGGGCGTGGGCGCTGCGTTCCGCGGTCTTGTGACGGACCAGAGCGAGTTTGAGCTGAAACGGTACAAAGCCAGGGCCAGTTATATGACTTTTAATTTTTCCCTGACCAGGGAGCAGAACATCACAGAAAGTAGTTCCGTTTACACCCGTATGAACGCGCAACTGGCCACTATGCCACTGATTTCAAACGAACAGTTTTTTGGCGGCGGTGCAAGCAGTGTCCGCGGATATAAAGAAAATGAGGCGACCGGAGATTCAGGGATTTCCGGTACGATAGAGATACGCTTGCCGGATGTGGGCACCATCCTCTATCATATGACACCCTGGCTCAATCCCAGTTCCATCAGACCCTATTTGTTTTATGACATTGCCGAACTGAGTGTTCAGCAGCCATTACCAGAGCAAAAAAGCGAATTTACCTTGCAGGGTACCGGTATGGGACTAAGAGGGAATATCACTCAATACTTTCATTATCAATTTGATATGGGCTATCCGCTGGTCAGTACAGAGAATATCGACAGCGGTGATCTGCAATTTTATTTTAAGGTCAGTGGTGAATTTTAAGCAGGAAAGCATATGTCCAAAAATGAAATTTTAATAAAAAGAAAAACGGTTGGTGTACTGACAACCTTATGTTTTATAGCCGCACACATCGTCATGCCTTGTTTTATCTACGCTCAAACAGCCATGCCGGGTTTTTACGGCAGATCAGCAGGCAAGCTTACCCCCCCTCCTGCGACGGCTTTACCGGTGTTAAAGAATAATGGTGACGGTATTTCCTATGTTGAAGAGGGAGAAGATAACAGCCTCGTTGTTCACCAGAATTCGGAAAAAGCGGTTGCAAGCTGGCAATCATTTGATATCGGCGAAGACGCATCCGTGCATTTCGATCAGAAAGGAAATCCGGACTGGGCCGCGTTGAACCGGATCTACGACCTGAATCCCAGCCAGATTTTTGGAAAACTGACGGCAGATGGAAGAATTTATCTCCTGAATCAAAACGGCATTGTCTTTGGCCCCGATTCCCAGATCAATGCCCATGCATTTACGGCTTCCGCACTCAATCTTGAAGATACGGATTTTTTTCAGAACCAGCTTAAATATTACATAGATCCGGACGAATCGGATACGTCACAAATATATGTTTCCAATCATGGTAACATTAAAGCAGGAGATGGTGGGTCTGTCTTTCTGATCGGACCTAACGTGGAGAATAGCGGGACAATCTCTGCACCCACCGGCCAGATCGGGTTGATTGCAGGTACGGATGTGGAACTCGTCACGCCCCAAATGATCGATCCGGAAGATATCAGGGTGGCCAAATATGTGAATATCTACCAGACATCCGGCAGCGCTATAAATTTTAACACCGGGCGGCTGACATCCGTTTCGGGGACCATCGGCATGTATGGGAAGGTCGTCAATCAGGACGGTCTGATCCGTTCGGTCAGTGCGGTGAAAAGAGAAGGCCAGATAGAACTTGAAGCTGCCCATGAAATTGTAACCGGTAAAGAAAGCATTACCGAATGCCCGGTGAGTAGTTCAGCAGAAGTGGTCAATGAATCCTTTGATGTTCAGACCGGGCAAATTAGCATGACGGTTGTCGGTGATGACGAAGAAGGGGCGGACAGAATCATTCATCAGGGTCAGATAAATTCACCAGGCGGAACGGTTACCCTGTCAGCAAATGATCGAATCTACCTTGAAAAAGAGAGTTCGATCGATGTGAGCGGCACATGGGTTGATGAGGACATGTCCGTGAATCAGGTCAGCTCCCAGTTGAACAGCATGGAATTAAGGGATGACTTCGGCCAGAAGGATAATTCCGTTTTGCAAGGTGAAGAAATAACATTCAGCTCCCAGGAGGGATCGGCCATTGGCGATGTGTCAGGCGCGCTGAACACCAGAGAACTGTCAGCCGCTGAAAATAGCACCAAAGGCGGGACGATACAGTTCTCTTCCAATAACGGAGATGTGATTATCAGAGACGGCAGTTTTCTGGATATCTCGGGTGGCGGCTTCAAATTCGATGCCGGTGCCATCGAGACCACTCAGCTTGTCTGCGGAACATCGATTTACGATATCGCTGATGCGCCTTCCTGGATTGAATACGATAAGGTATTGGGGAATTTTGAAAAAACGTATCATGGCTTCGGCGTGGTTGAAACATATAAGGGGCAGTATTACGGCGGACCGGTTCCCATGTATAATTACATATCCGGATATATTGAGGGGAGTGACGCCGGCACACTCAGAATTCAGGCGCGGAATGTGATTCTGGATGGGCGTGTGGACGGATCGACCGTTATCGGTCCTTACCAGAATTATCTGGGAGAAAATGAACCGGAAGATGAGCTGGGGAATCAGATGGCTTCAGGCAGAAAAGTGCCCAATTCCGGTACATTGATTATAGGATACCTTGATGATACCCCGGAATTGACCGAACGGGATTATGTCACGGACAGGATCATCCTGCAGAAACAGGTTGATAAACTGCCTGATGATTTTGATCAGGATGCCTCACCAGACTATTATCCTGAAGCTGACAGCGACCCTCAATCCACGGACAGTCTATATACCACCTATATGTCTTCTGATGACCTGAATGAAATGAATCTCTCTGAAATATTATTTTACACAAACAGCAGCTTCACCGTTGAAAATGATGTTGATCTGGAACTCGATGCCGGCGGTACGTTCAGATGCTATGCCAGCAGTATCGATGACAACGGCAGTATCACGATTCCTTCAGGTGTCGTCGATTTGACAAGCTCAAGCAGTTTTTTAACCGGCATGATGTCAATCGCCACACGAATTTTTTTGAACTCAGGAAGCATTATCGATGTATCCGGTGAACAGGTGGACAATTCATTTTTGGATATTTCAGATGATGACGTTTATGTATTCGGTCGTGAAGACGGCGGTGGGGTCCAAATAAAAAACAAAAACACAGATGGCGAGATTGTTGTCCTGAAAGATGCGCTTATCGATGCAAGCGGCGGATATACCATTCATACAAATGGTGCCATAACCGGCGGAGATGCCGGCTCGATTAAACTGTCCGGAACGACGCTCATCCTTGACGGTGATCTGGACGGCCAGACGTTATTGGGAAATAAAGGGGGCACCATCGATATCCTTACCAGCGATATCCGGGTGGTGCCATGGCGGGCTTTTCTGCCGGATGATTTTAGATTCAGCGACGACATTCCGGCAGGATTTGACAGCACCTTCTACCTGGCCGAAGATCAGCTTAAAAATTCAGGCATGACGACAATCTCCCTTACCAGTGAAAATGATATCGTACTTGAGGAAGGCGTTACCCTTGAACCTTCCTATACGAGAATCAGGGAACCGGCCCCGGGTACTGACCGGATGGCTGATGAAACGATCGAGCCATACAACACTTACGCCACCTCCTACATAGACGACATATATATGGACATATCGCCTGAGGTCGCCGGACCTACGAAGGTCAGTCTGAAGGCCGGAAAAGAACTCGACCTCGATTTGGGAGGCACTGCAAACAATTTTGCCCGGATCAGCATAACGGAAGGTGCGAAAATTGAAACTGCTCCGGAAGGGACTATCACATTATCCGGCCCGGATATTCAGGTAGACGGTACACTCATTACCCGATCAGGGACGGTTTCATTGGTGTCCTCCGGTCTTGCAAGCGTATCTTCTCTGGAAAAAAATAAACTGACCCTGGGTAAATCGGCAATCGTTGATGTTTCCGGATTCAACCGTCTGTCAGAAGATTCGTTATTCGATGGGCTTCCTGCCGATATTACACCTGTAAATGGCGGGGATATCGTCCTTGATGCCACAGGCGATCTGATCATAGAAGATGGGGCTACGCTTAATCTGTCCGGATCGGAGATCATTTCAGATTATAGGAAGAATGACAATAGTGTCTATACGGTTGTGGATGTTGCAAGCGACCCGGGAACGCTCAGCCTGTCTTTTGGATCATACCTGAATCCGATAGCAGATGATCAAGGGAATGTCATCGATCATGGATATCTGGATGGCGTTGATATTCTGGCCGAGAATAATCTGGATGGCCGGGTGGAAAATGGCAGGCCAAATGGCGCAGCCCTTGACCTGGATTATCAGAAAAATAAAAATATTGCCGGCGGGCCCGGACTTGCCATCGGGCAGGAAGACCTGGACATGAGTGAATTAGTCGATGCCGGATTTGAGGATATCACCATTCGTACCAATACTCATATTGATTTCAGTGAACCCTTGGATATCGAACTGGGAGAAAAACTGACGTTGGATGCTCCGGAAATCAGGGCCACCGCTTTATTGGATAATATCGACGCAAATTCCGAAGTGAATGAAATTATATCAGATAATACCGTTTCTGCGAGACAAAATGATGGAGTGGAAGATATCTCTATTAACGCGCCATGGATTGTATTGACCAATACGTATGATGAATCCGAAGCCATCCCCAACTATGACAGCAATGCCATGCCGGAGGCATTGGATTTGTTTTTGCGGCTTGATGCAGATTTTATCGATATTGAGGGGAGTATCGTACTCTCCGGTTTGGAAAATATCACTCTATCTGCTGACTATGACATCAGCCTTACAGATGCTCTGTATACCAAAGGGGGGGAGAATATTATTTTAGGCGGCTTAAATACGACTACCGGCAGCCTCAATATGTCGGCAGCCAGAATTTATCCAAAGACCGATGCGGATTTTGTGATTCACGCTTCAGGAGATATCGAGATATCAAAGAGCGGGTTTGATTATAACGGGGCGTTGGTTTCAGCCGGGGGCAGTTTGACCATCGAAGGGCAAAATATATTTCATAAGGGTGTACTGGCGGCACCGATGGGCAGAATCTCCTTGTCCACCCTGTCAGGCACAGATGGACAGATTGTGCTGGGAAATGAAAGTGTGATCAGCACATCGGTGACAGGGGATATTGACCCTAAGGCATTCAAGGTGAATTATGGTGAACTGAAAGACGGCAACTGGCTCTTGATAGATGAATCGGAAACCACAGCGGTGACCGAAACACCGGAAAAATCCGTAACGATCAAAGCCGGAACGGTAATGATGGATGATGGGGCGGCCATCGACGTATCCGGCGGCGGATCGATTTTTGCCTATGAGTTTTTACCAAGTCTTTCCGGCACGAAAAATCCCCTGGACGGGAAATATGTCATATTGGCGGATCATTCGGTTTCACTTCCCGGAGAAGCAATCTACCTTAAGGGGGGGTATGGTCTGGAAGAAGGTACATATTCTCTTCTTCCCGAAGAATACGCGTTCATGGATAATGCACTGATCGTGACGAGAGTGGATACGGATGTTTATGCAAACGAACTTGCCAATTCCGAGGAAGGGTATCAGGTGATTCCCGGCTATTATACCCAATCGGGAACCGGTATTGTCTCAACGGAATTGACCGGTTTTTCAATCCAAAAGGCATCGGACGTCATAAACAATCAAGGTTATTTTGAACAGGAAACCCTTACATCCGGTGATGGCGGGGTGGCCACGATTGCTTCCAGTACCACGATTTTGGGCGGCGATATAAAAGCTTCCGGGATGGAAGTCAACGAAGGCGAGGTCCCTTTCCAGGGTGGAACGTTAAACCTCAGCGGCAGGGAAGTGACTATCGGTTCAAATGTCCAGGAGATCACTGACCTTACGGGCAGACTGATCCTGGATACAACCACATTCTCAGGAGAAACGTTAAAAGAACTGAATATTGGTGATACTTCAGGCACGGACTCGGTAACGGTGCAGGCAAATAGCGGCTTGATATCCGGCAGCATTACGCTTTCGGCGCAAAATAAGATAACCCTGGAGGACAATGCTTCGGTTCAAGCGATCGACGGTTCCGTCAGCTTGATATCTCCTGAAGGTAAAATCATAACCGCTTTGAATTCGACCGTTCAGGCCACAGATAAAATCATTGTCAACAGCAGTGAAATTGGGTTGAAGGGCAATTTGAAAGCCGATAGCGGTACCCTGGAATTGATCACCACCAATATGATTCTCGGTCAGGGAAATATTCCGGACGATCTTGAAAATACCATGGTTGTCGGTGAGGACCTGTGGCATACCTTTTCAAGCTACGACACACTGATACTCAACGGCAGAGATACAATTTTCTTTTCAGGCGATGTCGATATTAAGGGCGTTAATAATATCCTTATCGATACGCCTTTGATCGGTACGGTGTCGTCCGGATCGAATCAGGTCGTTTCATTTACAGCCACAAAGGACCTCCGCCTTTCAAATACCGGGAACCCTTCAATTCCGGATACCGGTCAGGAATCTTCCGGTAACGGCACATTTACACTATCCGGTGCGAATGTGGCGCTGGGAAACGGTGAGACACGGGTGGAGGGGTTTGAGGGTACCGCCATCAGAAGCAGGGATGCCATCACATGTATCGGGGACGGGGGACTTTCGGCAAATGGAAATTTGTCGCTTGAGTCGACCTTTATCACAACCACATACTATCAGGATGATAGCGCCGGGTTTCAAGTTTCGGATTTTTTTATTCAGGCTGCAAATGATCATCAGTTGACGATCGATAAAGCGGTCTCTGGTGCCACTGCCGGTTCTGATCCGGCAGATGGGGATGCCTTCGGCACAGGGATCGGCGGTGATCTCGCCTTGGAAGCCGGGAGCATTGTCCATAAGGGGACGATTGATGTGGCATCCGCCAATATTTCTTTTACAGCCTCTCAAAATATTGAGTTAACCAAGTCGGCTGAAATTATATCCAAGGGAACGGATTTGAGTCCCGGCGGCACCATCGCCCTTGAATCAAAGGAGGGGATGGTTTCGCTTGGAGAAGATACGCGTTTGACCGTATCCGCAGGCGAACAGGGTGATGCCGGCATCATAGAACTCATTTGTCCTAAGGGAGACGTGTCCATTTTGGGAAACCTGGAAGGGCAGGCACAGGTGAATCCGGACACGGAAACGTCGGGCCTCTCCGGCAGTCTTTATATGGATTCCAACCGGATCGATGATTTGGAAAAACTGTATGCGTTGAACAAAGACCATGGATTCAATCATGAACTGGAAATAAGAGCACGAACCGGTAACCTCGATATTTTGGAAGATAAGGGGTTCGCGGCTGATCATATTAAGCTCACCGCGGATGGCGGCAGTATTCAGATTGCAGGAACGCTTGACGCCTCAACGGATTCAGGTGGCGGTGTCGTAGAAGTGTATGCCGGTCAGGATTTGAATCTTTCAACAGCAAAAATAAATGCGAGAAGTATCTCTTCCGAAAGTGCGGAGGGCGGAAATGTGATTCTGGGTTCGGCAAACGGACATCTCTCTTTTGAAGACGGGGCGAAGATAGATGTATCTCCAAGCGGTGATGGCAAAAAGGGCGCCGTCACCTTCCGGGCACCGGAAACGGCACAGGGCGCAGATATGACCCTTTCCGGTACGGTAGTCGGAGCATCAGCCATCGATGCCTATGCGCTCAGCACCTATCCGGATTTTAATGTAGAAACCGTCAAATCAAAAACAGATGCATTTATGGCGAGGGCTTCTTTTTCTGGTGTAAACATGAACTATGAAGAATGTGATCCGGATGCCTTCCATCTGCGACCGTTCATCGATGTGCAGCTTGAGAATGATTATACCCTTGATGCGGACCTTAATCTCGATTCACTGTTCAGCTATGCAGGAGAATTGATCTTCCGGTCGGGCGGAAATTTGAATCTGAATGCGAGTATTTCAGATAACAAGCCGGTGGGAACCGTCTCCTGGGACATTAGCCTGATTGCCGGTGCCGATCTTGGCAGCGCGGATTTCCATAATGTGAACGGCCAGGATGAATCACAGAACGGAAACCTTTCAATTGCAGACAGTAAATCCATATACACAACCGGAGGAGATCTGTTTTTTGCCTCTGGGTCGGATACGACGGTGGGAACACCTGCCGCACCCGAAAGCAGGTTTACGAGCGGCAGCCCCTTCACCCTGGGTACCTATTCCGGGGCCATCACAGGCAAAATAAATAAGGACCTTATCCTGGAAGGTGGCATCATTCAATCGGCCACCGGAGATGTCCGGATCATGAGCAGGGGTGATATTGCCCTGAACAGGGTGTCCGGAGCCAATAGCTCCTATTATTATGGAACTGTAAGGACGTTGGGCGAACCATCGGATACTGCTGCGGCTGACGAATACTGGAATTATGGGAATGGGGGAGACCTGTTTATTTCTGCGGGCGGAAATATCAGTGAGAGAAGTATAAATTCGTTGACCGGGCTGTATGACTATCGGTTTTTAAGGATTCCGAATGCATGGGACAAGGTGACGGAAATCGGCCGGGGCGAAGACAAAAAAGTATACTGGTCAGCCAGCTATGACGGCAGCAATACCACCAAGGGAATTGCCGCACTGGCAGGCGGTGACATGACCATTTACACCGGCAGGGATATATTAACCCAATGCGGCAATTTTGGTGAAGGTGATGTTGACATTTATGCAGGGGGAGATGTTGACGGACGGTTTTTGATCAGGAAAAGCGGCAGCTCGCACATCAATGCCATGGGAAGTGTGGGGACACAGTCCTCCTATCAACTGCCGGTCGAAATATCCGATACGGACCTGACATTGAGCGCTCAGGGGAGCATCGAAATCGGTTCCATCTATAATACGTCTTTTGTGAGAAAGGGAATCAGTTCTCCGACAGACTGGCTGGTGGATTATTCGAAGGACGCGAAAGCCACCCTCATATCCACTCGAGGAGATGTCTTCTTGACCGGTAATAGTGAATTGATAGACGGTTTCTCTGCTGACCTTATCAATCTCTTGCCACCCTATGTCGAAATCCGGGCAGGAAACGATATCCGGTTTGATGGCAGGTTTTATCTGGCGCCTGACATGAACGGTGGATTGGTATTGAATGCCGGCGGTTCCATTGACGGCAGTACCGGATCAAAAGAAGAAAGCCGGTCGATCATCAGCATGCTTGATATTGATCCGAACAAGATTTACGGTTCTCACAATAATATCGAATTCAGAATCAATTCCATTACGGATCTGTTTGGAGAGGAAAGGATCAAGTCTCTTCATGATGTTAACGCTGCTTACCGGAACAGTTCGAAATCCGTATATATGACGGCGGCATCAGATATTGAAGATTTGAGACTATACGTCTATACGGCAGCTGACATCAGGGCCGGAAATGATATCGTGGATATGTATTACTGGGGACAGAATTCGGATTCAGAAGATACAACTCTGATTCAGGCTGGCCGGGACATTGTCATGAACACATCGATAGTCAAAGATGACGATGATATTATGGGTATAGTCGTGGGCGGCCCTGGAGAAATTCTTGTTTCGGCAGGAAACGCCATCGACCTGGGACAAAGCGAAGGCATACAGTCCGTAGCCAACCTTTATAATCCAACGCTTGAACCGTTGGGTTCCACGACGATTGTGGCTGCCGGATTTCTGAAACCCGATCTGACGACCAAGGCGGCAACCACATTTTTTCAACAGATCCAGGATGAGGGCCGGCAATACAGTGATCTTCTGGCAAGTGGGGAGATTGACAACGCCGATCAGAAAAAGAAAGATATCCGGGAAAACATTATCTCGCCGTTTTTTAATGGCACAGAGACAGGAGACGGGGTCATCAATATGGTCGACTCCCAGATCAGTGCCAAAGGGGAGAACAGCGACCTGTTCGTTTTTGCCGATGGCAAAGAAACGGGTGACATCAATGTGGGCCGAACGACAATCAAGGATAAAGATGCAGTTGAGACCAAAAATTCGGGCATATACACCTCAAGCGGCGGCGCCATCAACCTTTTTGCGAAAAATGACGTGAATGTGAATGAAGCCCGGGTCATGACGTTCAGGGGAGGGGATATCACCGTATGGAGCGATCAGGGAGACATCAATGCCGGAAGAGGCTCCAAAACAGCGATTAATGTGGAGCCGCCAAAGGTAATTATAGATCAGAAGACAGGTGATGTCAGCATTACATTTGAACCTCCTTCCGTAGGCAGCGGCATAAGAACACTTACCTATGACCCGGATGGAGTGGAAGGCCCTCTACTTGAACCCGAGGCCGGAGATGTTTATCTGTTTGCCCCGGAAGGTATCATCGATGCAGGTGAAGCGGGCATTGCAGGAAAAAACGTCATTCTTGCCGCAACCGAAGTGGTCAATGCCGGAAATATCGATATCGTCGGCGGCACTGGTGTAGGCGTGCCCACATCAGGGGAAAGCATGAGTGCGCTGGGGTCTTTATCCGGAGAAGGCGGTCTGAGCAGCACCAAGGAAATGATGGACCAGGGTTCAGAGCTTGCCGATGCCAGGGATAAAATGGAAGAAAGCCAAAAGTCTTTGGGTGATACGATTAAGCCCAAATGGCTGAAAGTTGATTTTGTGGGATATGACAAAGACAGTGACGATAAGGAAGACAACGACAGGGAGAACAGGAAAGAAGAACAATGAAAAATAGAACCAGCAATTTTTGCACCATGGCCAAATGCGCCTTCTGGGCCATATTCATTATAGGATGTATGGGTAATCCGGCCTGGGCAGACTGGTACAGCGACCAGTTTGAATTTCGCCGCAAAATTACCATCGATACCACACCTTTGGGAGCGGATATATCCGAAAATCTGACCGATGTGACGTTTTTGGTTCGTCTGCATTCGGGAAATTTTGATTTTTCACGCGTCAGAGTGGATGGCAAAGACTTACGGTTTGTGGCGGCGGATGATAAAACGCTTCTCAAATACCATGTCGAGCGATTTGATTCTTTGGAAGAACTGGCCGTCGTCTGGGTCCGGTTGCCTAAAGTTTCAGGCGCCCTGAATCAGGAATTTATCTACCTTTATTATGGAAACCAATCTGCCGCAGACAGTCAGAGTCCGGATCAGACATTTGACGGTCAATACGTGGGTGTGTATCATCTGAGCGAAACCGAAGGCATTCCCCAGGACACCAGCACTGCCAAAACGGTTGTCTCCGATTTTAACGGCGGTCTTGGGTTTCCCGGTGTCATCGGAAACGGGGTAACCTTTAACGGCATCGGAGACAAGATGGTTATTGAACGTTCTCCGGTACTAAATTTTTCAGGCGGGCTGACATTCAGCACATGGGTCAAGATTTCAGCCGAGCAGAACGCTGCCTTTTTGTTCTACCAGAAAACAGATCGCCAAACGATCACCGTCGGTATAGATGGCAGTAAAATTTACGCAACCGTTCAAACAGATGACGGAAAGACAGCCACCACCGACCGGAGCCTTGATCTGCCTCTGAATTCCTGGAATAACCTCACGGTGACCATTTCATCCGGAGAAAGGATCAGCCTCTATCTGGACGGCATACAGATGGGGTGGGTCGCTATGCCCTTCAGGCTGGCAGAAAAAGACGGGAAGGTCTTCATTGGCAGCTCGGACATGAACACCAATTACTTTACCGGTGAACTGGATGAAATCCAGATTTCCAATGTGGTCAGAAAGGCGGCCTTTATCCGTGCACTTTTCGCATCCCAGGGCCCTGCCGGTAATTTGTTGGCATGTGGCGAAGAAGTCACGGGTGGGGGAGGCGGACTGCCCACTTTTTATCTCGGGACAGTGATGAGAAATATTACCCTGGATGGATGGGTTGTTATCGGTGTCTTGATGATCCTGTCTGTTTTGAGTTGGATTGTATTTTTAAGCAAAACGTACTTCATGATCCTGATGGAACGTGAGAACAATTCGTTCAGGGAATCGTTTGGTTCATCAACCCATATTCTGAATCTGGTCGATCGGGATGACGACTTTCAGAATTCTCCATTGTTCAATGTCTATAGTGAAGGATGCGGGATTTTAAAAAAGTTTATTTCCGGTTCAGCTATAAATGCTTCAGATCATAAAGATGGGTCGGAAACCCGAAGATTGTCAGAAAAAAACATGAACGCGTTTAAAACATATCTGGAAAAGGGATTTATAGATGAAGGCAAACGGCTGAACAGCGGCCTGGTTTTTTTGACCATGGCCATCAGTGGTGGTCCGTTTTTAGGTCTGTTAGGCACGGTATGGGGGGTCATGAATACCTTTGCGGCCATGGCAGAAGCCGGTGAGGCCAATATCATGGCCATTGCCCCTGGTGTTGCCTCTGCGCTTGCCACAACCGTTGTGGGACTGCTGGTAGCCATACCGGCGTTGTTCGCTTACAACTACCTGGCGGGTAAAGTCAAGAATCTGATATCGGATGTCAGCGTATTTATCGATGAATTTTCTATAAAGGTGGATGAGTTGCACGGAGAACGATTATGAGACGAATTCGTTATGAAAATGAAGTAATGGATGAAATTAACGTAACCCCGCTCCTTGATCTGGCCTGGACGCTTCTGGTTGTGTTCATCGTCATGGTCACGGCCTCGGTTCAGGGAATCAAAATCAATCTCCCCAAGGCGAGTACTGCGCCTTCTCTTGCCAAACCGAAAACCAAGGCGATTTCAATAGATGCCTCAGGTCAGGTGTATCTGGATGCCTATCCGGTGACGATGGATGATCTGAAAACGCGGCTTGGTCAATACAAAGCCGCAGATCCGGATCTGCCGGTGGTCATTAAAGGCGATGAAAAGATTTACTACCAGAAAGTGATTGAAATTTTAGATATCTGCCAGGAGATTGAAGTGACACAAATCGGCCTTGTGACGCAGCGGCTGGTAAAATAGCTGCTATAAACCGGAATCATAAGGAAGGGACATGACAGAGAAAAAGAAAAATAAGAATAAGAAGGTCGTCTGGTTTATGGCTGCCGGGATGGCTCTGATATTTCTGCTTCTTTTTGTTTGCGTTGTTAAATTGCTGGTCTCAGATGATGGGCAAAAGCATCAACGGCAGATCAAAATGGTAACGGTTGTGAAACCCCCGCCGCCGCCAAAAGTTCAGGAAAAACCACCTGAGCCGGAAATCAAAAAGGAAGAGATTCTTGAACCTGTACCGGAAGAACAACCCCCTGAGGATATGGCAGAGAATGATGATGCCCCGCCCGCCGGAGACGAACTGGGGCTGGATGCGGATGGATCATCAGGTTCGGACGGATTCGGACTAAAGGCGAAAAAAGGCGGCCGGCCTTTGATTGGTAGCGGGAATGGGTCCACAAAGTACGGATGGTATACGAATTTGTTGATAAACGAGATTCAGCAACTGGTCAATAAAATGATCCAGAAGAATGGCGGTGTTCCTGATGAGAAGTTTGAATCTCTGGTGAAATTGATTCTCAATGATGAAGGGATGGTTATCGATTTTGACATCATCGATTCTTCAGGAAATGGTCATGTGGATCAGGCCATAAGTGACGCACTGGTGGTGGCAAGTATCAGTGAACCCCCACCTGTAGGGATGCCCAGGCATCTTAAGGTAAGGATATCACCAAGAAGCTGAATTTTGTGGAACGTTATATGAGTGACATTGGAGACATGAGATGAATTTTAAAAAAGTATTTATCGGGATCGGCGTTTTATGGTGGCTTATCCTTGCATGTGGAACAGGCTTTTGCGAGGAACAACTGGATTTTGATGAAACCGAAGCGCTGATTTATATTTTACGAGAAAAAGGGATTATTTCAGACGTAGAGGCAGCGCGATTTCTGGAAATCTACACCAATCAGGTTGCCATAAAGAAATCTAAGAAAGATCAAATGGCGAAAGAGTATGAGGAAAAATTGAAAGCATATGAACAGAAGATGGAACTGCAGGAGAAATATGTTGACCGGCAATTCGAGGAGTTCAAGGGCGAAATGCTCTATAACAAGGTGCCGGACTGGGTTTCCAAATTAAAATGGAAAGGCGATATCCGTTCCAGATATCAGGCGGATCTGTTTGATAAAAGCAATGCCGATTTTCATAAAAGCGATGATTTCACGGAACTTGCAAACACCAAACGGGACAGATACAGAGTGAGATTAAGGTCAAGAATAGATCTGCTTGCCAATATCAGCAAGGAAGTTCAGGCCGGCGTCCGTCTTTCCACGGGAAATGAGAAAGATCCGGTTTCCACCAATGACACCATGGGGGATTATTTTAACAAAGATGGTATCGTACTTGATCGGGCCTATCTGAAATGGCAGCCGTTTTCACAACTGGCCGTAACAGGCGGCCGGTTCGAAAATCCATGGTTCGGCACGGATCTGGTGTGGGATAGCGATGTTAATTTTGAGGGTTTGGCAGTCTCGGCCCAGCTCTCCCCATCTGAAGCTTCCAGTTTTTATTTGACCATGGGTGCATTTCCCCTTCAGGAAGAAGAATGGCACAAGGACAAATGGCTTTTGGGATATCAGGTAGGAAAATCGTTCAAGCCCCGGGCGGACCTCAAGTATCAGTTTGCCGTCGCCTATTATGATTATCATAACATCGAAGGCGTTTTAAATGATGTAAACCGTCCCAACCAAAAGGATTATACCGCGCCATTGTTTATGCAGAAAGGAAACTCCCTCATCGATATCGATCCGAGCCCGGATAGCATTTTACCAGCGATGGGAAGTGATTATAATGAACTTAATTTTACCGCACGGATAGATATGGCGTTCTTCTATCCGGTCAATATTGTTCTGGAATTCGATTTTGTCACCAATGTGGGATTTGATGAAAAAGACATCCTGAAAAAAGTCAAAGTGCTCGAAGGTCTCGATAATAATGAGTATAAAGGTATTGACAGCTGGCCTGAAGATGTCAATGGATACCAGCTCGCACTGACTGTGGGTAATGAAACCACCAAAAAACTGGCTGAGTGGAAAACCTATCTCGCGTATAAACATCTGGAAGCAGATGCCGTTCTGGATGCGTTTACGGATTCAGATTTCCATCTGGGCGGTACCAATGCCAGGGGCTGGATTCTGGGTGCCCAGGCCGGCATCGCCAAAAATACCTGGGTGGCTTTTAAATGGATAAGCGCGGATGAAATCCTGGGATCGCCCCTGAGCATCGATGTGATGCAGTTTGATTTGAATGTGTCTTTTTGAAAATCAGAATAGCCGGAAAAAGTATGGGGTCGATACATGAATAGAATTCTAAAGTGGGTAGTAGGTATTACAATTCTTGCCCTTGTGGGAGGGTTGTGCTTTTTTGTTATATCTCTGAATTCTGAGAAAAAGGATCTCCAGGTGAGGTATGACACCCTCACCCAGAAAAATGAACTCCTTCTCCAAAAAGTCCGTGAAGAAAAATCAAAAGCCGGGGCCTTGATGCACAAGAACAATACCATTGAATCGCAACAGGCCGGCCTAAGAGGTGAAATTGCCGCCTGGGAAAAAAAATATAACCTGTCACTTGCCGAAAATCATCGTCTTCAGGATCATATGGCTGATCAAGAGAAAATTCATGCAGATAAGCTGAATGAATTCGCAGGCAGATATAGGGCACTAGAGCAAAAGAAAGATGAAGTTGAAGGAAAATATAAGGATGCTCTTCAGGTAATTGCCAAAAAGGAGCAGGAAATAAAGACCGGATTGAAAACCATGGATTCGTTTGAAGCAAAGCTCAAACGGACCGACATCCGATTAAACAAGTGCCAGGAAAAGAATGCAGAACTCTGCAACATATCCACCGGATTACTGGACAAGATCGAAAACCAGAGTGTGTTGGGAAGCATTTTAAAGAATGAAAATTTTGTCCAGCTGAAACGGGTGGAGGTTGAAAAAATAGCTCAGGAATACCAAGACAAAATTGATAAACTAAAAATTGACGACAGTTTGAATTGAAGTACCCGCCTTCTGACTCCCACTTGCCTCTTTTATATTAACATCATGGTTTCCGAAGCAAAAAAGTATTTCGAAGGATATTCTGAGCGTCAAAGAAATCTTGTGAAAAAATCATTCAGGATTTGCGAAAAAGCGAGCATGATGAGGACCAGGTTGAAGATAAGAGGAAAATACTATTTAAGTTTTAATCAAAAACTAACTAAAATTTAACAGATCATATCTAATATAATTCCATTGAATCGTCGTGGTCGCGTGGTCAAAACAATCTTGAGATCGCGCTGATCAGCCAACAAAACCAATGGAGTTAATGCAATTTGACATCTCAGCATCAGCAGTATCCTGTAAATGAAAGTTTGGATATTTACTTTCAGTTCTTTCCTGTTTCTCGTTTCAGTCCCGTTATGTTGTTATTCCCATCCCAACAATTAAATAAAGGAGTAGATCCGAATGACGTCTTCACAACTGGCGGCATATCTTCGTATAGTTGAACCGGATGACAAACAAAATTCGTTTCCCCCCGATTTTGAAGTGTTAATCTCCAAAATGGGAATAACCCATTCTTCGGATGAGCAATTTATTGCATCTCTTCCGTTTTCTTCAGGGGACGCGACCGTTGGTGTGGAAAACGAGTTTCAGACAATCGTAATCGGTAACGCAGATTCCGTGGATCTGCCGTTAGTGATCCAATCATCCAACTTTTATAAAAATACCGTCAAATATGCGACAACCGGTGATTCGTCTCGCTATCTTTTAACCACCCTTGAACGCCATCTTTCAGATGGGACAACAACCATTTGGGAAAACAGCTGGATTCGTTTCCCTAAAAAATGCCTGAATCCATATGCGGATCAAACGCTGAAAACTGATTTGCACGCAAATAAAAGACTGCCGGGAAGTCTACCTCGAAAAGATGTAGGTCGGTTCTTTTTCAATAAAGACGGAGAATCCTTTGTGAGGATACCGGTCAGCTATACGCTGAAACTGGCGCTTGCAGATGCGGTGGGTGATGATCATACCCATCCAATCATCCGGCACACGGCAGAAAAGCTCATGCATCATTTCTTAAATGACAACACGTCTCCTGAAATCACATCTTTTTATCCGGTTGAGTCAAAATGTGAGGGAAAAACAGGAGAACACGTGGCCAAAGAAACCCTTAAACGGTTTCTTCTGACCCAGTTTCTGATCCAATATACCAACCAAGCTTTTCAACTGGAAGAACACGGTCAGAAGGCCCATGTCTATTTTGCCCCCCACCCGCCTTTGGGGCAGAAAAAACTGAATAATCTCATATCAGACTCCTTTTACAGGGAACTTTTTATGAGTCCATGCCTGTCCGGCTGGGATCAGGGGGAGGACAAACATCGGTATATGGGTCTATGTCACCGGGTTTTGTCTCTGAGTCAACTGAATGCCGTGGGCAAGCTCAAGGAGGCGGGCATCATTACAAGAAACCTGGTCGTGCTTCCCAATACGTCCAACACGAGCCTTGCCAACAATGGTACCCATGTGAGTATAGGCAGCAAAAAACTGGGTCGTCTATTAAGTAAAACAGATACCGGCATTACAGGCGCCGATGAAAAGTATATTGGGGATCTGGTCATCAAAATGATGGAACATTTTCTGCCTCTTTTTGCAGGAACGTATTCTGCCGCACCCTACCGGTTTGATTTCTGGGACTTTCACCCGGAAAAAATGCTTGGATTTCTGCCCCATGAACTCGACTTTACCCACTTGCGCATGATCTGGCGTCGTTGGCGTAAAAAAGCATCCATCCGATGTTTCGGCCGCCCGATGACACCCTTTGGACCGGAAAAATTTGATCGAATGTTAAGTCGTATTCTTCGGCTAAAAGGTGATTTCATCCCTGATGTCCGTCTGATCGATTACCTCGTGTCTCTCTTAAGTACCAATGCCAGCCCGGCTTTTAACGGACTTCCTGGAAGTGATGTCAATCTTAAAAAAGATTTGGCAGACATGGGGGTATTTGATGAGTCGATGCCGCTTTATTCGCTCTATCGACTGAGGCAAAAACAACAGATGGGATTTTCCGGTTTTGAAGGCAGGTACTACAGTATTTTTGAAGATATTAATAAAGATATGGGCCATGCCGTTAATTTGCAACATCTCCTCACCGTGCTTTCATATAAGTATATTTTTGAAAGAAAATTCGATCACGGAGATATCCCGGACCATCCGACTATTGAAAGCGAACGCCGCCAGATATTTTTCGGCGCAGCCATAGGGATCCCTACCGTCTATGTCTGGAAAAACACGAAGAACCGTTTTATGGCAACCATCCTGAAACATGTGAACCGCACCCGTCCAAGCAAAAGATATAACGGGTATATCCGTGTCCTGATCAGCGAATACAGAAAAGCCTTGATTGCCATCATACGGAAAGACGCAAAAGAGATCATCGAAATCCTTGGGCTTGAGGACACAATAGTCGATCTTGAATTGCGCATAACCGAATCCGGCACCCACTCAGCGGAAGGAAAAATTACACGGGGCATACTGGAACTTGCAGGCGGCAAGGATCCCATGAAGATGACAGGGGAAACGTTCAATCTGGCATCTGAAACCTATTACCGAACCATTTTGAAAAACAGGCATATTGAATCTGCTTTTGATATTTTCAAACAGGATGTCACAAAGCTCGATTCCTGGGAAACCTGGCGGGAAGGCTATTACAATAAGGCGCTGTTGGAGACCCTTCAGGGTGAAAATATTGAACAATATCTGGCTGATATCAAGCCAGATCTTCTTTCCGAAACCCTGTCCAAAAAAAATTTAAAATGCATGATTCACCTGATCCTTCTCTCCATTCATCAGGATATGAAACAAGAGCATGCAGGCTGAGGAGAATATTGAAAATAATGACATCTGTATTAACACACCAATATATAAAAAGAGAGAACGAAGCGATTATGGATGAACGGCTTTTTGCCGATAAAATCATCAATGCCATCTATTCAATTCAAAGAGAGTGTCCATCCGTTTTATTCAATGTCCTGACCTCGAAAAGGGCTTCAAAAGTTCTGGCATTTTTTAATTATGATCTGCCTATGGGAGATAAACTCACCGGTGGTCGAAAACTGCTGTTATCGCTTGGTGTGGATATGTCCGAATGCCTTGATCCACCTCGCAAACTCAATACAGTCCGAAACGTATTCGAACGCAAAATAAAATATTGGGACTGCCGACCCATGACGCAGGATGATGCCGTTGTCGTCTCTCCGGCTGATGCCAAAATGATTGTTGGCTCATTTGCATCCGAATCACTGCTGTTTATCAAGGAAAAATTTTTTCATTTCGAGGAATTGTTGGGCGCAGATAAGAAGAACTGGATTTCCGCATTCAAAGGAGGTGATTTTTCCATCTTCCGCTTGACGCCTGAGAAATATCACTACAATCATACGCCGGTTTCAGGAAAAGTGGTCGATATTTATGAAATTGATGGCCGTTACCATTCCTGTAATCCAGGAGCGGTTGTATCATTGATCACGCCCTTTTCGAAAAACAAGCGGGTTGTCACGATTATCGATACGGATGTTTCAGGGGGCAGCCATGTGGGAAAAGTGGCCATGATCGAGATTACCGCGCTCATGATAGGCGAAATCGTCCAATGTTACAGCGACATCCGGTACGATCTGCCCATACCCGTAAAAGAAGGTATGTTATTAAAAAAAGGACAACCCAAAAGCCTTTACCGTCCAGGCAGCTCTGTTGATGTCGTGATCTTCGAAAAAAATAAAATCCGGTTTTCAAAAGATATCCTCAGGAATCTGAATAGAACCGATGTCAATAGCCGTTTTTCGAGGCATTTTCAAAAATCCCTTGTCGAAACGGAAGTAAAGGTGCGTTCACCTATTGCTGAAAGGATTGATAAGAAATGAACCCAAATAAAAATAAATACGCTATTATAGGAGAAATGTTTTAATGACGCCATATCTATTCATTTTCACCATCACACTCTTTTTATTCGTACTCTTCAGATGGGCATTTCGCGAGCTGCCGTCAGAACGATGGCAGATTCTGGGTGTTATACCTTCTGTCAAGGAGTCGGATGGCTTCTGGCAGGGTATCAACTTGACATATTATGGATTGTTTACCGCTACGGCCTATGTATTTGCCATCGGCCTTGCTTACATTTTACTGGGCGCTTTATCCGTTCCTGCAGGTATGACGACTGTAATTCTTTTAGTCATATGCAGTGCCAGTATACCTGCATCAAGAACACTCGCGCACATTATCGAAAAAAAACCGCACACCGCCAGTGTCGGCGCAGCCTCATTTGTGGGTATCATGATCGCACCCTTTGCGTTATGGGGGATCAAACATATTTTCAGCCTGGTTACGCATACGGAACTTAATATCCTACCGACGCTGGCAGTGCTTGGCATCGCCTATGCATTTGGTGAGGGAATCGGCCGCCTGGCCTGTATCAGTTTTGGATGCTGCTATGGTAAACCGCTGGATGAGCTGCCTGTTTTATTGCGAAGAATTTTAGGGTTCCGGCCTTTTGTGTTCGCCGGGTCCACCAAAAAAATAGCGTACGCCGACCACTTGGACGAAATGGAAATTTTCCCTGTCCAGGCCATCACCGCTGTTTTATACTGTGTCACAGGTATCATGGGGATTCTTTTGTATATCAGTGGATTCTATCGTTTTGCATTTCTTTTGACACTCACAATTACCCAATTATGGCGGTTCCTATCTGAATTTTTAAGGGCCGATTACCGGGGCAGTAAAAAGATTTCCATTTATCAAATCATGGCTCTCTTTACCATTCCGTACGGTTTTTTTATTGCGGACTTTTTTTATCCATTAAATATCATTAAGCCTGCCGATCTCCTCATGGGTTTTAAAATTATCGGCAATCCATTGCTTTTGATATTTTTGCAAATTCTATGGATGGCCATGTTTTGGCACAGTGGCAGAAGTCATGTCACTGGTGCAAGGCTTAAATTTCATGTAAACCACACTAAAATTTAAGATGTATTATTTTTGCGTATAGAAGGCTAATTTACTCATATTCGGTTTTTTTCTACCATCAAAGAACTGACATAACCGGTAGTATCGGAGGTCATTCATCCAGAAACGGAAATAGGTCCTGTCTGTAATGACCTGTTTGATCAGATGAAGGGGAGAAGAGAACAGCTGTAACAAGGGGGCAATCTGTTCTGATGGGTCCCTGAAACATTCCCAATCGCAGCGCTTGCAGTGTGTATTGAGGTCAATTCGTTTGAGATTAAGATCCCAGTATTTGCCCATATCTTCATTTCCCCGGTATCCGCAGGGAAATGCATTGCCTTTGTTCGCATCTATGAAAAAGTAATCGATTCCCCCGAGGCATCTGGAGGGGGTATGACCATTCCCATGGTCACTGCTGTATTGGCGGTGCAAGTTAAAAAGCGAGGTCAGGGGAGAAAAAATACGAATTTTTGATCGAAACTCCGTAACACTATCCATCAAAACCTTGAATAATACCGCCTTTTCTGCCTGAGTGAACCGGACAATTCTGTCTGTAGCGGTCGCGGCATAGACAGCATTTGTATCTTTTTCTGACGTATCGATACTCATGGGATAACATGTATTTGCGATTGTAAATCCCATATTTATCACCCGTTTATAGAACTGCCGCATCGCTTCTCTATAGCGATTATAAAACGCTTCCAGATAATCTGTTTCACATGGAAATTCACGGGGATCAAGTTCGGACGTAAAACGTCCGCCGATATTTCGGTTCACACCCAGATTAACAGAAGGGTACAGCCCGTGAGCATGAAATATGGGAATGGCTTTTTCAATACCGCCTATGACCCCTGGAAGACCCCGCATGGCTTCATGAACCTCAGGTACGCTGGAATCCATACTTATCCAGAAATTTCTAAGGGGTGTGCTCGCCAGTTTCTCAATGGTTTCAGTCACACGTGATTTGAACCGGTCAATGTTTGACCCGTTTATTCTCATGAAAAACCCATTGGTTCCGGTGCGGATGAATCTGATACCTGAATGACCGGCATATTGAATCAGTTCGGTCAGGTCATCCAAACATAGCAAGGGCTCTCCACCGGTAAAGGAGAGGGCGGCCACACCATTTGCTGCTGCCGCATCTATTATTTTTTTGATCTGATCATTTGAAAGCCGGCTCCGACGGAAAGGATTGGAAATCCGCATGCCACAGTGGGGACACATGGCATTGCACCGGTCCGTTATCTGGACAATCACCTGGCCGGGTGAACGATGATGGCCGATGGATTTTAAATCGCTTAAAAGCGTTCGACAGACCGGAATCATTTTCTCTTTCATCAATTATAAAAGAACGGAGTTTGCGAGCTGTTTATTGCTGGCATGGGTTCGTGATACATATTCCACTGTTTCAAGAAAGCGGATTCAAATGACCGGGAGGCCATATAGGTCCTTGCCTGTTTTTTCATTGTTGCGAGATGTTCCGGGTGATTGATAAGCCATTCGATTTTTTCGACAAACATGTTCACGTCTCCGGCTGGAACCACGTATCCGGTGACATCGGGAATAAGGTTTTCACTGGGTCCGCCTTGATCGGTTACGATGACCGGTATGCCTGAAGCTTGCGCTTCCAAAACAACATTGCCAAACGTGTCACTGGTGGATGGGAAAACGAAAATATCGCTGCTGGCATAGGCTTCACTTAATTCATCCCCTTCCATGTATCCCGTAAAAATAATGGGTAGTCCTATGGACCGGATTTTCATCTCTTTCAGGTAAGGGCCGCCACCTACGACAACCAGGTGGACATTCGCATGCGACATTGAAATCCGCTTCATCAATTCAATCAGGATATCGAGATTCTTTTCTTTTGCAACACGTCCCACATACAAAAGTTTGATTTCCGTATTCGGCATTTTATACCGGCTTTTGAAAAAACCGTTTCGTTTGACCGGATTGAAAAGAAGTGTGTCAATTCCCCGGGCATACAATCGGATTTTCTCTTTGCTGATTCCCCGTTCGATCAATTCATCCCCTGTGGCTTTTGATGGCACAAATACCCTGTCCATTTGATTGTAAAACCATCTCATATATCGCCACGTCAGGTCTTCCAGCCCTGTGTCTCCTGTAATTTCCTTGACATACTGGGGAAATGCTGTGTGATAGGTGCCATATACGGGAAGTTTTAAAATTCTTGCTATGCATAAAGCAGCAACTCCTACCGGCCCCGGTGTTGCAATGTGAATCCGGTTGATTTCTGTTTGATAGCAGTAATCGATCATTTTCAGAATCGGCGGGTAGTGGACTTTGAGTTCCGAATATTCGGGTATTTCAAAGGAACCAATCGGTTCAAAGGTTTTAAAGGAAGGGTGATATTCTCCCGGACCGCAGGTGATCAAAATCATCTCTTTTCCCAATTGAGAGGCAATCTGCGATTGTTTTTTTAAGGTTTTGGCAACACCGTTTATATCATGAAGCGTATCTGTGAAGTGACCGACCTTCAATCGTTTGTCTTCTGTTGAAACGCCTTGCATGCGATTTTCTATCGTCTTTACAAACAACCGGTCCTTGGTAAACACCTTGTATGCGATAAAGTAGGGGGAAAGCATGGAATAAAGCGCACCGCCGGCACCGATCATCTGAAACACATCAAAAAGATTTCCCCGGCAAAATTTCTCCATCATGGTATTGCATAATCGCGCAAGGATTTCATCCGAGGTCTGATCGACAAAGTTGTAACAAAGCGATATCTTTTCCTCTGTGGTGATTGTCTCTCCGTTGATTATTTGCTTAAATTCCGGAAAGCGGTTAAGTACTTCTCTTGCTGTTTGCAGGCAGAACGTGGATAAATTCCGTGATTCGTTAAATTCTGTTTCCCAATCTCTTCCCTTTCTCTTCTGATTAAATGGCGGCAGGGGTCTTTTTTGATTCGCGGGTGTATTCAGGACATGATCGATAAAGGAAAGAAACGGGTCCTTTTTTTTGAACCGGTTGAGTTTAAATTTTTTATTATAAAACTGATATGCAATGGCATACAAGGTATGGGCCATCATTCTTGGATGATAGGGCTCGCCGCATGCACGGCTCTTATGCTGATCGATTGCGGAAAGAAAATCCTTCACATTTCGTGCTTCTTCGACCACCGTGTATGTCCTTGCAATATGAAACCCGGAATGGTCATCTGACCCGCCGGTAAGATTCTTTTGCCAGGGTAGGGGACCAAATGGTTCTATGTTATGTTTATTTGCGAGCGTGTCGATATCCTTTTCACTTAACTGATTCAGGATATTCATTAGTATAGTGTTCTGAAAGCTGTCTCGTGTACCGTTCAATTCAAAATTATTAAAGAGAAGGAGCAGTTTTTCAAAATGATCTGCCGTAAGCCGATCATTTATGGCAAAAAGGGGATGGGCCACAACATGGGTGATCGATTCTTTCTTTAAATAATGAGAAAGATCAAATATGTTTTTCCTGATTTTTGAAATATTTTCATGTTGCGCTTCAGTGATATCAAGTGTTAGCACGTGAATTTTACACCCGTTATCCGGGAAATAGGTGGTCACTTCCTCACTGATGAACGTATCCGGTAGATGGGCGATTTCCAGACTCCCGGCAATTGTATTGTGATCACTGATCGTGATATAGTCCATACCCTTCTGTTTGGCCAACTCATAAATGTTGATCGGCTCAACATAGCTCTCCGAACATCCCAGTTTTTGGAGAATCCAATAGGACGGTCGAACCGAAAATTTTGAATGGACGTGAAGATCAGCTTTCATTTTTTGCTTCATGGTTTACCTCAACTTTTAAATATGAATCATAATACAAAACAATAGTCCTTTGCTATGTGACTATTTAAATGACAGAGATTAGGGTATTTTTAAGAAAAGGTTAGATTTCTGTTAAATTTTGTAAAAATTTTCGCATGTGTTGTTGGGTGAATACCTGGGAAATATCTGGTGTGTCAAACTTATGGGAAAAATCGGTAACCCGGCCTTTATTCCCGACCTGATTCGGGTCATCAACGAAACAGACCCGCTTGACTTTATTTTCAGTGATGCGGTTCATGCATTGCAGTGCATTGATGATGCCGGCCACCATGACATATTAACCGCTATTAAAGAAGGACAAATAACCGAGCCCCTGACACAAATGGATTTACTGCAAGCGCTCCCATATGGGGAATCTTTTGATATCGCCTACCAGCTATGGAATCCTGAAGATGGGGAGAATGATATAGATTCATTTGAAACATATGCCCATACCCTTGCGGGGATAGTTGATATTCGGGGGATTGAAGCGCTTCAGGATATTCTATTTGAAGGTAACGCCATTTTTGTAGGAAATTCCCTTGAAACGTTATGCATTCTGCATGAAGTGGACATTCCTGAATTATCAATTATCCATAAACAAAGAGAAGTGGCACAAAAACGACGGGAGAGGCAGTGGAAGGACATGGACTCACTTGGAAGAAAGATCAATGCCCCAAGCCTTTTGGACCCGATAACTGATTTTACCCAGCCATCAAATGTGGGTACAATCAAAAGAGACACACCCAAAGTCGGCAGAAACGATCCATGCCCATGTGGAAGCGGAAAAAAATATAAAAAATGCTGTCTTTAACAACGCAAAGCACTGATTCAACATCTGGTAAAGGCCTGTATATGAGAGGATAAATAAAAAATGACCTCACGAAATTCTAAAAGCAACAAGGACCAAGGCAATGTGGACAAAATGATCGCTGAGATCACCGTCGATACATACGATGATAATGAAACACTTTGGGCTTTCCGACAGGCCTTCGAAGACCACGTTGATCTTCCTGCCGATGGCTTTATCATTGGGGTGCCGGTTATCGTGATTGAATTTGACTACGACGGCAACGAACGACGGGGGCTAACGGCGAAATGTCGACGTGAAGACGGTTCCGAATACAGGGTTGCCGCCGCCGATATTGTGTTCCCCCAGTTTTCGGCAGGTGCAAATTACATAGCGGCCTACCGTAAATGGCTTAATCTGGATCCTTTTCCGGTCCAGGACTCAAAGCCTTCCAGACGCCAACAGCAACACAAGGCCACTTTAGACGACATCGATCTTAGCAGACCGGTCGAACTGGTGGCCCTATCAGTCAAGGAGCGCGTTGTCCGGTGCCGTTTGTTGGGAAGTGATCGAATGATCACACTGCGTGCGAATCACATTTGGGACGTAGCTAATGATCCCATCACTCGGGCCAACGATCTCAACGCTGCCGGTGAACGGGCAGATGCGATAAAAATCTTGATGGATCTGTGCCAGTCAGATCTGCGCTGCCTTGATGCCCATTCACATCTGGGTAATTTTGCCTTTGATCACAGACCGCAAGTTGCCATCCAACATTATGAAGTTGGTTTTCGTATCGGCGAGCTATCTCTGGGGGAAGACTTTACCGGTGTGTTGCCGTGGGGTCATATCGACAACCGACCGTTTCTGCGTTGCATGCATGGTTATGGATCGTGTCTCTGGCGTCTTGGACAATTTGCCGAGGCAGAGCACATTTTTCAGAAAATGCTCTGGCTCAATCCATCGGATAATCAGGGCGTGCGGTTTCTCATTGATGAGGTGAAAACAAACACAGCGTGGGAAGACCGTGAAAACGACTAAGAATCAGAAAAGTACGGTGAGGCATAGAATAGAAAGCCAAGGATATATATTTATACATTTGGACAATCTCCAAACTAAAAATAGTGAAGACGGATCAGACAGCGCATTCGAGAAGATATTCTGAAAAATGAACGCGCTGCTTACGGTGATGAGATAGGCTCCATGGTGTCGAGACAATTGAACTGATAAAACTTTAAAAAATCAAAGATCAAGATCTTTAAACTGATCTATCCGTATCTGTCCATCAGGGAAATGAGCTACAATCTCCAGATCTCCCCCCATGGCCTTCAGATAGCTGAAACCCGGTTGTGGAATCAGAAAATGAATAACGAATCGATCACCATGAGTCAGATCGTTTCAGAGCTGATCCATTTATTCGGAATCCGGTTGGCACCCCGAATGCAAGAACAACTGGAAGCGAAAATCAAACAGATCAGGTCCCGGATTTACAAGCGGCACAACCGATTGCTCCGCGCTTGATCAGAATGGGCCAAACGGTTAGGCGTACCGGAAAAGATGATCCAAAGATGGTTTAGGGCAGGGTGGATCGATCTCAAAAATCCTGAAACCCTCACCATATTGTCAGGCATGATCTTTGAAAGAGACTATTATCATCGATTCATCGCCCCCAAAGGAGAAGACGGCAAAATACCGGAGAACCCGGATATCAGCATCACGCGTATCTGAATAACCACTTGCAATGATGAGAAATATTTTCTTCTCCTGAAAACGGGCCATCATCAACACCAAAATCAGGGAGCGCTATCATGCCAAGTATTCAGTTTGATCAAACGGAAAAAATCCTGAACTTGTCTGAAATTTTCAAAGATGATACGATTTATCCCCGTGAAACAGTGGATGAAAGCCGCATCGAATTTTTCAGTGATCTGATCAGAGAGGGGACTGAATTTCCGCCGATCAAAATCGTCCAGGACAAATTCGGCAGATACATTCTTTTAGATGGCTATCACCGATACAGCGCCTTAATGAAATTTCAAGAGGAAAAAATCACCTGCGACCTGATCCTTGCAGAACAAAACCTGTGGCGTCTTTTGTCCGTCCGGTTCAATTTCGATTCATCTCAACCATTAAAATTTGGTGAGATAAAAAATGGGATTTGCGATACCTGGGTGAAGGAAAATGTCAGAGACAAACAACAGATCGCCGATCTGATCGGCTGCAGTGTTCAGTGGGTAAGAAGGGTGGTCAAAGACATGGGGCTTGTCGAAGTGGATCAAGATGCAATCCTTGCGCGTAAACTCAAGGAGGAAGAAAACCTCTCCATTCGAGACATTGCAAAACGGACTGGCTGGAGCAAAAGCAAAACGCATCGATTATTGAGTGAAAATTTAAGCATCAAAGAAGCATCGGAGAATGATGCAATTGTCATGCTCCAGCCAGAAAAGGAACAGACATAAAATAATGCGGTTGAAACACAAACACCAAGCCAAAACGAATGCCCAAACATGGCTCGCATCATCGAAAACTTCGATAAATTCAATGAGAGAAAAGGAACGCTTATCGGACTTAATGACATTCATATTGCTGGACATGCACGTAGCGAAAGTTTGACTTTGGTTTCTAACAATGACCGTGAATTTGAGAGAGTTGAATCTTTGCGTTTGGCCAACTGGGTCTAAATATCACCATCTGTTACATTCGGATTTTTTTTGTACGACCAGTGCCTTTAAAACAAAAATTCGGACCCTCCTATGGAATGCAGGCATATTTCGGTGGTGCTTCTGTTTTTGTGCCCCAAGATGCGTTTAATGAGTTGTTAATTTGCTTGATGAAAAACCTGGCTTCCCTCTCCTGCAGTCATTTCCCGCAAATTTGCTATATCGCGTAACGGAGGTGCGCCGAACAGACGGCTGTATTCTCGGCTGAACTGAGAAGGACTTTCGTAGCCGACCTCGAACGCAGCGTTCGCAGCATCCTTGAACTCGGTGAGCATCAACCGCCTTGCTTCGTTCAACCGCAGCCATTTTTGGTACTGAAGGGGGCTCCTGGCTGTCAGCTCTCTGAAATGATGATGGAAGGTGGATGGGCTCATATTGACTTTTGATGCAAGATCATCAATGCGCAATGGCTGCGTGAAGTTCTCCTTTAACCAGTAGATTGCCCGTGCTATTTGATGGCCCTGGCTTCCCCCTGATAGCATCTGGCGAAGACGTGCTCCTTGATTGCCCACAAGTAAACGGTAATAAATTTCCTTTTGAATTATGGGCGCAAGCATCGGGATATCCGCCGGTTCATCCATGAGATCGATCAACCGCTGAAATGCGAGAATCATCTGCAACGTGATCTCTCCTACCGCCATTCCGCGATTTGATTGCTGAGGACGCGGCGAGGGAAGTTTGCTGTCCACCATCATTTGGGCCAATTCTTGCAGATCAAGTCCAAATACAAGCCCCAGGTAAGGTTTATTCTTGCTTGCTTTAGTGATCTGCGCAAATGTGGGAAGATCCACTGTCGTAATCAAGAAATGTTGTTCATCATACACATAGGTATCGTCTCCGAGCAGTACGCGTTTTGCACCTTGTGCGATTAAGCAGAGGCGCGGTTCGTATAAGAGGCTTATCGGCTCGGTCGTTTCTTTCCGCTGATGAAGAGACAAACCCGGGATGGCCGCCTCAGACTGGTCGCCCTTATCGGTCCATCGGGCAATGCTCTTGCCTAATAATTCAAGCGCGTCGTTCATATCACTATTTTTAAATTCCTTGGCAAATGTTCTCTTTTGCATGGATTTCTCCTTTTTTAAACATTTTATCAGTCCATATGATGGCATTCAACTTATTTTTTAACCATCGGACGATTAGGCAAGAATTCGGCAGGATTGATCTACCACCTTTGTTTTTTTTAAATTATTATTTGGACCATCAACAGCACCCATGGAAAATCTGTTTTTTGGGTCACAAGGAATGTAAGAAAAAAGGAGAATCAACATGGATAATTTCATTTACAGTATTCTAACCACGGCCTATTTTGGCAAGGGACAGATCAAAATTCTCGGCGAAACCATCAAAGCGCATGGCGGGTCCAACGTGCTTTTGGCCTACGGCGGCGGAAGCATCAAGAAAAACGGAATTTACGATGCTACTATTGAACAATTGGGCAGGGCTGGTCTTGCCCATACGGAACTCTCCGGAATCGTGCCGAACCCCAGGGTTGAAAGTGTGGCGGAAGGCATCAGGCTCTATCGGGAGAACGGCTGTGATTTTATTCTGGCCGTTGGGGGCGGATCGACCCTGGACGCCTGCAAGGCCATTGCCGCAGGCGTTATGTATGACGGTCCGGTGACCGACCTGTTTGTCAATGCGTCGGGCCTGTCCGATATTTCCGCGGCAGCTCCCCTGGCTACCATCCTGACCATGGCGGGAACCGGCTCCGAAATGGATATGGGAGCGGTCATCACCGTGGGTGAGCATCACAAGAAAGAGGTTGTCATGCACCCGTTGGTCAACCCTCTGTTTTCCATTCTGGATCCTGAATACACCTATAGCGTGCCTGAATATCACTCCATGGCCCTGGCCGGATTCCAGTTCATGCTCGGAAAGCCCATGTTTCCGTTCCCCCTTCACGGCATGGGGCACGAGCTCTCAAGCAAATACGATATGACCCACGGCGTCACTCTGGCGCTTCTGACACCTTCCTGGATGCGTCATACAATAAAAACAGCACTCGAACACTTGCCGGTTTTTGCCCGGTTTGCCCGCAATGTCATGGATAGCCGTGAAAAAGACGATGCCAAAGCCGCCAAAGTCGGCGTCAAAAAGCTGGAGGCATTTTATGCCGCTATCAGGATGCCTGCGAACCTTCATGAGGCAGGCGTCAAGGAAGAGGACCTTGCGTTCATCGCCGAAAAAGCCGCCGAAAGGGGAAACCTGGGCATTCTGACCTCCATCGGCAAGGACGAGGTCCTTCAGATCATGCGTGATGCATTTTAGGAAAGGAGTCTTATGAAATTAACACATCACATTATAGTTATTTTGTTGCCACTTGCCCTTGGCCTTTTTGTATCAGCCTGTTCGCCTTCCACACTCACCCATAAACCGGGTGTGCTGATGATCAGGGATCAAGGCAGTTTTGCGGTCGGCGGTACGGTGATCAAAACGCCCGGTACGTTTGATCCTGTCAATCTGTCACCTGAAGGCCAGACGCTGCACGGCGACCATGCCTATGTGTTTTATCAGATTCCGGTGGAAGCCCGTTCCTTGCCGCTCGTGCTCTGGCATGGTTATGGCCAGTTTTCAAAAACCTGGGAAACCACGCCGGACGGACGCGAGGGGTATCAGCATATATTTCTCCGGCGAGGCTTTGGGGTGTATGTGATCGACCAGCCCCGCCGTGGTAATGCCGGACGCAGCACTCAGCCCATGACCCTGACAGCTGTTCCCGATGAGCAGAAATGGTTCAATATTTTCCGTGTCGGAATCTGGCCAGATTTTTTTCCCGGCGTTCAATTCGACCAGGACCCGGAAACCGTGAATCAATATTTCCGGCAGATGACACCGGATACAGGCCCCATCGATATTGAGATCAATTCAAACGCCGTTGCTGAACTTTTCAAGAAAATCGGACCGGGAATCCTTGTGACGCATTCCCACAGCGGCGGCATGGGCTGGGCCACGGTTATGAAGAGTCCCGAAATACGGGCCGTCGTGTCATACGAACCGGGCAGTAATTTCGTTTTCCCGGAAGGTGAAGTGCCTCCCCCCAAACACAGTTCCGGCGGTACACTCGAAGCAAGTGGTATCCCCTTGCCCGATTTTATGAAACTCACAACGATTCCCATTGTCATCTATTACGGTGACAATATTCCGGAAAAACCCATGGAAAACCCCGGTCAGGATCAGTGGCGTATCCGTTTGGAAATGGCAAGGTTGTGGCGTGATACGGTAAACCGTCACGGCGGCGATGTCACCGTCGTGCATCTGCCCGAGATAGGTATTCATGGCAATACCCACTTCCCGTTTTCGGATTTGAATAATCTGAAAATTGCGGATCTGATGTCCGAGTTTCTGGAAAAGAAGGGCCTGAATTGAATTGCGGCCATGCCTTGCGGATTGAAAACAGGTCAAGGCGTGGACCGAAACGAGAGTAATTCTATGGAAAATCAATTCACTCAATGTCTAACAGGCCTCCATCGACATGGTGTATAACCGGCCCAAAGCGGAACGTCACGACCTGAAAGAACGCATTGAATCCAGGAAAGGACTGCGCCAGCTGTCGTATATGAAAGAGATGACAATGGGCAGTGATTAATATGAAATGATTACCTGTTGACGTGGTGAGACGGTTTTTCTTCAGGCAATAAAAATATGAGGTCGATATGAAAAAAATCACCGCTATTTTATCGATAATGAATTACAGCATCCATTATTTTCATGGGCTATCCGGCAAGCTCTCAGGCGGATTTCGAAACCCAAAATAAAGGAAATGCAGGAAAAGAAGTTCTTCTAAAGTCATCAGCGACCCAAAAAATTCTCGTGGTTTATTTTTCCAAAAGATGAGTCCTTTTTTTTATTTTGAGTAAAAGGGTCTTACGGTTAATCCCGAGAGAAGAACCTGTTTATGCCCGATGCCGGTCAAATCTATTTTCTTCGTAGAGAGATAACGTGGAAGGGAAATGCCCTTATTATAAAGGCCATTTCCCTGTTGCTGAATAATTAATTTCAAAAAATATTATAATTCAGTTAGGCCAAATGCCTCAAATAAAGAGCAATTTTCTTGAACTCCTGAAATATTTGATCCACTTGCTTTTTCAAGTACAAATGCCACTGTACAATCTTCATCTTCTTTATTTTCAGTTTCGATCGTTAATGCGTCTCCAGACAATTCGAATGTAAAGGTTTTCCCATCTTGTTCGGTGATAGTATTACTACCGGCTGTGTAGGTATCTGCACTTTCTGTACAGGTATAGGTTGCATTTGACCATCCTGTTAATGCCGACATTTCGTTTGTAACACCTGACAATTTTACATAATATTGTATCGTATTTGAGGTTATATCTACATACGCATTTACTGTGACACCCATATATGAATATGGAAAATCTATAGTGTTTACATCCTGGTCGCCACACCCTTGTGTAATACTTGTCACATCCCAAGTCCCAATAATTGAACTCGTGGTGGTGTCACCATCGATATTATTCGCGTCATGGTCATCATTACTACCTCCACCGCTGCTGCTTCATCCCAAACTGATACAAACTGCCAAGAAAATAGCAAAGTAAAGATTTGCTGTGGATTGTTTCTTTTTCTCCATTCGTTTTTGAAAAAAAATCATTTACATGTCTCCTATTCTGTTCGTTAAAAATTGTTAAGTTGTTGTTCCAGGGTGTATACTTTATCCGTACCCCAATCCAGCGGCATTGAAAAACAACTACTGGTATTGGTCGTATGGCTGTAAGCCGTCGGCAGGGACAATGGATTTACAAGAGGTATGTTAATGGCTGTCGCACCTGTTCCACCTCGAAAAATAGTGTAAACACCACCTGGGAGGGTTTCTTCCTGGGAGTTTGTTAACACAGAAGACCAAGACGCCCCAAGGACACCCAGCATACTGCAACGAATGGGACCCTCCAGGGTACTGGTCTCCAGACGAAGCGAGTGGCCGGCTTCCACTCTACACAATGTTGGGAACAGATTGATATCAAAACGCTCCGTTTTGTCAGGTGTCAGATAGTCATCGGAAAGAAACAGGTGATTGGCTTGTATCATGGTATCGTTTGCATCATACAAGGAGTCCTCATCATTGATGGCCCTAAAGCTGTCGAGTAGGGCACCATGTGAAATTTCCTTCTCATTTCCGTCAGGATCGACATCATAGAGTACGGCAATCAACTCCATGTTGTTTTGGAAGAACTCGGTAGTTCCAGCGCATCACCCGTTTCCGCCGTATTCCAGCCGGTCCAACGTAACGCGGGGATACCATTTGCGACTATCTGTTCGGCCATATTGGACGTGGTTTTTCCTTGCCAATAATCGTCATTGTATGCTTCTTCCTTCCCATCGTAGTATTGTTCGCTTAACCATACCTGCCATTTGGCGTTCGCAAAAAAGTGTTTCACGTCTAATATAATATTGGCAGGCAGTATTTCTGCTCTGCCCTCAAGTGCAGACAACATAAGGTCCACCTTTCGGTAATTGAGTGATAGTTGATAATTTAAACCAGATTATAACCCCGACTTTTTTCAGGAACCGAGTTGAAAAATGTCAGGCCCCACATCTATAAAGATTATAGACAGACAGGGGATAATCATTTGTCGTTTTTTTTTGCGATAAGGGGGGATTCGGCTATTATAGGCTGTATTTTAGGGAAGAGTGGGGACCTGGTTTTTTGATTAGCCTGGCATATTAAATGTATATATTTTTCGGCAAGTCCTTCAATGAACGATGGTCAGGAGGTATAAATTGGGGGCAATTATGCCGCATAAAAGAATCATGAAAAAAGATAATGTGTTGATGACAAACTATATTAATGATGCGGGGGTATTGCCCCTCATATTGGGGCTGTTGTAACCCATATTTTTTTGTCTTGAGGAAAAGTTCGGATATTTTAGCAAAGGTTTTCCAGAATATTGTATTGTTTAATTTTTCTGTACAATGTTTGCCTGCTTATCCCCAAAAGTTCAGCGGTCTTGGTCCTATTCCAAAATGTTTTTTTGAGTGCCGCTAAAATTTCCTGTTTACCGTGGCCATTCCTTTCCCGGAATAAATTTTCCCGGTTTACTGTCGGAAGTTGAAAATCGCATATCTCAATAGGTAAGTGTTCAAGCGTGATCACATTATGTCTGCAAATTACAAAAGCCCGTTCAATCACGTGCTCAAGCTCACGGATATTTCCAGGCCACGAATAATCCAGGAATTTAAAAAGAACGGCATCAGAAACACCCGTAATATTTTTTTGGGACTTTATTCTAAAATGATTTACAAAATGATCAATGAGAAGAGGTATATCTTCCTTTCTTTCCCTAAGCGGCGGGAGGTTAACTTCCACAACTTTCATTCGATAATAGAGATCCTCGCGGAATTCTCCGTTTTGAACGCAGATCTGAAGATTTTTGTTTGTGCAGGCAATAATACGTATATCCACCTTCCGGGGAGTTGTGTCCCCTACGGGTTCGAATTCTTTCTCTTGCAAAACCCTCAAGAGCTTAAGCTGGATAACAGGAGAAACATCACCTATCTCATCGAGAAGGATGGTTCCGCCGTTTGCGACCTGGAACCGTCCTTCTTTTTTATTGATTGCTCCGGTAAAAGCACCTTTTACATGGCCGAAAAGTTCACTTTCAAGAAGATTCTCGGCAAGTGCGGAGCAGTTCACTGTAACAAAAGGTTTACCTGAGCGGTGCCCTGCATTATGCAGTGCTTTTGCAACAAGCTCCTTTCCTGTACCGCTTTCACCAGTGACCAGAACGGTCGTATCGATATCAGCGAGGTCATCCAGAAGCCGGTAAATATCCTGCATTTTTTTACTTTTGCCAATGATATTCTGGTATGGGTGTCTTTCTCTCTGCTCTTTTCCATGGTCCATTATGGATGGTGTATTCCTGATGATGATTACGGCCCCTTTGAAGTTACACTCAGGATCAAAAAGTGGTGAACTACTAATGTCCACGACTTGCTGGTGTCCCTTTTTAAATCCACATTCTATTCTTTTTCCCTTGAGATGATCGCCATCTTTAATGGTTTTTTGTATCACTTCCAAACAGGATTGGTTGCATTGGGAAATAGAACCCAAGAAATTTTTTCCCCTGGACATTCCTATATCCACACCACAGATTTTTTTTGCAGATCTGTTTGCTTCCATAATTTTAAATTCAGAATCGATTGTGATAACCGCATCGCTCATACTGCTGAATATAGCCTTAAGAAGGGAGCGGTTCTCTATTTGTTCTTTATCTTTTTTCTTGGGTTCGATATCCTCACTGAAGATCGTTCTGAATTTTTTTATTTCCCCATCCCTGGTTTTGATCAATGGCAATGTATCTTCTGTGTATTCAGGGAAAGGAATTACATTATTTATTATTGGCTTATTTATAGATATCGTCATTTGTCTTTGTTATTTTTTTTATTAAATTGGGTTAAAATTTTTATCAGAGTCCAGTCAAACAAATATGTTACTATTCCTTTAGGCAAAAACCAATCATGCCCAATTTATCCCATCCTCTCAATTGGATGTGATGTTTTATCGCATTGTTGATGAACATCCCTTTAAATTGATTTTATATTTTTTTCTACCCATTATTGGGTTCGCCAGAAATTGACAATTTTATTTTTTTGATATCTAAAGTAAATATTGATACAGTCGTCAAAAGTACCAAGCCGGCTAAATGAAATGGTCGACCTACAAGATGTAGATGTTTTTGATATACGTGAGTATATATGTGGTATGTTTGGCATATGAAAAATCGAACCGACGAAGCGGTTGGGACTTTTTATAACACCATCAAAGTTGGCATAAATTTCCGAGACTACAATTGACAACCAATTGTTTATATATAGATTATTTTTATATTGTATTTTTATAGGGATCTTTTGATTAATGAATGATAATTTATTGAAAAAAACAACCGTATCAAATTACACGGATGCGTTCATGGCCATAAAGTCTCCATTAGAGTTCATTCAACAATGCGGCAACCTCCTTAAAAAGAGATCTGATCTGGGTGACGAACACGGCGTTGGAATGATTCTGCTTGGACAGGGATATTGCTGTTTGTGGATCTGTGATTATAAAAAAGCGATTGCCAATTTTTATCGGAGTATTGATATACTTGAGCAACATAATGATATCGTTGGCGTACTCCTCGCGAAAATGGGGATTGGCCAAGCGTACCTTTTTTTAGGCGAGTTTGATCAGATTGAAAAAATCAACAATGAACTTGAAAAATCCGTGATTAACACAGATGACTTTATCGCGAAATGCCTTGTCAGATTAAATATCGCAGAATATCATATGAAGCGCAGCGGAAGCGAAATCACAGAAAAATATGTCCGGCAGGTGTATAGGGACTCCCTTAAAAAAAAGATATGGTACCCGTACACACTTTCGTGCATTTCACTGGGATACTATCACCTTGAAAAAGGGGAAACATCAGCCTCGAAAGAATATCTGGAAAAAGCAATCCCTTTGATAGAACAATATCAAATGTTCCCGCAATTTACGATTTACGCTTACTATCTTTTATTTGAAGCGATCTGGTTGGAAAATATCGCAGGAATAGAGCCAAATTCAAATACAAAGAACAATATAAACCGTATGAGAGAACTTTCTTTGTGTACACTTGAAAAATCGACGCTGTGGCCCACACATTATGGTCCCGCAATAAGAACTAAGGGATTGTACTATGCGGTAATAAATGATTACCCAAGCGCTGTAAAGTATCTTGACGAATCAGTCGCCCATAGTTCGAGCCTTGGCAGGCGATATGATCTTGGTCGCACCTTTTACTTTTACTATTTATTTTTAAAACAGATCGGGAAAATAAAAGAAGCTGAGGCCAAACTTAAATCCGCGCACAGAGTCTTCAAAGAAATCGGTTCAGAAATATATATCAAGCGAACATCCGAACTCCTCGGAATAAAGGGGCCCCACTCATCTGAAACAAAGCTGCAATCCGGCAATTCAACCCATTCATCGGTCCCTTACCGGATGAAACTTGAATCCCAAAATGATCTTGAGACGTTTATACAAACTTATTTGAATCAAATCATCGAAAAAACCGGTTCAGATAGAGGCGCATTATCGATTGAGAACAAACAAAAAAAAATCAGACTGAAATATCTTCATCACCTGAATAACAAAGAGCTAATGCACATTCTGAAGGATACGGATATAGATTCCGACGATGCTGTCCTTTATCGGAAAGAGGCTATTGGCGATGGTACCGAATTTTTATGTTATTGTGATAAGGCCATTTCCGGATACCGATATAGTAACGATACCCAATTGATTTTTGACGCTCTTACCACGCAGACGGCTATTACCATTGAAAATTATATGCTCAACCGTAAATTAAAAGAGCAAAAAAAAGTTGAACACCCGCTCACTGAGTCAACCGAGCATAAATTAAAAAGTGTCGTCTCTTATATTGAAGAAAACTATACAACAGATATCTCCCGGGAAGAGCTTTCGGCCCGGTTTGGCATCAACGCAGATAATCTTGGAAGATTCTTTAAAATGAAAACAAACATGCGTATTCGCGAGTACACAAATGAAATGAGAGTAAGGGCCGCCAAAAAACTCCTGCTAAATACCGATAGCAAAGTCATTGACATTGCCTTTGAAACAGGATTCACCAGCCTTTCAACATTCAACCGGGCATTTGTTAAAAAATCAGGAATGACGCCTTCACAATTCAGGATTAAACACCGCCTGTAATAGTTAATTGCTACAAATTGTAATGCTACAAATTGTAGCAATTGTAACTTTTTGTCACACCATATTCCCCCCTCGAATATTCTTAAACATATTAAAATCATAGTATATTTTTATTTTTTTTCTCTCGGCATATATTTTGCTCAGAACAGTTGGCTTATGAATTTTAAAAAAAATAAAAGAGACATAAAGATATACAAATAAATAGGGATGCTTCCATGCCAGAGCCAAAATTTGTACAATATGCCATCCATTGTAAAGTGCCATGGAAGTTCGTGTAGTTGATCAGGTTAAAGGATAAAAGTTCGTATTTAGGTTTAGGATTTGGGCGTCAAGCAGTCATTGGATGCGGTATAGCGGATCTGAACACAGGGGGAAGAATTCCAATGATCATATGTCCCGGTTCTTAGATTTTTGCAGAAATATTTCCACTATACTAAAAATATGTGATTTTTTTCCGCCCGCTGTCAAATACATAAAAAAACAAACTGAATATTATAAGGATACAAAATGAGCTACGATAGTTTTGTACATGAAGTCCATGACGGCATTTATGTATATAAAAAATTGAAATACAATAATTTATCAGATTTATACCAGGATAAAAAAAATGATATTATCAATGGCATTGGTTTCATAGGTAACAGGGAGAAAGAGAAATTTGTCTCCTTTAGTGAGCTATATTACAACTCCCTTACGGTACTATACAACCTACAGAAACAGGGTATAAAACCAAATGATGAGTTGGTCTTCCAGATAGATGATAATGAAACTTTCGTTTATGTATTCTGGGCCTGCATTTTAGGCGGCATCAAACCTGTTCCACTAACAATTGCGCGTAAAGATGAGCACTGGCTTAAATTGATCAAGGTTTGTGATGTGCTGAATCATCCATTTTTCATCATGAATAAGGATCAATCAGAACCGTTTAGGGGGAAGTTTAAAAATAAACTGAATTCAATAAGTAAAAGGATAATTTTTGCGAATGATATTAATAAAGGTTCAGGCGCAGGAGATATTCACAAGGTATCTGCGACAGATATTGCTTTTATCCAGTTTTCTTCGGGTTCTACCGGCGATCCCAAAGGAGTGGTACTGACACATGAAAACCTCCTGACAAATATTGAATCCATTCTAAAAAGCATACAGATACGACCCACTGATTCCAGTCTTTCCTGGATGCCGCTGACCCATGATATGGGACTGATCGGGTTTCACCTGACACCGCTTGCAGTTAGCGCAAACCATTATTTGGTCCCTACCCATCTATTTATCAATGATCCACTCATCTGGATGGATAAAATTCAGGAACATAGGGTAACAATTACAGGCTCACCCAATTTTGGCTACAAACTGTTCTCATTTTTCTTCAACCTGGGAAAACCAGCTCACCTGGACCTGTCCTGTGTCCGGATAATATTCAATGGCGCGGAACCTATCTCATACGAAGTCAGTAATGATTTTTTAAATGAAATGGGGAAATATGGGTTGAAAAGGAACACAATTTATCCTGTCTATGGTATGGCAGAGGCCTGCCTTGCAGTAACATTTCCGCCGGTAGAAGAAGAAATTAAACCGGTCATCGTGAATCGAAACTTCCTGAACATGGGAGAAAACGTAAGATATGGTGAAAATAATAATAATGATAATTTGACACTGATTGATCTTGGATTTCCTGTAGATAACACTGAGATTAAAATTCTGGATGATCGAAAAAATCCACTTCCCGAAGAAGTTGTTGGGAATCTTTATATAAAAGGCAAGAATGTTACAAAGGGATATTATAACAATCTTGAAGCCACAAGGGAAAACATTCTGGATGATGGCTGGTTGAATACCGGAGACATAGGTTTTATCAAAAATGGCAGATTAATCATCACGGGAAGAACTAAGGATATTATATTTTTAAACGGAACGAATTACTACTCACATGACATTGAAAGATTAGCCGAAGGTGTAGAGATGGTTGCTCCAGGATCGGTGGTGGCCGTGGGCATCCCTTTGGAAGAAACAAAAGAAGACACGCTGGTTATTTTTCACCGCAACAAAGATAATGACCTGAATCCATTTCTCAATCGTGCCGATAAAATAATTAAACATATCAGCATGCAGACCGGCCTCAAAGTAGACCAGGTCATCCCCGTGTCTAAAATACATCGTACAACCAGCGGCAAACTGCAGCGCTTTAAAATGGTAGAGGAATTCCTGAATGGTAAATATGACAATGCAATCCAGGATTTAATTAAACTTCAGCATCATGTTATTGTCGAAAACAAAAGCAACGCACCACAAAATGATACTGAGAAAAAAATTATAAAAATAACGTCTGAAGTTTTAAGTATCAATCCGGATTTTATTCAGGCAGATGCCAATTTTTTTGAACTGGGGTGCAATTCTTTAAAATTAACTATTCTCTTAAGCTATATTGAAAAACTATTTCATATTAAAATTCCCATCAGATTCATCTTCGAGAATCCCACAATTGAAGCCATGGCTGAGTATATCAGCACCCACACGGATACCGACCCTATTCAGATTATTCCTGCTGAAAAAAAAGAATATTATCCCATCTCATCAGCGCAAAAACGATTATTGTTCATGAGCCGGTTTAATGAGGTGGGAACAAGCTATAACAATATCTTTATATTAAGGCTTAAGGGTAAAATAGATAAAGAAAGATTGGAGAATTCATTCAGGGGGCTAATTGAGCGCCACGAAGTATTAAGAACTTCCTTTGAAATTATAGACGATGAACCCGTACAAAGAATTCATGACAATGTGGATTTGAGCATCCCGTTTATCGAGGGCCGGGAAGAAGACCTGCCAGGTATG
>Ga0180007_10000732_pt1 | contig 51245 bp, 69 predicted proteins | sample MM_PC_MetaG_FD_121122 | JGI IMG/M metagenome (GOLD analysis project Ga0180007, IMG submission 121122) | Groundwater microbial communities from the Aspo Hard Rock Laboratory (HRL) deep subsurface site, Sweden - MM_PC_MetaG | ecosystem: Environmental > Aquatic > Deep subsurface > Groundwater... | reverse complement strand
TTGCGGGTCACGCATTTACAGCCCCATGCCCTAACATTCTTCTGCCCCGACCGGACTGTGTTGCGGGTCACGCATTTACAGCCCCATGCCCTAACATTCTTCTGCCCCGGCGGGCTGTGAATGCGGGAAGAAGGATTCGAACCCTCGTAGGCACTAAGCCAACACGCCCTTAACGTGTCCCGTTTGACCGCTCCGGCATTCCCGCATTTATGCAGGATGCATTGACACAACCAAAATCTAATTTTTCAGAGTATCAGGTTGGTAAGGGTGTTCCTTACAGCATTCCCGCTTATTCATTCGAATATTAAGGAACTTAAAAATTTATTTAAGCGCTTTCTTAACTTCATTAAGGTTTTGATTTAGCGTTTTAATAGATTCTTCAAAAATTGCTGGAGCATCTATTTGACCATAACTTTCAATACTGAAAACTAACCCCTTTCCTTTTTTTATTTCAATAGAATCTTTTCCTTTCTTTTTACACTCTTCAATACAAGATTCACACATATCACAGTTCTCTAAATTTTTAACAGAAACCTTTCCATCTTTAATATCAAAAACATCAAGAGGACAAACACTAGCACAATCTTCACAATTAGGATCCTTTATTTTAATATCAGCAACATTTCTATAAAAAACCAATCCAGGTGAATATTTCACATGCTCTGTTCCTTTTCCTAACTTCCCTTTAGCAATAAACTCAATTTCTTGTCCATCTTCTAATTTAGTTATAATCATTTTATCATAAACAACTTTAGCATTTCCTTTCATATCTCCAGAATAAACTGTCTTTGGACCTTTTTCAACAAGCTTCATTGTAACTTCTTTTGTTTTAACACTATCTTTCTTTAAAGGAATCAATCCAACTCTATGAGCAATAATCTCATCATATAAAACAGAATCATTTTTATGAATCTCTAATTCATGAATTGCAAAAACCTCAACCTCATTAGCACTTCTTCTTATAGCATTTGCTAGTTCTTCTTCCCCTTCAAATGCAAATTCAATTTTTTCTGGTGTATTTTTCATTTTAATTATAGGATAATTTTACTTTAAAAGCTTATGGTCTTCTTCCTCTTCTCCCACCTTTAACCTTTGGCCCTCCCCTTGGAATTTTTGTTGTATCACTTATATTAATTATTTTAAATCCTTCTCTTCCTAATGATTTTACAACTGCATGTGCTCCAGGTCCAGGAGCAGGACTTCCAGTCTTTGCTCTAATCCTTACATATAATGATTTTAATCTATATTCTTTTGCCATCTCAGCAACTCTTTTCCCAACAAACATAGCCACAGTTGGATTTGCCTTTAATCGATTTTGTTTTGTTGACATTCCCCCTGAAACCCTAGCAATTGTATTTCCTGCTAAGTCAGTGATATGCACAATTGTATTATTAAACGACGTATAAATATGAACTATTCCTGTTTCTTCATCTGCAGCCATTTTATTCCTTAACCTCCTCAACTTTAACTTCTTCTTTAGGAGCTTCTTTAATTTCTTCAACCACAGCTTTCTCTGAAATTTCCTCAGCTTTATTTTCAACTTTAACTCCTTCAGAATCTTTCTCAACTGGTTTTTCTTTCTTCTCTAAATCTTTCATTTCAACAGTCTTCATAACCTTATCAACAGTAATCTTGTCTTCCTCATCTTTCTTAACCATATATGAAGGAATATTCACAACATTTTCATTAACTTTAATGTGTTTATGAACAATTAATTGTCTTGCTTCTTTAGGAGTGTTTACCACTTTATTTTTTAATATCATAGTTTGTAATCTTCTTTTCAACCAATCTTCTTTATTTAATGCCAAAACATCTGCAATTTTATCAACACTAAACCCTATTTTATTTAATTTATCTAAGAAAATTTTTTGTTCTTCAAGCCCAGCAGTAATTAAACTTTTAGCTCGTCTTCTAAAAATTGAAATCTCAAATTCAGCTTTCCAAATCTCTTTCTTATTTTTCAAACCATACTTATCTCGTAAATCATTTTCTTCATCAATTCTTGTTTTGTCAAATAACTTTTTAGGTCTTTTTATCTGAGAATTTTTCTTTCCAAACATCATCGTTTCTTTTTAACCCCCACAGCTCTACCTTTTTTTCTAAAATGGCTTCTAGTTCTTTGGCCTCTTGTTGGTTGCCCTAATGAATGTCTCAATCCCCTATAACTTCTTATCTTCTTTAATCTCTTAATATCAAATTCTTTTTTCAAATCAAGTTTACTAGTATTCAAATGAACTGAGTCTCCACTTTCTCTATCTTTCTGTCTGTTTAAAATATATTCTGGAAGCTTAGGACTTTCAACAAATTTTGTTATTTTCTCAATTTCTTCTTTAGTTATCTCAGAAACTTTTTTTGTTTTCTCAATTTTAAGAACATTACAAATAGCATTTGAAAAACTCCAAGAAACACCTTTAATTCGAGTTAATCCAGTATAGATATTTTTGCTCCCAGGAATATCAGTTGCCATAATTCTAACTAGAACTTCTTCTTTCAATCCTTGTTCAGGTTTTTTTCCACTCATTGTTTGGGCTATTTGACAAATAAATTATGTCTTTGTATTTCTGTTAATTCCTCAAAAATCCTTTTCTCCACAGCTTTTTTTGGGTCTGGAAGATTTGGGATTCTTTTTTTAATATCCTCAAAGCTTTTAAATTCTTTGGTTTTCCTTTCTTTTACAATTTCTTGCATATGTTTTTTTCCAAATCCAGGTAACAATTCTAATTGATGCAATCTTGTGTTTATTGCCTCTGCTTTATTAAAAAATTCAATAAATTGATTTTCATCATCTGCTATTAGATTTTCAACATATTCACTTAATTGAAGTTTTGCAGATTCTGTTAACTTCTCTCTTGGTAATCTTCCTAAAATATAATAAATCTTGTCTCGTTTTCCTTCACCAATATAAACTTTTTCTTTTGCTTCTAAAGAAACACCTTTTCTAGGAACTAATTGTAACAAAGTCATATTTTTTATGCCTAGAGCTTGAGCTACTGGAACCATTTTCCCCTCTAACGGATATCCGTAAGGTAGATAATCTAATATAATTGCATTTTCTTCTTTTTCCATTTTGTTCAAATTTGTTCATTCTTCCTCTGTGCGTAGGCACAGTCTCTGAATTTGAACAATTGAAAATTTATTATTTTCATTTTTATTACTTAACATATTTTTTTACTGTATCTAACAACAATTTTATCTCTTCCCCATCTAAATTAACATCTTGCAAAACTTTCATTAAATCAATTTCATCTTCAGGAGCAAAATCAACTATTTTAACAATATGTTCCTGGTTCAATTTCATCAACTTCAAACCTTCAAGTTCTTCTTTCAACTTAACAGCTTGATCTTCTTTCAATTTTGAAAACTTCTTTAAATAGTCTATAATCTCTTTATTTTCATCACTTTCTTTGATATACTTTTTAGCTTCTGTTAAATCTAGGGGTTTTGATTCTGTAATCATTTTATTTTAATTTCCTCAAGTGAACAGGATGAATAACAAGTTCTTTTTCCATATTAAAATCTTTTAATTTAATAACATAACACTCTCCTTTTTTTCCTTCAACATTACCTGTTCTCCCATGAAACTTTTTTGGATATTTAGGAATTTCTGCAAGTTCTGAGATTATTGCTACCTTATCTCCTTTATCTAATTTTTTAAAGTATTCACTAAATTTAATCTTCCCCCTAGTCCTTATTTCTTTTCGTTTTAACATAGATACTCCTAACTAAATATTCTATTCAGTCTTAAAGAAATGTAAAGTTTCCAGTTTTTAAACCTTCCGATGTTTTTATGATTTCCTCATCGGAATGGCACTAAGATTTTAATCTTTAAACTTTCCTATCTTCCTATATTTTATTATTTAGAAGAATTAAAATCTCAATCTTTCAATTCTTGTGTATCTTTAGAAAATGAAATGCTTCCTTGATTCAAATTTCCTGTTCTTTCAGCTTTTTCCATATTCTCTTTTATTGCTTCTAACATTTTTCTCCCAAAAACTCCTTCTCCACACCTATCACAAAAATCAATTACACTTTCATCAGCAACATCAACTTTACAATATATACAACTTTTCAATTTTTTCTCTTTTTTATTTAGATGTTAATTTTACAACTATCTTCTTTTTAAATTTTTGTATGATTAATCATTCGTACCTTAATGCATCAACTGGTTTAAGTTTTGAAGCTTGCATTGCAGGCAATACTCCTGATAAACTTCCAATAAGAAATGAAAAAACTAATGCTCCGATAATTAAATACCATGGAAATGCAGCTCGTAATAAATCAGTTCCTAACCCTACTGTCGCTAAATACTCTGCTCCTTTTCCTAACCCAATCCCAATTAAAATTCCTATTGCCCCTCCAATCATCCCAAGCAACCCAGCTTCATATAAAAATAATTTTAAAATATCTGAATTTTTTGCCCCTATAGCTTTCATAGTTCCAATCTCTTTTGTTCTTTCTAATACAGAAGTATACATTGTGTTTGCAATACCAACTCCTCCAACTAACAATGAAATTCCTGCAATTCCAATAAGCACTCCCTGAATAACTGCAAATATATCTGTAAATGTTTCTAATAATTGTTCAGAAGTTGCAACATTAAAAGTTTCTTGATCTTCTTTTTCTCCTCTTGATTTTCTTAATTTTCTTTCAATTGTATCAGCAACATCCATAGGATCAAAACCTTTTGAAGTCTTAGCTAATATTTGGCTTTCTTCATCACCCACATTCAATATCTCTTTTAATGTTTCTTTTGGAACATGCATAATCCCATCATCAATTGGATTTCCAATTTTTTCCATAATCCCAACAACTTTAAAATCATAATCTTCAATTTCAATTGTATCTCCAATTTCAACTCTTCTTTTCCAAATATCTTTATACGCGTGATTGTAACCTACAACTACCTTGAATTTATCTCCATCTTTCAAACTTCTTCCTTCAATAACTTCAAACCCAGGCAAATCTTTTAGTATTTCTCTGTCTTTTGCACTTAATCCAGAAGCAAATCCAATCCCAATATCTCCTTTAAACTTAGCCTGTCCTTGCTTTACTAAAAACCCTACAGCCCATTCAACCCCCCTTACATTTTCAATAATTTTTAAATCAACACTTGTTAGAATTAATGAATCACTTACAGCACTTCCAGGAGGCCCCATTCCTTTTGAACTAATAATTATCTTATCACTTCCTAATTGCTCAAATTGTTCTTCTATTGCATTTTGTAAACCCTGCCCTAACGACATTAGGGCCACTACAGCAGCAATTCCTATAAAAATACCAATCATAGTTAACCAACTTCTCAATTTCCTTCTTCTTAAGTTATTCAGTGCTAATAGAAAATAGTTTTTCATCGTAATTGAATTAATTAATACTCACTATTCTTTCTTCTCTTCTTAATAGATTTGTATAAAATATATATTAATACCAAGAATACAATTACTCCTACAACCATTAAAGTATTACTTTTTGATATCAATCCCAATTCAACAGCTTGGTCTTGTGTGTAAGCTCTAACAACAACATTTTTGTTTTCTGTAATTTCTTTATTTTGTGAATCTCGATATTTAATAGTTATAGGAAAATTAATATTTGAAGGTGAATTTTCATTAACAAATATATTAAACTCTGAAGAATCAAAATCATCACTATCAATATTTCCTATGTAAACATTATCTAATCCTACTATTTTAATACCTGAACTTGGATTCAGTCGAACACTCAATAGTTTAGCATTTCCCAACCCTGAATTTGTTATTCTTATATTTAAATTACTATTTTCTCCTTTAATTAATAAAGTATCCTCAATACTAACTTCAATCTTAGGATCAGCACTTATCATCAAACTTATCAATCCTTCACTTGTTTTTTCTTCATCATCAATCAGATATATTATCTTTACAGGAATTTTATATATCCCTGAATCAGAATCAGGAAAAGCAATCAAATTAAATTCCATTTCTTCACTATCTCCTTCATTAATCTCATCAATCAACTGCTCACTTGAACTTTGAAAAGGTGCAAAAGGAACATCTTTCAAATCTAACATCACACTAACATCTTTAGCATCAGCATTAAGATTATTATCAACTGTTAAAATTACACTAACTTTATCTCCAGGACTTATTTCAGAAGGAGAACTATCCACATCTGTAACACTTAAAGCTACAGCGAAATTTAATAAAAACATACTCATCACAATTAAACTTATTATTTTTTTCATCCTAAAACCTCCAAATCTATTCCACTATCTTGTGGAAAATCTCCTAATCTAAGTTTTATTCCTGGTTGTAATTGTATTGCTCCTATCCTATCTCCTTCAGGAAGTCTCCAAGTTCCGTTTGTTGATCCTAAATCTTCATAACTCCAAACACCCTCATTACTATAAAATTGTCCATGTCTTCTACTAACATCAAGATGAATCTTAGGGATTGGAATTTCAGGAACATTTTCTCCAATTTTTCTCCCTATAATATCTTCATGATGAAGCTCATAATCTACAGGAGCAACTCCACTATGAACCCTAACTATCATTTTACAATCTCTCCATCTTTCAATTTAATTGTTCTTTGTGCTAATTTAGCAATCTCTAAATCATGAGTAACCATTATTATAGTCTTTCCTTCTTTGTTTAACTTTATAAACATTTGTATGATTTCTCTCCCTGTTTTAGAATCAAGGTTTCCAGTAGGTTCATCAGCAAGTATAACCTCAGGATCATTTGCTAATGCTCTTGCAATTGCAACTCTCTGTCTCTCTCCTCCAGACAGTTCATTAGGTAAATGATCCATACGATGTTTTAATCCAACTTTTGTTAACAACTCTCTTGCTCTTTCTTTTTGTTTAGCATCAGAAACCCCTTGAAAAAACATAGGTAACATAACATTTTCTGTTGCTCTTAATGTAGGAATTAAATTAAATGTCTGGAAAACAAAACCAATTCTCCTTCCCCTTATTTGTGCTAACTCAGACTCTCCTAAATGTTCAATATTTTTATCTCCAAGAAAAATATCTCCTTCAGTTGCTAAATCCAAAGCACCTACAAGATTCATCATAGTTGATTTCCCACTTCCAGAAGGACCAACAATTGCTATAAACTCTCCCTTTTTTATTTCTAAATTCACACCACACAAAGCCTCAACTATTGTGTCTCCCATCTTATACCTTTTGCATACTTTATCAAGTTTTATTACTTCATTCATTTTATTTCTCCCAGAATAAATCTGAGGCACCAACCTCTTTAATCTTTCAACAATTATCAATATATAAAATTATCCCTAAAAGCAAAAATTTATATACCTAAATTAAGCAACATTAATATAGAAAATGATAATTCCAATGAGATGTTTTTCCTGTGGTAAACCAATTTCTCACTTATGGGAAGAATACAAGGAAAGAACACAAGAAAAAAAAGAACAACCAAAAAAAGTTCTTGACGAGCTAGGCTTAGATAGACCTTGTTGCAGAGCTGTTTTTTTAGGACAAGTTGATCTAATTGATCAAGTTAACAAATTCAAGAAGTTTTAATTTTATATCTAGAAACATTCCCACATTTCAAACACCTAACAATCTTAAGACTATTTTTAACTCTCACCTCACAATTAGAACTGTCAAATAAACTATAACAATTCTTACAAAATTTTTTCCTCAACTCTCCCAACTTAATCTTATTATGCATCGCTAACCTTTTTATCTTTTGGACATCTTTCTCACTCTTTGCTTTATTAAGTAACTCTATAATCTCTTTTTTTGTTACCTTATCAAATTTCATATATATAATTAGAATCAACAATATAAAAAATTAATCATAATTTTTTGGTATTTCTCTATAAAAGGGCGTTTCAATCTTAGGATCTCTCACCTCTTTCTTAAGTATAACAAACTCTCGCTCATTAAAATGTGCCCTTCCATTAGTTCCAAGCTCTATAAATTCCCAAGCTCTTGTACTAATAAAAGCATCTTCATAGCCTTTTGGAACATAAGCTCCTGTTCCATAAATCTTAGCAACATCACATCTTAATCTATTTGGAGTTGCAACTCCGCCTCTTGCTCTTAAACATTTTACAATATCTTTTACTAATTGTCCATATCTACTATCGTCAAAAAGAACATCTTCACACCATATTGAAAATTTATCTATCTCTATCATTTTTTTATTTATCAGGAGGAGTAGGTCTAGGAGTTTCATAAGCCATAACAATTTCAGGAGTAAGTTTTTCTTTTAATCTCTTAGCATAATCATTAGCTCTAGACCTCATGAGCTCATCAACTTCAGCCTCTTGATCAATATCTCTTATTCTCTGTCCTTCAGGGGCAGTTCCTTGAGTTCTTCCTCCAGGATTATTCATAGCCCAATTTTCTTGGATTAGATAGTGATTATCAATAAATCTAGCATTAATATCCCATATTAGTATCCGTTCGTCAATATCAAAATCAGGTGAAACCTCATACTTCCATCCTTGTTGTTTATCTCCTACTGTTCCTGTTCTTGTTATGTTAATTAATCTTTTAGCTGTTCCCATCTTAATTTATCAGAACTCTTTTTTCTTTTTAGGGTTAATTAAATATTAACAAGACAGCTTATTACTTTCCCATCTTGCGGGACAGTACAGGTAACAACGTGGAAGGCTTAGCTTCTGTGTTCGGAATGAGAACAGGCGTTTCCCAACCACTATGGCCGTCTTACATTTCTTACATATTTAGGGTTTTTAAGGTTTTTGATTTTAGCAAGTTTTATAAATATTAAATTTATACTAAATTACCTTAGGAAGAAAGAGTTCTGATATCAATATGGCAGAAGATCCGAGATATAACCCAAAACAAGTAGCAGAGATTTGTAAATACTATTGATTTTATAGATTTGATTTTCAAAGAGCACAAAAAGCAATTGAAGAGGAAGATATCACTGGATTTAATGAGGCAATGAGAGAAATTTTAAGATATATAGAGCGGATTCCTTTGAAGGTTAGAGAAGAGTTAGGAATAGAAAATAAATTGCAAGAATTCAGAAAAAATGATCCTTCCTTACCTAGGGAAATTATCCCAATTAGATAACAATAACAATAAACTTCTTAAGTATTATATTCTTAGTTCAATTATGTTAAAAAAACAACAAATCAAACACATAATACTAACAGCAATATTAATGACAATAGGTTTAATCATTTTCAAACATCTCCCTGAATATGTATATGGAAATAATATTCTTTTCGATGCTTCTCAACATGTTACAATCACAATCTTTGTTCTTTATGTTCTCTATTTTTTCATTGACCAAAACAAATCATGGAAAATCCCATACTTTATTTTTTCAGCTGTAGTTATAATTATAATATCAATTCAAAGAATTTACTCAAATCACCATAATGAAATAGGGATATTATTAGCACTATTAATTTCAACATCCTCAATTTTAATCTCTCATTATAAATACTTCAAAAATAAGTTAAAATTTTGACAACAACATTTAAATACCTAAAATTTCTCACCTCTTTAACGGTTGTAGAAAACTGAATAAAGTATTGCTAAGAGTTGTAAGCAAAATGGATAATACATATAAGATAACATGGGATCAAAAAGTGCACCAAGACGAGGTAGTTTACAATTCTACCCAAGAAAAAGATCAAGGAAGTTTCTACCTAGAGTGAACTGGACCCCTCTTTCTTCTACTAAACCAATGTTAGGCTTTATAGGATATAAAGTTGCTATGGCCTCGATGTTGGTCAAAGATTCTACTGCTGATTCTCTTACAAAAAATAAAAATATCACAATCCCTGTTACAATTCTTGAGATACCTCCTATGAAAATTTATTCTGTTCGTTTCTACAAAGACAAATTATTAACTAACGAAATAATTCTAGACAATCCTGACAAAGAACTAAAAAAACTTATCAAACTCCCTAAAGATTATAAAATAAAATTAGAAGATGTTAAACCAGAAACTTTTGATGATTTAAGAGTTATGGCTTATTCTCTTGCAAAAAAAACATCACTAAAGAAAAAACCAGACATGACAGAATTCGCTTTATCTGGAGATGTAAATTCAAAATTAGAATTTATAAAAAATAATATTGGAAAAGAAATTTCTGGCTCTGATATTTTAACTGATTTAAAATTAGTTGATATAAGAGCACTTACAAGAGGAAAAGGATTAGTAGGTCCAGTAAAAAGATTTGGAATTGGATTAAAATCTCACAAATCTGAAAAAGGAGTTAGACGTCCTGGAAATGTTGGTCCTTTCCATCCAGCAAGAGTTTCATTTAGGGTTCCAATGGCTGGACAGTTAGGAATGTTCACAAGAGCACACTATAATAAAAAAATATTACAACTTGGAAAAATTTCTGAAAAAGATATTAACCCTCAAGAAGGATTTAGACACTTTGGAAAAATAAAAACAGACTATGTAATACTAGAAGGCTCTGTACAGGGCCCAGTAAAAAGACAAGTTTTACTAACAGCTCCTTTACGTCCAACTAAAAAACAAGAAAAGAAAAATTATGAGGTTATAAGATTAGTTTAAAATGACAAAGGCAAAAATACTAACAATCGAAGGAAAACCAGGAAAAGAAATAGAACTTCCACACTACTTTGGAGAAAAAATTAGAGAAGACATAGTTCAAAAGTTTTTTGAAACTTCAAAAAAACAACATCCTTATGGCCCAAATCCTTTATCAGGAAAAACTCATGCAGCATCAGGAAAACTAAGCCATCAAAGACACAAATGGAAAACAACTTATGGATTTGGAATTTCAAGAGTTCCAAGAAAAATTTTCTGGAGAAGAGGAACAAGATTCTACTGGGTTGGTGCTTTCATAGCTTCAGCTAGAGGGGGAAGAGCAGCTCATGCCCCAAAAATAGAACACTTTTTCACAAAAAAGAAAATCAACAAAAAAGAAATCCTAATTGCATTAAAATCTGCAATCTCAGCAACATCATCTCAAGAGTTAATAACAAAAAGATATTCTTCAATTGAAGATACAAAAAATATTAACTTTCCATTAATTGTCGAAGATAAAATCCTTAACCTAAAAACAAAAGAGTTCTATTTAGCATTACAAAAAATCCTTGGAGATTTAAACAAACTAGCATTACAAAAAAACAAGTTAGACCAGGAAAAGGAAAACTAAGAGGAAGAAAATACAAACAAAACGCAGGATTACTAATGATTATTGGAGAAAAAGAAAATTTAAAGATACAAGGAATAACAATAAGAAAAATTTCTGAAATTCAAATTAATGATTTATTTCCTCTAGGAAGATTAACATTATATACTGAAAACGCAATCAACGAATTAAACAAGATAAGAGAATCAGATAAGGAAGATAAAAAATGAGCACACTAAAACCTATAACAACAGAAAAAGCAGTAAAACTAATAGAAATAGAAAATGTATTGATGTTTGAAGTAGATAGAAGGCTAAATAAATTAGAAATAAAAACACAAGTTGAAGAAGCTTTTAATGTTAAAGTTGAAACTGTTAGAACAATGATAAGACTAAACGCCAAAATAGCTTATGTAAAACTTAAAAAACAAAATCCAGCAATTGATGTTGCAACTAAACTAGGAATGATGTAAAATGGGAAAAAGAATTATACAACAAAGACGAGGAAAAGGAGGATTAACTTATAGAGTTAGAGCCAGTGCTTTTCCGTTTAAATTAGGATACCCTCAAAAAATTGAAGGAGTTTGTAAAGTTGTAAAATTAGTGAACTCTCCAGGACATTCAGCTCCTCTTGCAAAAATCCAAATTAAAGGAATTACATTTTATAATATTGCAAATTATGGATTAATTGAAGGACAAGACCTAGACTTAGGAGGAAACGAAATAAAAGATGGAAACATTTTACAATTATCAAATATTCCCCTTGGCTCAAAAGTATTTAATATAGAATCAACTCCTGGAGACGGTGGGAAATTATTAAGAGTTGGAGGAAGTTCAGCTAGAATTTCTAAAGTTGAAAAAAATGGAATTGGAGTAATGTTTCCATCAAAAAAAGAAAAAATATTCACCCCAGAATGTAGAGCAACAATAGGAACAGTTGCTGGAAGTGGAAGATTAGACAAACCTCTATTCAAAGCAGGAAAAAACTTTCATATCAAGAAAGTCAGAGGAAAATTATACCCAAGAACATCAGCAGTTTGTATGAATGTTAATGACCATCCATTTGGGTCAGGTAGAGGAAAAAATCTAACTCACGGAACAAAAGGAAAAGTTCCTAAATTAAATGCACCTCCTGGAGCTAAGGTTGGAACACTAAGGCCTAGAAGAACAGGAAGGAAGAAAAGATGATAGCAACAAAACAAAATCACAAATTCAGGGGGAAAGTAAAAGACTTCAAAATATTTAATTTTGAAGTTCCTAAAATTTTTAATTTTAGAAAAAACCGAGGAGGTTGTCTTTAAATGGAAGAACAAGAATTTCACAAAAAAGAATTTATATTTAGAGGAAAAACTCTAGAAGAATTACAAAAACTTGACACTCGTGAGTTTGCAAAATTCCTTAAATCAACCCAAAGAAGAGCAATATTAAGACAAACAGAGATTATAGAAATGTTTTTACAAAAATGTCAAAAAAGAATAGAAAAATCAAAAAATATCCTAACTCACAATAGATCAATTGTTATAGTCCCAAAATTAGTAGGATTAACAGTTCAAGTTTATTCAGGAAAACAATATGTTCCAGTTAAAATAGAACAAGAAATGTTAGGACATAGATTAGGAGAGTTTGTACCTACAAGAACAAAAGTTCAACACGGAGCACCTGGAATTGGAGCAACTAAATCATCAGCAGCAATGAGTGTAAAATGATAGCAGAAGAAGAAAAAAATAAACCACAAGTGGAAGAGAAAAAACCAGAAGTAACAAAACCAGTTACAACACCAAAATCTGAAGATAAAATAAAAACTGAAGATAAAAAAGAACAACCTGAAGAAAAAGAAACTAAAGATAAAAAGTCAGACAAAAAACCAGAAAAGAAAATAGAAAAAAAAGACAAAGGAGAAGTTAATGTTCATGCTCAACATATATCAACAAAACATGCAATTGCTATCTGTAAATTTATCTTAAAAAAACAACCATTCTTAGCAGTAAACCAATTAGAAGAAGTAGTTAAGATGAAAAGAGCAATTCCAATGAGAGGAGAAATACCTCATAGAAAAGGAATGATGTCAGGAAGATACCCTATAAACGCAGCAAAGATTTTCATTAAATTAATTAAACAGCTGCAAGCTAATGCTGAAGTTAATGGTTTAGAAGAACCAATAATCATCTCAAAAGCAATGCCAAATGTTGCAGCTCGTCCAATGAGAAGATTTGGATCTAGAAGATTTAAAAGAACAAATATCCAATTAGTAGCAATAGAAAAGAAACCATCTCAAAAAAACAAGGGGGGGAAAAAGTAAAATGGAAGAAAGAAAATTTGTACAAATGAAAAAAGAAGAACTAGGAGTTAAAGAGTACATCAAATCTAATTTAGGAAAAGGTAAAATCTCTACAGTTCAAATAGAATATACTCCAATTGGGGAGAAGATTATAGTTTCAACTACAAAACCAGGATTTGTAATTGGAAAAAGAGGAGAAAAAATAAATGAACTTACAGATATACTTAAAAAAAGATTTAATTTAGAAAATCCTCATATTGAAATCCAAGAAATATTAAACCCGGACTTTGATGCACAAAATGTTGCTGATGATTTGGCATTAGCCTTAGAAAGAATGGGAAATCTAAAATTCAAAGTCATCGCTTATAGGGCAATAGATAGAATAATGAAATCTGGAGCACTAGGAGTTGAAATAGTAATGTCAGGAAAACTTCCTAGCAAAAGAGCAAAAACTTGGAGATTTGCACAAGGATACCTAAAGAAAACAGGAGACACAGCAAAAGTTGTAAACAAAGCTCAGGCTATTTCACAAACACAACCTGGTGTAACAGGAATAAAAGTATCAATTTTACCCCCAGACGCAAAAATAGAAGATAGAATAATCATAGATGACAAAATAAGAGCAAAAATAAATCAAGATCTCAGTTTACTGCAGGGAGAAAGTCCACAGCAAAGCGAGAAATCGCACAGCACTAATAAATCTGAGAAAAAAATTAAAAAAGCAAATGACAATCCTAAAAAATAAAGACGCAAAGAAAATGGAAACTAAAGAAATAGAATCTAAACTTAAAGAATTAAAAATGGAACTAATAAAGAAAAACGTAGCAGCAAACAAATCTTCAAAGATTAAATCAAAGGAAATTAAAAAAGCAATAGCTAGATTACTAACACAACTTAAAATTAAATCAACTAAAGCTAAAAAATAAAATGGATATATGCCCAAAATGTGGTCTTCCACAACACGCTTGTGTATGTGAAGAAATCGCAAAACAAGAACAGAAAATCAACATAGGGTTGGTTAAAAGAAAATACGGAAAATACTCCACAGTTGTAAGTGGATTTGGAAACGACGTAAACATAAAAGACATTGCGAAAGAACTAAAAAGCGAACTAGCATGTGGAGGAACAGTTAAAAACAACGCAATTGAACTACAAGGAGACCATAAGAAAGCTGTAACACCAATCTTGATAAGATTAGGTTTTTCAGAAGATTCAATTACACAATAAAAATGGAAAAACAAACAAAAAACAAGAAAAACATAGCTGAACCTAGCTGCGACGATCCACACTGCCCTTTTCACGGAAAATTATCAGCCCGAGGAAGAACATTCCAAGGAGTTGTTATTAAAAAATTCCCAAAAAGACTAACAATTCAATTTGAAAGAACAATCTATTTAAAAAAATATGAAAGATACATGAAAAAAAAATCAAAACTTCATGCAAGAATCTCAAAGTGCATGGAAGACAAGATTGACCTTGGAGACTATATACAAATCCAAGAATGTAGACCTCTATCAAAGATTATACATTTTGTTGTAATTAAATTAATCAGGAAGAAAGAAGAAAAAGGAAAATGATAGCAGCAAAGCATAATCACAAATTCAGAGGGAAAGTAAAAGACTTCAAAATATTCAATTTTGAAGTTCCTAAAATTTTTAATTTTAGAAAAAACCGAGGAGGTTATCTTTAAATGAAAGGAATATCCGCAAAACCAACAAGAGCATTAAACATTGGTAGTTTAGTAAACGCTGCAGATAATTCAGGAGCAAGAATTGTTAAAATAGTATCTATTAAACACGGAAAAACAAGAAAAGGAAGACAAGGATATGCAAAACTTGCAGACTGGGTAAAAGTATCAGTAAGAAAAGGAAACCCTAAAATGAAAGGAGAAGTTTTTGATGCAGTTGTTGTTAGACAAAGAAGAATATGGAGAAGAAACTCAGGTGAAAGAGTAGCATTCACAGACAATGCTGTTGCTTTATTAAAAGATCTTAAAGGAAATCCAAAAGGCACACAAATCAAAGGCCCAATTGCAAGAGAAGTTCAAGAACGATGGAAGGAGGTAGCTAAAATAGCTAGTATTGTAGTATAAACATAAAATGAAACAAAAATTCTCAACTTCATGGAAATCAAGCAAACAACCTAGAAAGCAAAGAAAATTCAGAGCTAACGCTCCAATCCATATAGCAAGAAAATTCATGGCAGCAAATTTATCTAAAGACTTAAGAAAAAAACATGAAAGAAGAAGCTTCCCAATAAAAAAAGGAGATACAGTTAAAATTATGAGAGGTAAGTTCACTAAGAAAACAGGAAAAATCGCCTCTGTTTCAATAAAAAGACAAAGAGTTTCAATTGAAGGAATGCAATCAAAAAAACTAGACGGAACATCTGTAAATGTCTGGTTCAATCCATCAAATCTTCAAATTACAGATATAAACTTAGATGACAAAAAAAGATTAAATTCAATAAATAAAAAACTAAAATCAGAAAACACTGAGGAAACAAAAAATGCACCTGAAAAGAAATAAAGTACCAAGAAGATGGGCAATTCCTAGAAAAGGAACAAAATTCGTAGTCCAACCTAATGATAATAGAAAGAATGGAATTTCAATACTTATAGTTATGAGAGACATGTTAAAAATCGCAAAAACAAGAAAAGAAGCCAAAGCAATAATCCATAATAAAGATATTTTAGTAAATAATAAAACAGTTACAGACGAAAAGTTTTCTGTTTCTCTTTTTGATAAAATAAATCTAAAATCTTCAAAAAAATTCTACAATGTTTTATATGGCAAAAGAAAAATAATATTAAAAGAAATCCCTGAATCTGAAGCCAAATCAAAAATACTCAAAATAGTAAATAAAACAATATTAGGAAAAGATAAATTCCAGATAAATTTAAGTGATGGAAGAAATTTCTTAACAAAAGAAAAATATTCTGTTGGAGATTCTATAACTTTTGAGATAAACGAGAATAAGATAGGAAAAACAATCCCTATTAAAAAAGGTTCTGAAGTTATTATTATTAGTGGAAAGCACTTAGGAAAAATAGGAAAAATACATGACATGGATGAAGATGGAAAATCAGCAATAGTTGAACAAGAAGATTCAAAAATAAATATCAACCTAAAAAATTTAATAGTAACAAAATGATACAACAAGAACAAGTACAAGTAGAGAAACAAGTAGAAAAGAAAACAATCCCAATAAAGATAGAAAAAATAGTTTTAAACATAGGTGCTGTAGCAGAAGATTTAGAAAAAGGATTTAAATTACTTAAATTAATTTCAGAAGCAACACCAGTAAAAACAAAATCAACAAAAAGAATTCCTGCTTTTGGTGTTCGTCCTGGTTTAGAAACAGGATGCAAAGTTACATTAAGAAAAAAGAAAATTGAAATTCTAAAGAGATTATTTGTTTCAGTTGATAATACTATCAAAGAAAATCAAATACAAGATAACCATTTTTCATTTGGTATTCACGAATATATTGAAATTCCTGGAATTGAGTATCAAAGAGAAATTGGAATAATGGGATTTGATGTAACTGTTGTATTTTCAAAACCAGGAAAAAGAGTTATGTATAAAAAAATGAAAAAAGGAAAATTCCCAAAAAGACAATATGTCACAAAACAAGAAATAATAGATTACTTAAAACAAACTTACAAGCTAAATATCATTCCTTCAAGGAGAAAGAAAAAATAAAATGACAGCAAGTGATTGGAATAAAATAATGAAGCAATTAACAAAAAAGCCAGCAAAGCAACAGAAATTTCTTAAGCACAATAAACCTAACGATAGGAAATTTGGAGTTGCTGCAAGAAAATGTGAAAGATGCGGCCGTTTCGGAGCCCACATTAGATCATACGGATTAAATTTATGCCGACACTGTTTCAGAGAAATAGCAGTAGAACTCGGATTTAATAAATATTCATAAAAAATAAAATGTCACAAGATATAACAGCAGATGCATTAAATCAAATAATGAATGCCAAAAAAGCAGGCAAAGAATCACTCAACCTAGCTAGACATTCAAAACTTTTAGAAAGCGTTTTGAAAATAGCAAAAGAACATAACTATATTGAAGAATTCAAAATTGAAGATGAAATTCTAACAATTAAAATAGGAAAATTAAACAAATGTCAAGCAATAAAACCAAGATATTATGTTAAAAAAGAAGGAATCGACAAATACATTAGAAGATATCTTCCAGCAAGAGATTTTGGAATAATAATTGTTTCAACAAATAAAGGATTAATGACAAATATTGAATTACACGAAGAAAAAATCGGAGGAAGCGTAATAGCTTATTTCTATTAAAATGAAACGAGACATATTAGAATCAGTTGAAATTCCAGAAGGAATAGAAGTAGAATTAGATAAAAACAAAATTACAATCAAAAACAAAGATGTAACTCTAACAAAACAAATTATAAACCTTCCAATTAAAATAAAAGACAATAAGATAATATTTGAAAAAAAGAATGCTAATAAAAATGATAAAAAAATAATAAAAACTTTTTTAGTTCATATGAAAAATATGATACAAGGTGTTCAAGAAAAATTCACCTATAAACTTCAAATAGCTTCTTCTCATTTCCCAATTACAGTTGAAAAAAATAATAATCTAATTATAATCAAAAATTTTCTAGGAGAAAGAAAAGATCGTATATCTAAAATACTCGAAGATGTTGATGTTAAAATTGAAGGTGAGTTCATAACAATAGAATCTAATAATAAAGAATCAGCAGGACAAACTGCAGCTAATCTTGAAACTGCAACTAAAATAAGAAACAGAGATAGAAGAAGATTTCAAGACGGAATATATATAACTGATAAAGCAGGCAAGGAGATCTAAAATGAGAAAATACACAAGAAGAAACACAAATGAATTATTAAGATTAGGTAAAAAAAATAAAAAACTTAGAAAGTGGAGACGGCCAAGAGGAAGAGATAACAAAATGAGAGAAAGAGTAAAAAACAGACAGAAACGACCAGAAATTGGAAGCAGAAAAACAAAAAATGAACAAGGAAAAGTTAGAGGAAAAACTCCAATGTTAATTAAAACAATAAATGATTTAAAAAAAATCAAAAAGGAAAACATTGCAATTTTAGCAAAAGTAGGATTCAAAACAAAAAACAAAATAGCTCAAGAAGCAAAAAAACTAAACATTCAATTTTCAAATTTTGATGTATTCAAATTTTTAACTAAACAAGAACCTGAGAAAACAGAAGATAAAAAATGAATTTAAGAAGAAAAAAAATATTAGCTGCAAAAAAACTAGGAGTTGGAAAAAACAAAATAAAATTCGATTCTGATAGTTTAAACGAGATTAAAGAAGCAATTACTTCATTAGATATTAAAGATCTTAAAAATAGTAATGCAATAACAATCAAAGAAAAAAAAGGCAGAAAAAAAATAACAAAAAGAAAAACAAAAGTAAGACAAGGAAAAATCAAAAAAAATGTTAATACAAGAAAGAGAGACTATGTAAATTTAACAAGAAAACTAAGAACATTTGCAAAATCTCTAAAAAAACAAGGAAAAGTTACTAGGGATGAATATATAGATATAAGAAAAAAAATCAAATCAAAATTATATAAAAGTAAGGCTCACCTTAAGGAAAATTTAAAATGAAGATAATACCCAAGCGAAGAAGAAGAGAACAAAAAACTGATTATAAAACTAGATTGAATCTTTTAAAATCTGGATTAACAAGAATAGTATTTAGAAAATCAAATAAATATATTATTGGTCAAGTAGTTAAAAGCAGTAATGCTCAAGACAAAATAATTTTTACATTTAATTCTAAATATCTCTTAAAAAATGGTTGGCCTGAAAATAAAAAAGGCAGCCTAAAATCATTACCTGCTGCTTATCTAACAGGATATTTCCTAGGAAAAGAATCAAAAGTCCAAGAAAATGTTATATTAGATATTGGAATGATTAGAAACATTCCTAACTCTAAACCTTTTGCTTTTCTAAAAGGATTAGTTGATGCTGGAGTCAAAATAAACCATAATAAAGAAGCTCTTCCAGATGATAAACTAATAAGAAAAGATAAAGAACTTTCTGAAATAATAGATAAATTAATAAAATAACAATAATGGAAAAAAAATCAAATCAACAATATAGGAAAAATTCTAGAGCACCTTTTGATAGAAGAAAACATGGAGAAATGTCTTATGCAGAAAAGAGAGAAGCTGATAAAGTAGACAAATTATCTAGTTGGGTTCCAAAAACAAAACTAGGAAAACTTGTAAAAGCAAAAAAAATAACAAATATTGATGAAGTTATAGAAAAATATAAAATTCTTGAATCTGAAATTGTGGATTTATTAATCAAACTAAAAGAAGACATTCTTAATATTGGACAAGCTAAAGGAAAGTTTGGTGGAGGAAAAAGAAGAATATGGAGACAAACTCAAAAGAAAACAAAAGAAGGAAAAGTTGCAACCTTCTCAACTATGGTAGTTGTTGGAGATGAAAACGGACATGTTGGATTAGGATATGGAAGAGCTAAAGAAACACTACCTGCTCGAGAAAAATCTTTAAAAAAAGCTAAGTTAAATATAATAAAAATTGAAAGAGGATGTGGAAGCTTTGATTGTGCATGCAGTGAATCTCATACTGTTCCATTAAAAGTTGAAGGAAAATGTGGAAGCACAAGAGTTATATTAACTCCAGCCCCACAAGGAACAGGACTAGCAATCGGAGATGAACTTAAAAAGATATTAAAATTAGCAGGAATAACAGATGTTTATGGAAAAACTTTTGGACATAAAAGAACAACACTAAATTTAGCTAAGGCTTGTATGATAGCTCTTAAAAAAACAACTCAATTTGAAAAATGAATAAAGAATCATCTAATAATCTAATCGTAGCAATAAGAATAAAAGGAATGCTAAAATTAAATACTCAATTTAAAGAAACTTTACATAGATTAAGACTTCGAAGAAAATACGCATGTGTACTTATCAACCCTACTAAAGAAAGTTTAGGAATGATAAATAAAGTAAAACAAATGATAGCATTTGGAAATATTGATGATAAAACTTTATTAGAACTTATTGAAAAAAGAGGACAACCAATAGACAAATCAGTAAAAATTGATCCTAAAGCAGCAGCAGAAGCAATAAAAAAAGGAGAAAACTCACAAGATTATAATCTTAAACCATTTTTTAGATTACACCCCCCACGAAAAGGTATAAAATCTAAAGAACCTTATCCTAAAGGAGTACTAGGAAACCATAAAGAAAAAATAAATGACTTAATCAAGAGGATGTTGTAGAATGGAAAATAATCAAAAAGAAACACAAAACCCTACAAATATTGAAGATTTAAAAAAAGGAAGATTCATAGTAAATACTTCAGCTATAATTTTTGATACTAAAACAAAAAAGATTTTAATTGGAAAAAGAAAAGACGACCCATTTATTAAAGATATGACTTGGTGTTTTCCTTGTGGTAGACCAACTAAAAAAGATACTCTTGAACAAGCATTAAAAAGAGAAGTGAAAATAAAAACCGGATTAGAAATAGAAAGCTTAGGTCCTATATTTGTTAGAATAGTAGAATACAATCCAGAATTTTTATCAATTTTTTATTTATGTGAAGTTACTGGAGGAGAATTAAAAGCAGGTGAAAAATTAGTAGAAGTAAAATGGGTTAATCCAGAAGACCTTGAAAAAGAATTCACAACACCTCTTGATCCTAAATTAAAAGAATACATAATGGGGTTGAAAGCACAATGATAGCAGCAAAGCACAATCACAAATTCAGAGGGAAAGTAAAAGACTTCAAAATATTCAATTTTGAAGTTCCTAAAATTTTTAATTTTAGAAAAAACCGAGGAGGTTGTCTTTAAATGAAATTAGTAAAAAGAACAAAATTTTCAAGAATGCGAGCAACAAGATACCACGGACATGCTATGAAGAAACATAAAGGAAAAGGAAATCAAGGTGGAAGAGGAATGGCTGGAACAGGAAAGCGAGCAGACCAAAAAAAATCTTTAATTATAAACAAATACGGAACAAAATATTTTGGAAAAACAGGAATCACTTCAAAAGGAACACTAAGGAAAAAAAATAATGTAATGAACCTAGAGGAAATTCAAAAAAAATACCCAAATGAGAAAAACCAAATAAATCTAGAAGGATATAAAATTTTAGGAAAAGGAACTTTAACTTCAAAATTAACAATAAAAGCAAAATCAGCATCAAAGTCAGCAATTGAAAAAATACAAAAAGCTGGTGGAAAATTAATACTTCCTGAGGTTAAAGAAAAACCAAAAGTAGAAGTTAAGAAAGAACCTGAAAATAAAAAAGCAGAATAAGATGGCCCTTACAAATATATTAAGAAATTTGCCAGAAGTTGAAGGTCCTGTAGAAAAAAAATTAAGCTTCAATGTTAAATTAAAATGGACCCTTTTAGTAATAGTTACATTCTTCATACTTTCTGAAATTACTCTTTACGGAATGAGCTTCAATGCTTTAGAACAATTCAAGGCTATTGCAGTTATCCTAGGAACTAATTTTGGTTCAATTATAAGCTTGGGTATTGGTCCAATAGTAATGGCTTCTATTATCTTACAATTATTAGTAGGGTCCAAGATTATTGAAATAGATACATCAACAGCAGAAGGAAAAAGATATTTCCAAGGAATACAAAAACTTATGGTATTTTTCTTCATAATCTTTGAAGCAGTTATTTACGTAATGATGGGAGGAATCCAAGCAGCTCCAGGATATACACTCCTAGTAATTTTTCAGTTAATATTAGGGGGTCTTGCAATTGTATTCATGGATGAATTAGTAACTAAATGGGGATTTGGTTCAGGAGTTTCACTATTTATTGTAGCAGGAGTAGCTAAACAAATATTCATTCAGCTATTTCAATTCTTAGGTCCTCAAGGAAATTGTCTTCTTGATTTTTCAGGAACAGCATGTACAGGTAAGGTATTGATTTTAATACAATCTATAATCCAGCAAAATCCAACACAAGCTCTTCTTGCTTTAGCAGTAATCATAATCACCGCATTAATTTTCTTAGGAGTTGTATGGGCACAATCTCTAAAAGTAGAAATTCCTTTAACCTATGATAGATTAAGAGGATATGGAATTAAATGGCCTCTAGCATTTTTCTATGCATCAGTTATCCCAGTTATTTTAACAGCTGCCCTTGTAGCCAACATATCCTTGTTCGGAGGATTAGCAGAAAACTGGGCTGGCCATCCAACATTTTTAGGTGGATTTGATGACAACGGGCAACCAAGATGTGATGATGAATCATGCGGATTTGCATTCTGGACTTCATCCCGAAATATTGTTGATATGGTAATCAGAGGCTCATATAGAAATATCTATTTATTCCAAGGAATAACCCACATTTTAGTATATATGATATTCTCCACGATCTTTGCAGTATTTTGGGTCAAGACCTCTGGTATGGACGCATCCGCCCAAGCCCATAACATCATGTCCTCAGGTTTACAAATCCCAGGATTTAGAAAAGACGAAAGAATCTTAGAATCTGTATTAAATAGATATATTATGCCTCTAACAATAATGGGTGGTGCAGCAATTGGATTATTAGCAGCAACAGCAGACTTACTTGGAGCAATTGTTTCAGGAACATCAATCTTACTAGCTGTAATGATTATCTACCAGTTCTACCAAAACATTGCTCAACAACACGCAGTAGATATGCACCCAGCAATGAAGAAGTTTATGGGCTGACATTAGATTTATAAGTCCCTTTTCATATTTACTAAAATAAAGAAGTGAAAGAAAATGTTTACAGAATTAATTCAAGCTTATCCTAAACCCTCAATTGTAGTAATCTCTATGTTAGCTACCTTATTTATTACAATAATTAATTATTATGTCCAAGATAGAGACAAAATGAAAGAATTAAAAGAAGTTCAAAAAGCATGCAGAATAAAACTAAAAGATGCTAAAGGAAACCCAAAACAAATAGCACAAATCAACAAACAAATGATGGAGTGTTCAATGGAAATGATGAAACACTCTTTCAAACCAATGCTAATCACATTTATTCCTCTGATTGTGCTTATTGCATTTATTAGATCTTCTTATGAACCAATCCTAAGTGGATGGCTTTGGTGGTATATTGGAGCTTCAATTGTCTCAAGCATTATCTTTAGAAAGCTTTTTAAGATGTGATTTCTCTAAGTCGCTATGGAACAACAAGACCTAATAAAACTAAGTATACTAGAACAGCAATCAAATCAAATTGAAGAACAAATCAATGCTGTAAATCAAAATATTGCCCAGCTTGAAGCCCTTAGTTTATCATTACTAAACTTAGATAGAGACAAGAAAAATGGTTTACTAGCTCCAATGGGAAAAGGTATATTTATTGAGTCAGAAATAAAATCAAAAAAACTATTTGTAAACATAGGCTCAAATATTCTTGTTAAAAAAACACCACAAGAATCAATTGAAATAATTGAAAATCAAGTTAAAGAAATGCATAGAATAAAACATCTACTTTCTGAACAATTAGAAAAATCAGCAAATGAACTACAAATACTAATTGAACAAGCTCAAAAAGAACAAGATAAAAAATAATTATTTAAAATTAATTATGCTGGACTTTCCTCAAAAAATCCCCAAACTTCAAAACTCCTAACTCAGAAACAATTCCTTTAATATATTTCTTCTCAATTTTCTCAAAAGCAGGATTCTCAATCTTAATTCCCTTCGGCTTATTTTTCCAAACCTCTTTTGCTTTCCTCTCCTCAATCTTAATATTTTTAGAATAATATTTCCAAGAATCAGCTAAAATATAAATAGGAATATTATCATCTTCTAAAATCTCCCCAATCATATCACTTCCAATCTTATTAATAACTCCATCTTTCAAAATAGCATCAGCTCCTAAAAAAACAATATCAGATTTCTCAGCAGCTTTTTTAATCGCAGAATCCACAAACATAGTAACATTAATTCCAGCATTCTTCAAATCTCTAGCAGTCTTTCTTCCTTGAAACAAAGGCCTAGTCTCAGTATTATAAACTTCAAAACCATCAAAATCATCATGATGTCTTTTGGATTTTGTGGCCCCGGAAATCTTTGATTTCCGTGGGTTCCTACCTTTTTTCTTAGCATAAACCAAAGCTTTGATAACAGTTGATGAATGACAATGTGTGTAAACAATCTTCTTCCCTTTAATTAACTTAAACACCTCTTTATTTATCCTATCTTGTGTTTCCTCAAAATGTTCTAAAATTTTTCCATAATCCATCCCTTTATCTAAAAATTTTATAGAATTAAACAACATTGGTTCTGTTGGTCTAGCACCAAACAGCTTTTTCTTAGACATCTTTCCAGGTTTCAAAACATAAGCTTTCAGCCCAGCTTTAGCTATATTTGTAGCTCCCTGAATCTTAACCTCTTTTATATCCTGAACAATTTTATCAAACTTATTCATATATATTCCAAGAAAATTTTCTATTTAAATTATTCTAAAAATATAAAAACTCTACTTTGTATTAACTAGTATGTTAGAAATGATTCTCGGCCCAAGAAAAGCAGAACGACATCCATGGGAGATGTTTATAATAGGATTACTATACGCTTCTCTATCAGTTCTTCTTGTCTCTTGGATTTTTGGCCAAGACGCAGTTTTATCAAAATATTCAGGAATTTTAATTGTAACATTCACAGTAATGTTCTCAATTCCTTTTATGTATTATATAATCAAGTTAGAAGAAGAAAAAGATTTACAAGAAAACATAGGATTCTTATCTTTACTAAAAGAACATAGCAAAGCACTAAAAGCATTTACTTGGCTTTTCTTAGGATTTGTTGTAGCATTTTCTTTTTGGTATATTGTTCTTCCTTCATCAGATAATTTTAGAGCACAAATAGAAACTTACTGTTGGATTAACAGACCAGCAAATTTTGAGCAGTGCATCTCAGATTATGGCGTAGAAGTTACTTCAAAAACAACAGGATTTGCAACAAACAAAGAAAGATTATTTATGATATTCTCAAATAATATTTATGTAATGATATTTACCTTAATATTCTCTTTGATATTTGGGGCCGGTGCTATATTTATTTTAGCTTGGAACGCCAGTGTCATAGCAGCCGCCATAGGAATATTTTCCAAAGAAAGTCTTGCATATTTACCAGTTGGTTTAGGAAGATACATGATTCACGGCCTTCCAGAAATATTAGCTTATTTTATTGCAGCACTTGCAGGAGGAATCCTAAGCATAGCAATCATAAGACATGATTTTAAAGGAGATAAATTCTGGAAAATAATTCAAGATTCACTTAATCTAGTAATCCTTGCAGTTGTAGTTTTATTCATAGCAGGATTAATTGAAGTCTTCATAACTCCAATTTTATTCTAAGCGAAACTTTAAATATGCTTTATCTCTCTTTAAGAAATGGCTAAATTTTATTGTAAAAAGTGTAATTATCGTTTTGAAAGCAATTCAGAAAACCTTCCTATGCTTTGCCCATATTGTGGTGAAAAAGGAGTTATAAAAAAGGAAGAATCAGCTGAACAAATGGTTGAATAATTCCTAAATCTTAAAATCTAATGGATGAAAAAGAGCTAATTGAACAAAGAAAAGAACAATTTAAAGAGTTTTTAACTAAAAACAAATCAGTTACAATATTCTCAATATTAGCAGCTATAACTCTAATTATTACTTTATTTGTAAAATTTAATATTCAGATTCCAATATTATACAAAATAGGAGCACCTTTTGGCCCAATGATATTATTTTTATTAGCAATTGGATTTCTAATTTCTGCAATTTTAGCATATAAAGATTATTTCAAATTAATGTTTCTTCCAATACTTGCATGGATTGTTTATATTGCTTCATTTATTAGAACAAGAAATCTTCCAGGTTTAAGAGATGTAGTAACAGGGGGATGGACTCTTGGTCCTGATTTAGATCCTTTCTTATTCTTAAGATGGGCAAAAGATATTGTGAAAAACGGAACATTAATGGCATTAGATACAATGAGATATGTCCCAATTGGATTTGAAACAACAGGAGAAATGAAATTATTATCTTATATGATGGCTTGGTTTCATCAAGTAGCCTCAATATTTAACCCTGAGATGACAGTAACTCATTCAGCTGTTATTTACCCTGTTTTCTTTTTTGCCTTAACAGCAATAGCATTTTTCTTAATGGTAAAAAAAATATTTGAAACAGGATTCAAAAATCAAAAATATCCTTATATCATTGCTTCAATTGCAACAGCTCTTTTAGTAGTTCTTCCTTCACTTTTAGCAAGAACAATTGCAGGAATTCCAGAAAAAGAATCAACCGGATTTTTCTTTTTATTCCTGACATTTTATTTATTTATCTCAGCTTGGAAATCAAAAACCTTCAAAAAATCAATTATATACGGAATTTTAGCAGGAGCATCAACAGGATTAATGGCTTTAGTTTGGGGAGGTTCTGTATTTTTATATATGACAATCTCAATTTCAGCATTACTATATTTTATTTTCAAAGACATAACAAAAAAACAACTCACTGTATATTTAATTTGGGTGTTAACATTTATGTCTTTTCTCTTAACATTCTCAACAAGAGTTAGTTTAAAAGATTACATAATCTCAACTTCAACAGGTTTAGCTTTTTTTGTATTGTTTATTTTTCTTATTGATTTCTTTTTGTTTAAATCAAGTCCTAAATTAAAACAAACATTTAACAAAATTAATCTTCCTAAAAAATTAATCTCAATAATTGTGTCAATAATATTAATCTCAATACTTGCGTTTCTTCTTTTAGGACCAACATTTTTTACACACAAGGCAAATGATATAATTGATCAACTAATAACTCCCTTTGGAACAGATAGATTCACTTTAACAGTAGCAGAAAATCGTCAACCTTATTTTTCAGGAGAATGGGCAGGAGAATTTGGTCCAATAATAAAAAATATACCTTTAAGCTTCTTATTATTTTTCATAGGAGCAGTAACATTATTTTATTATACATTTAAATTTTTAGAAAGTCGTGAACGATTAATTCTCACTGGTTCTTTCACAGTATTTTTATTTGGACTTGTTTTCAGCAGATACTCTTCTAGTAGCTCACTTAATGGAACAAGCCCAACCAGCTTACTTCTATACTTTGGAGGAATAATTTTACTTTTATTTAGTTTCATTTATATTCTATATATTTATAGAACTAATAATAAAACAAATCTATTCAAAAAAGTAAATTTTTCTTATCTACTATTAATCACAATGACAATCCTCGCAATTATTGCAGCAAGAGGAGCAGTTAGGCTTATTATGATATTAACTCCATTTGCAACAGTAATGATATCTTTCTTAATCATTATTCTTTTCTTAAATTATTCTAAAAGTAAAAATGAATTAAGAATTATTTTCTTAATTTTGTTTGTAGCATCTGTTTTCCTAGCAGGATTTATATTTTATAATGATTATCAACAAACAGCAGGTTCTGCAGCAGGATTTGTTCCTTCAATTTATACTCATCAATGGCAAAAAGCAATGGCTTGGGTTAGAGATAACACCCCTGAAAATTCTGTATTTGCTCACTGGTGGGATTATGGCTACTGGGTTCAATCAATGGGTGAGCGTGCAACTGTCCTAGACGGAGGAAATGTCCATGTTTACTGGAACCACTTAATGGGAAGACATGTTTTAACAGGACAATCAGAACAAGAATCATTTGATTATCTTTATTCACACAATGCAACTCATTTACTAATTGATTCAACAGACCTGGGAAAATATACTGCTTTTTCACTAATCGGCGCAGATACAAATTTTGATAGATACAGCTTTATGCCTTCAATGGTTTTAGATCACTCAAATGATCAAGAAAAAAGAAACTCAACACTTCATTTTTACCAAGGAGGATTTTCAAATGACGACGATATTATGGTAAACCAGGATGGAAAAGATGTTTTTATTCCAGCAAAAGCAAGTGGAGTAGCAGGAGTTCTTGTAACAAATGATAACGGAGTTTTAAAAAATCCAGAAGCAATAATTATTTTCCAAAATCAACAATTTACTGTCCCAATGAAATATTTATATTATGATGGGCAATTACATGAATATGAAGGAATCTCAGCAGGATTATTTGTCTTTCCAAGATTAATTCCAGCAGATACAGGAAGTGTTACAATGGACCCAATCGGTGCAGCAGTTTTCTTAAATGGAAGAACAGTAAATTCAAACCTAGCAAGACTTTATTTATTTAATCAATCTGAGAACTACAAATTAGTTCATACAGAACAAGATGTTAGAATGCAGGATTTAAAAAATAATGGGATGCAAATTGGAGATTTTGCATATTTCAATGGACTCATAGGTCCAATAAAAATATGGGAAATCAATTATCCTGAGAATGTTCAATATGATGACAAATATTTATTATTAGAATACCCTGATGACGCACTAAGAAGTTCTAGTTAATTGTTTAACCAATAATTTAAAAATACAAAAGTTTGTTAATATTTATGGAATTTATAATATACTTACCGATTTTTGCATCTTTTTTAGTAACTCTATTCATAATTCCTTACTGGATTATCAAAGCAAAAAGTATTAAGTTAGTTTGGGATGATATGAATAAACCTAAAAAGCAAAAAGTAGCAGGTTCAGGAGGACTAACTGTCATATTTGGATTTACTCTTGCTATATTATTATATATTTCAATTTTTACTTTTATATGGAAAACAACAGATACTTTAGTAATTATCTTTGCTCTGTTGACTTCAATTTTAATTTTAGGAGGAATAGGAATAGTAGATGATTTATTAGGATGGAAAAAAGGAGGACTATCAAAAAAATTCAGATTAATTATATGTGCATTTGCTGCAATCCCTTTAATTGTTGTTAATGCAGGAGAAGCTTCTGTAAACCTCCCTTTTCTTAACGGAACAAACCTAGGATTATTTTATCCTCTTTTACTTATCCCTGTTGCTATAATCGGAACATCTACAACTTTTAATTTCTTAGCTGGTTTTAATGGTTTAGAAGCAGGACAAGGAATTATAATTATCTCAGCATTATCCTTTGTTTCTTATATGACAGGAAACACCTGGCTTGCTTTAATAGGGCTAATGCTTGTTGCATCTTTATTAGCATTTTTGATATATAATAAATATCCAGCAAAAATATTTCCAGGAGATAGTTTAACATATCCAGTTGGAGGAATGATAGCAATAATGGCAATATTCGGTAACATGGAAAGAATAGCATTATTTTTCTTTATTCCATATATAATCGAAGTTGGATTAAAAGCAAGAGGAAGATTAAAAAAACAATCATTTGGTAAACCAAAAAAAGATGGAAGCTTAATCTTAAGATATAATAAAATTTATGGATTAGAACATTTTGCTATTTGGATGTTATCAAAATTCAAAAAAAACGTTTATGAAAAGGAGGTTGTTTACTTTATCCACGCAATACAAATAGCATTTATAATATTTGGGTTAATAATATTTAGAGAGAGTATTTTTATATAATGATCAAAAGATTTTTAAAAAACGATTTAATAAAAGGAAGCTTTATACTGTTGATATTATTCAATCTATTTAATCTTCTAAATTTTATTTTTCACTTTATTTCTGCAAGACTTTTAGGACCAGCAGATTACGGAATTCTAGCAACCCTAATGGCAATGATTTATATTATTAATATTCCAAGTGAAGCAATACAAACAGTAATATCAAGGTTTACAACAACAGCGTATGTAAAAAAAGATTTTGGAGCTTTAAAATTATTAGTAACAAAGTCCTTAGGAAAATTCTTAATTTTAGGAGTAATCGGACTTTTTATTTTCTTTATTTTTTCAGGATTACTTTCAGACTTTTTCAAAATTGAAAAAGGCTTAATTTTAATGTTAGGTTTAGTATTTGCTTTAACACTATTAACTCCTATCCCTAAAGGCCTTTTTCAAGGAATGAAAAAATTTGGATATTTAGGATCAACATTTTTTCTTGAAGGATTATTAAAAGTTGGTTTAACAATATTTTTAATTTTAATTGGATGGAAAGTTTATGGGGCTATGGCAGCAATAACAATGGCTTTATTGCTAACTTTTTTACTAAATTTAATTCTTCCTCCAACCACAAAAGTTTTCAAAGCAAAAAAATCCAAACTTCAAATAAAAGGAATATATTCTTATTCAATTCCAGTTTTAATTGCTATAACTTCAATAACAGTATTTTATACTATTGACATGTTGTTAGCAAAAAGATTCTTTGGAGCAGAGGTTGCAGGATTGTACGGAGCAATAGCAATGGTTTCTAAGATAGTATTCTTTGTTAGTGTTCCAATTTCTAGAGCATTATTTCCCTTAGCATCAGAAAACACAGACAAAAAGAAATCAAATGGTTCTTTGACAAAAGTGTCTCTTTTCCTTGTAGGACTACTGAGCTTATTTGTTTTATTAATCTATATAGCATTCCCTGAATTAGTTATAAAAATTTTATATGGTTCTCAATATCTAGAATTTTCAAAATATCTTATTTATCCAACAATAGCAATGGTAATTTTATCTTTAACAAACATATTAATTTTTGCAAATTTATCTAAAAAGAATAACAAACCTATTTTTATGCTCCCTATTTTTGTGATATTACAAATAATACTAATCAGTTTATTCCACCAAACAATTATGCAGTTTATATGGATGCTAATTATTGGTAATGCTATAACATTTATATACTTCTTAATTTCTTTATTCAGACATGAAGATTAGTGTATTAATGCCTATGTTTAATGAACAAGACATAGTAGAAAATACAAAAGTTGTTGAGGACGAAATAAAAAAAACAGGATTAGACTATGAGATTATTATAGTAGATGATTGTTCAACTAATGACTGTTATTCTAAAGCAAGAAGCATACCTTCTAAAAAAGTTAAGGTCATAACTTACAAACCAAATAATGGGAAAGGATATGCTTTAATGCACGGATTTAAACACTCAACAGGAGATTATGTTATGTTTATTGACTCTGATTTAGATTTACATCCACGAACAATTCATAATTTTTTAGAATATCTCCCAAAATATGATATTGTTATAGGAAGTAAAAGACACCCAGAATCTAAAGTCCACTATCCAATAGCAAGAAAAATATTAAGCAGAGCAACACAACTAGCTGTCAAAACCCTCTTCAACCTAAATGTTAAAGACACTCAAGTAGGCTTAAAATTATTCAAAAGAGAAGTATTAGAAAAAGTTGTCCCAAAAATTTTAGTAAAAAGATGGGCATTTGATCTAGAACTTTTAGTAGTTGCGAACAAAGAAAAATACAAAATAATCGAGCGCCCTATTGAACTAAATTTCAAATTTTCTTCAACAATAAAACCTCAGACAATTTTCTACAGCTTTCTAGATATGCTCGCTATATTTTATAGACTTAAAATATTGAGATATTATGATCAACAATGAAATCAAAAATAATTTTTTCAATAATCATTCCTGTAAAAGAAATAAACCAACATGTTTTAAACCACATCCCAATATTGTTAGATCTAAATTATCCCAAAGACAAGTATGAGATTTTAGTCTTACCTGATGAAGACAATAAAAAACTAAGATTAATGGATGTAAAAATTATTCCTACTGGTTCAGCAGGGCCTGCCAAAAAAAGAGATTTAGGAACAAAACATTCAAAAGGAAAGTATCTAGTTTTTATCGACGATGATGCATATCCTAAAAGAGATTACTTAAAAGTTGCAGAGAAGTTACTTGAAAATGAAAAAATAATCTCTGGCCCTAATTTAACTCCTCCTGAAAGTAATATTTGGCAAAAAGCTTCTGGAGGGGTTTTTTCAAACCTATTTGTAAGCGGGCCAGCAAGAGCAAGATACAGGAAAACTAAAAAAAAATATCTTGATGATGCACCATCTTGTAATTTTATAATTGATAAAAATATATTTAATACCATTGGAGGATTTGATTCTGAATATTGGCCTGGTGAAGATTCTAAACTTTGTAACGATCTTTTAGAAAAAGGATACACAATATTATATGATCCTGATTTAATAGTTTACCATCATAGAAGACCTTTGTTCAAAGAACATTTAAAACAAGTTTGGAGTTATTCGGTTCATAGGGGATATTTTGCTAAAAAATTCCCTACAAACTCAAGGAAAATAAAATACTTTCTTCCATCTCTCTTAATTTTTATAGGAGCAATTCTTTTACTATTTTCATTCTTCTTTACATTTTTATTTCATTTCCTAATTACCTTGATCTTGATATTTTCTTTAATTACAGTCTTAGACTCAAAAGACCTTAAAAATATAAGAGTAATTATTTTAACCATAATAGGTTCTTTTTTAACCATAATAATATATGGCATTGGAATTTTAAGAGGATTATTAAAAAAAGACCTTAGAAGTAAGTATAGAAAATAGTATAGAAACATTTTTAATAACGACTCTTAACTCTATAATATGAAAGTTGTATTATTAAGCCCTCCACAAAATGACAAGATGTTTCCATCTTTAGGAATTGCATATATTGGAGCAGTTCTTAAAAAATCTGGACATGATATCCTGATTATAGACGGAGCAGGAATTTCTCTTAAAGAAATGATTGCCTCTATTAAAGATTATCATCCAGATATCGCAGGAATAACAATGAACACAACAAATAGATTTGATGTTCTAGAGTTAGCTAAACAAATCAAATCAAATCTAAAAATTCCAATTATTCTTGGAGGGCCACACCCAACTTTACTTCCAGACCAACTTCTAAAGAACTATAAATATATTGATTTTATTGTTAGGAATGAGGGAGAATACTCAACTTTAGAATTAGTTAATTCTCTAGAAAAAAAGAAAACATTCTCTAACATTAAAGGTATTTCATATAGAGATAACAATAAAGTAATACATAATCCTCCAGCAGAACCAATATTAGACTTAGATAAACTTCCATTTCCAGACTGGAGTTTTTTCAATTTGAAAAAATATTCAAAACAAGTAGAATATCCAGAGAAATACAAAAAATATCCTGTGGGAAGTGTTATTAGCTCAAGAGGGTGTCCTTTTAGATGTACTTTTTGTTCTTCAAGCCAATTTTGGGGACATAAAAATAGATTAAGATCTCCAGAAAATATTATCGGAGAAATAAAAATGTTATATGGTTTAGGAATAAGATTTATTGTTTTTAATGATGATAACTTTTCATCAAATACAAAAAGAGCAATACAGATATGTAAATTAATGATAAAAGAAGGACTTTCTGAAAAAATGGGTTGGCAATGTAGAGCAGAAGTAAATGTTATGAATGAAGAATTAATAAAATGGATGAAAAAAGCTAACTGTAACATGATTGAGTTTGGAATAGAAGATTGCACACAAGAAGGATTAAAATGGTTCAAAAAAAGCCATACTCAGCAACAAGTTGACAAAGCATTTGATTTATGTAGAAAATATAAAATAAAAACAAAAAGTTATTTTATTGTTGGAGGAGATCACGAGACAAAAGAAAACATTAAAAGAAAAAAGAAATATATAGAAAATTTAAATCCTGATATTACTACAGCATCAATTCTTCTAGCATACCCAGGAACAGAAGTTTATGATCTAGGAAAAAATCAAAAATTATTTGATGAGTCTGTATGGTTAGATAATTGTGTAGGTGAAAAATTCCATAGTCGAGCACCAATATATACAGGCCCACACTTAAGTTACTCTGAATTAATTTCTGCATCTGCAGATATCAATTATTGGTGGGGAAGAAAAAAAGGACAATATGGGATAAAAGATAATATAAAAATTGCAGTAGATATGTTAAAACAAGGAGATATCAATAAATTATTTAGAATGAGTCTTGCAGTTATAAAACAAAAACTTTCTTTCAAATGAAACTCTCTATAATCCTCCCCACCTACAACAATGAAAAAACAATAGAAGAATGTCTAAATTCTATTTTCTCTCAAAAATTCCCTAAACAAGATTTTGAAGTTTTATTTTTAGACGGAGGTTCAACAGATAACACATTAAAAATTGCAAAAACATTTCCAGTAAAAATAATAAATAATCCTAAAAGAAATGAAGAAGCAGCAAGAATTTTAGGAATAAAAAAATCAAAAGGTGAAATATTAGCTTTTATCGACGCTGATAATATTTTAGTTGGAAATGATTGGTTTAAAAAAATGCTTCAACCTTTCAAAGAAAAAGATATAGCATTTGCAGACACTTTATATTATTCTTTTAGAAAATCAGATAAACTTGGGGTGAGATATCAAGCTCTAATCGGGGGAGATGACCCAATTGTTTCTTATTTAGGCTTTTATTCAAGATGGAATTACCATAAAAATAACTGGACAGATTTTCCTTATGAAAACCAAGATAAAGGAGATTATCTAAAAATCTCACTTTCAAACAAAGAAAAAGTTCCAGCAATGGGTTCTAATGGTTTTTTAGTAAGAACATCAATAGCAAAAAAATTTATAAAAGACACATTCATACACTCAGACTTTGTCTATGATTTAATAAACAACAACCACAATTGTTTTGCTAAAGTTAAAACAGGAATTATTCACAATCAACCCAAATTCTTCTCAAACAAAATTAGAAGAATGCAAAGAAGACAAACAAAAGAAATTAAAATAAAATATAATTACAATATCAAAAAATCAAAAACTCTCTTAACAGCTATATACATATTACTAATTATTCCTTTAATTATTGATACAATTGTTGGTTATATAAGAAAAAAAGATTCTGCATGGCTCTTCCACACTCCAGCAACATTAATATTATTTTTTATGTATCTTTATTATAGTGTTAGATAACTTTCAACTTCAACTCAATCTCTCCAACAGGAAAAATCCAACAAAGAAATCTCTCATACATCATCTTAGGGATAATATTATAAAACCAACTACAAGTTGTATTAGCAATTGCATGCTCAACACTCAAAAAATTATATCTCCTCTTAACTATCTTCAAATTAAGTTTTTCTCCCATATATCCATTAATTAAATGCTCAAATGTAAACCATCCAAAAAATCTCTTATGAGTAGGATCATTATAACCAATACCATTTGAAAAATGAGGAACTCTTATATGAATAATCCCTCCCTTCTTTGTAACTCTAACTAACTCTTTCAATGTCTTCATCAAATCTTCAACATGTTCAAGAATATGTGAACAATAAACTAAATCAAATTCTTCTTTCTTAAAAGGATAAGGAAATTTATCTAAATTATGTTTAACATCAACCTTATAATCAGAATTAAAATCTAAATTAACCCAATCCACACTCTCACTTGATTTCTTATAATCTTTACCACTACCAATATTTAAGAATTTTTTCATTATTACTCAGGAAATTTATATATTATTAATAACGGACTTCCAACCTGTCCATACATTGCAGCTTGTTCAGGAGTTACAGCCCAAACCTGAACAACAGTTAGATTATGTTTCTCAGGATAACTATAAGCCCACACAGGAGTAAAATGAGGTTCAAATACAGATAAAATCATATATTGTGGTTTCAATCCTTCAACTTTTTTCTCAAACAAATCAGTCATCCCTGAAATACAACTATCATTATAAATAAAACCTGTATCTCTATCAGTACAGATAGTCAAAAATGGATCCTTCACAAAATAATCATAACTCTGTCTCTCTGAATAATACTGGTTCTGCACTATAGAAGCAGTCATAATTTTATCATCAGGATTAGAATTCATCTTCAACCACTCCCCTCCAAGCTTAATCTCATTATAAGTTAACTTTTTCATTTCTGTTAGTTGTATACTATGATTATAATTCTCATAAACTCCTCCAAAAATCAAAACTAACAAAACTCCAATTGCAATTATCTCACTATATTTTTTTAATATATCATATAACCCAATAACTCCTTTAGCAGCAATATAAAAAAGAGGAGGCATTAACATCAACAACCATCTATCATTAGCTGCTCTGAATATCACAACATAAAAAATCAAGTGAACTAAAAGAAGCAACACAACAAAAAAGTCAGCATTCAATCTTTTACTTTTTTGTTTCCATAAAACATCTAATCCTAAAACCAATGGAATTAAAGTTATCAATCCTAAAACCAAAGCAATCAACCAATAATTATGTAAAAAACTCGTCAACATCGGAACAATATACCAAGCAATAGGTTGATGAACAGAATAAGCTTCCTCTCCAAAATAAAACCTAATAAACTCAAACCTTGAAGAAATCATAAATATCAAATAAGGAATAATAGAGATAATAAAAACTACAACCCCTTTCCAAATTGTTTTATCTTTAAACAAAGCCAACTTTCTTGTAAACAACAAATAAATAGCTATTGTTATCAAAACCAAAGCCAAAGCAAATCTTGCTGAAAAAGCCAATACTCCAAAAACTATAGATAAGTATAATCCATAGTTTTTATTTTTTTTAATATAATAACTCCAAAAAAACAACAAAGACAACATCCCAAAAAACACAGACGGAATATCAGTCAAAAGTCTAAAAGAATAAAAAAACCAAACCCAATAAAAAGACATCATAATAGAAGCTATTAATCCAACTCTTTTATCATACAAATTTCTTCCTAAAGCATAAACCAAATAAGTTGTAACAATTCCAGGAATTAGTAATGTAAAAAATCTAATTGTAAGTTCTCCAAATCCAAATTTGAAAAAACCAGCCCATATAATTGGCATTAACAAAGGTCTCATCCCAGTAAAATGACCCCACCACTCAGGAGTTGCCTGCCCAATTGCCCAAACTTTGGAAATTGCTAAATAATCCCCTTCATCCCACCATATTGGCTGCACCCCCAACCTAAAAAAATAATAAACTCTGATTATAATCACAAAAGCCATCAACAAAATCAATATCAAACTATACTTATTTTTCAAAAGAGCTTTAATTCTATCCTCAATCTTCACCTCTCCTCTTTTATCACCTACAAAATCCTCAGGTTGATCGCGCGTAGGCGCGTCTTGGGATTCATGGCTTCTCTTTAGAGTAGACATGCTCGGGGACTTTGTCTCCGTTGTTTTGGCGCCGGAAACCTCTGGTTTACGAGCGTTTATTATCTCTTCTGTTTCAGAACTTTCTTTCTTTTCATTAACTACTTCTTCTTTTGTTTCAGTTCTTTCATTATTAATTGATTCTTCTACTACTTTTTCAGAATCAGAACCCTCATTTTCCATAATAAATAATTATTTAAACTATATATAAACATATTCATTATGACACAAAAACCAAAAATTTTATTAATAAATCCACCATTATCAGGAAGTTTAACCTCTGGAATCTTCACAGTAAAAGTTCCACTAGGTTTAGCTTACATTGCTTCTTATTTAGAAAAACACAACTTCAAACCAGAAATATTAGATTGTATGGCTTATTATGAAAACATAAAAAAATTATCAAAAAACAATTACAGAATCGGACTTTCTGAAAAAGAGATAATAAAAAAATTAAAACAATTTAATCCAGATATTGTAGGAGTTTCAGGATCATACACAATCCATGAAAAAGACTCATTTGCAATTGCAGACCTAGTTAAAAAACACACAAAAGCTTTAGTAGTTTTTGGAGGAGCACACACTTCAGCAATTCCACACTCAGTTCTAAAAAACAAAAATGTAGATATAGCAGTAATTGGAGAAGGAGAATTAACATTCTTAGATATAGTAAAAAATCACAAAACCAAAAAATTATACAATCTCAAAGGAATTGCTTTTAGAAAACAAAAATCCATCAAAATAAATCCAATAAAAGAATATATTGAAAATCTTGATGACCTTCCATTTCCAGCACATCATTTGCTTCCAATGGAAAAATACCTCAAACATCCTCAAAACTCTTTTGCAAATATGAGGGGTCCTACTACAGAAATAATAACATCTAGGGGATGTCCATATAATTGCATATTTTGTTCAATTCACACTGTCTGGGGAAAAAAATGGAGAGCTCGTTCAGCTAAAAATGTTGTAGACGAATTAGAACACCTTCACAAAAAATACAAAATAAAAGAATTTAGATTTTTTGATGATAATCTTACTTGGAAAAAAGATAGAATAATGGAGATTTGTAATGAGATAATTCAAAGAAAACTAAAAATAAAATGGGACACTCCAAACGGAGTTGCAATTGCAACACTAGATGAGGAAGTTCTCAAAAAAATGAAACAAGCTGGATATTACAAAATTGTTATGGGAATAGAATCAGGCTCAGAACAAACACTAAGATTCATGAGAAAACCAGTCATGCTAAAAAAAGCTAGAGAAATAATAAAAATATGTAACAAACTTGGAATCTGGACATGGTCAACCTTTGTTATAGGATTCCCTGATGAATCTATAAAAGAAATTCAAAAAACAATTGATTTCTCAAAAAACTCAGGATTAAATTTTGCAACTTTTTATATTGCCCAACCTTATGAAGGAACAGATATGTATGATGTTTACAAGAAAAAAGGATTACTAAAAGACGGACTATCAAACCAAAGTTCAGTAACAAACTCAAAATATGACACAAACCATTTTACTGCAGAACAATTAGCAAAAATACAAAAAAATGCATATTCAGGATTCATTAAACATCGTATGATTTCTTATCTAAATCCAATAAAACTCTATAAAGAATTTCTAAACAGAATCAAATCTTTCGAAGATTTATATTATGTTTTAAGAATGTTTAAGAATTTAGTTGGGAAGGAGTACTCTCCTATTTATCAAAAAGACTAATCACTTAGTACTCTCAATCCTAGTCCATATATCTTCAAACTTCCAAGTATTCTTATTAATATCCTTAAATATCCTATACCATAAATAAATCCTAGCAAACACAAGCCCAATTGTCCAAAAAATCTCTTTCAAACTCCTAGGAAATCTCAAAACAAAAAATATTCCTTTAGATTCCTTGCTCACAGACCTATCAACTTCTTGCTTAAAAATATACTTTATCTGATTATATCCTCCAGCACTTCTTCTCTTCTGAGAAATCCAATCTTTGAAAATAGTAGGATACTTCACATTAACAATTGCTTCAGGCTCATAAATTACTTTATACTTTTTATTATAAATCATATAAGAAATCAAAGCATCATCTGACAATGTATCTTTAGGAATTTCTTTCACAACTCCAGCTCTTATTGAATATAAATATCCAGAACAAGCCATAACCCCTTTCTCATGATTCAGCCTCTGTTTATGAACAGCACTAGTCAACAAATGAGCCCAATACCCAAACTTATTATTCCTTGAATTAGTAGGAATCGGATGCCCACAAACAGCTCCAACTTTTTTATCTTCAAATCTCTTCAAAAATAAATTAACACAACCATCATTAACAAAAACATCTCCATCACTTAATATCAAAATCTCTCCTTTAACTTCCTTAAAAATCATATTCAAAGCAATCGGTTTTCCTTTTCCAGGATCTTTAAAATACTTAATCTGTTTATATTTTTTCTGATACTTCCTAATCACTTCTCTAGTTTCTTCATCAGGACAAGCAGCAATCAATTCATAAGGAACTTTAATATCTTGCTTAACAAAACTCTCAATTGCCTTTCCAATTGTCTTTGGTTCTTTCCATGCAGTTATTATAATGCTCAACTTTAATTTAGCCATCAATAATCTTCTCCAAATCTTTAATTAAAATACTCCACTTAAATCTCTCAGCAAATTTTCTTGTATCTTTCTGAATTTTCTCAATTATTTTAATATTATTCTTATCTAAAACATATTCAAGTTTTGATTTTAAATCTTTATAATCATCTAACTCAAACAAAAAACCATTCTTACCATTTTTTATTATATCAACTGCTCCTTTTGTTTTACTAGCAATTACAATCTTTCCTAAAGCCATTGTTTCAATCAAAGCTTGAGGCATAGCCTCTCTTTTGCTAGGCAAAACAAAAACATCTGCTTCCTGAATCTTTTTAATTTTCTTTTTCAAATCATACACAGGATCATTAAAATTTATATTTTTAGCATCTAATTTTTTTACTAATTCTTTTAATTCTTCTAAATAATCTTCTTCTGCAGGACCTACAATATCTAAATTTATATCTTTGATTTCAGAAATAGCTTTAATTAAAACTTCTAGATTTTTTATTGGAGCTATTCTTCCTAAAAATAAAACTTTTTTTCCTCTAAACTTTTTCACTTGTTCCTTGAAAAACTCATCAGGAATTCCATTTGGAATATAAACAATTTTTTCTTCAGGACATCTGAGTTCTAACAAATAAGGTTTTTCCCAATAAGTGATAGCAATAACTTTATCATATTTACTAAAATTTTTCTTAAACATCAAATCATATAACTTAACTCCTAACTCTAACTTTTTACTTCTCAACCCTTTTTCCACAAATGGAGCATGAGTAACTAAATAACACTTAGCTCCGTGTTTCTTAGCCAAATCTAATCCTTGATTTGTATGAGGATGCCTATAAACATGAACAATAACAATATCTGGCTTTAACTCTGCAAACTCTTTTTTAAAATTCCAAAAATGTGCATTCTCTCCAACAGACAATTTAACAGGAAATCTTCTAATCTTCACCCCTTCCCACTCATCTTTATCAGGAACCTTTTTATTACTCCCTTTTTCAATATCTGAAGAAAACACATAAACTTCATGCCCTGCTTTTTTTAACAATCTAGCCTCAGAAAAAACCCTTGTCCAAACTCCACAAACTCCTGCAGAATACGGACATATCTCTAAAATCTTCATTTTATTCCAGTATCATTAATTTTATAAAACCCCTCCTGTTTTAAAGCTTATGAATTTAAAATACCTCTTTAAAGAGTATAAATACTACAAAAAATTAGGAGGGCTAAAAAATATATTTGTTAAATTTATATTTTCAAAAACTCCCTTAAAAAAAGTTGTCAATTCTTCTTTTTATAATAAATATTATTCTAATATGATTAACAAAAAATCCAAGAAATCTAATACAAAATTCCTCCAAATTGAAAACACAAATCTTTGTAATGCAACCTGTGTTATGTGTCCTCATGTATCAATGAAAAGAAAAAAAACAACCATGTCTTTTGAAGACTTTAAAAAAATCACAAAAAATGTTATAGATCATGAAAAGATAAAAGTTGTGATAATAACTGGATTTGGTGAACCTTTCTTAGATAAAACAATAGTTGATAAAATAAAATGGTTAAATCAAAACTACCCAGATATTAAAATAGATATCTATACAAATGTCTCAATGTTAACTCCAAAAATAACAGACAAATTACTAGAACTGAAAATCCACAAAATAAATTTTTCAGTAAATGGAACAGAAAAGGTTTACAATAAAATAATGGGTTTAGATTACGAAAAAACAAAAGAACATATAAATTATTTTTATGAACAAAAGAAAAAACTAAACAAAAAGTTCCCTCTAACAAACATCTCTTTAATGATTATAAAAGACAACGAAGCAGAAATAAAAAAATTCATTAATTTTTGGAATAACAAATCAGATTCTATTATGGTTTATATTCCATCTGATTGGGCAGGCAAAAAAAAGATTGATTATGTATCTGAAATTCCATTTAAGAAAAAAAGATGGCCATGTCCAGCTTTATGGCAATTTATAACCGTAGATGTGGAAGGAAATCTAATTATGTGTTGCAGAGATTATGAATCTATTATAAAATTTGGAAACCTTCTTAAAAATAATATTAAAGAAATTAAAAATTCAAATAAATTTAAAGACTTACAACAAAAACATCTTGACTTTAATTTTTCAACACCTGTATGTTCAACATGTGACAATGCTTATGATTCAAGTCTAAACTGGTTTAATTAAAATGAATAAAAAACTCCTAAACATATTATTTCTCATCTGGATTATCATAGTTTTCTTTTTCTTCTACAAACAAGAATTAATTCACAATATTGACCATCTTCCAACTTTTATAAAAAACATAATAAATAATCTTCCTTTTTTCAAATGATAATTGAAATATTAATTACAATTTTAGTATTCTTTATAGCATTAATTTCAGGAAACAAAATATTTAGGCTATTCAAACTTCAGGTTTCCTTCAACGAAGAACTAATTTATTCATTAGCTCTTGGGTTTGCTTTTCTAAGCTATTTAATATTATTTTTTGGATTATTAGGATTAATCTACAAATCAGTTTTCATTATCATATTCTTTACCTTATTTATCATCTCTATCCCTGAACTAAAAAATCTCAAGAGAAAATTCAAACTTGACATTAATTTTTCTTACTTATGTATCCCAATAATAATATTTTTACTATTAATTTTAATTGGCTCTTTATCACCTCCAACAGGATGGGACACTCAAAAATATCATCTTTCAGCTCAAGAAGCTTATGTTAATCAAAACAAAATATCCTATGTTCCAATACTCCATTCAGACCTACCGTCTCTAGCTAACATGTTTATATTATTAGGAGTATTATTAAAAAATGATATCCTTGCTAAATTAATATTTTATTCAGTATTTCTTGTTTTAGTATTTTCCGTTTACATATTTACAAAAAAACATTTTTCAGAAAAAATAGCATCTCTTGCTACTATAATATTCCTCACATTCCCAATGATAATTTATTATGCAGGAACAGTTCACACAGATATGTTTTTATCTCTTTTTACTTTTTTATCTATTATAACATTTTTTTACTGGGCTCACCCAGAAACCCTCAAACAAGATAATAAATATTTAATTCTTTCAGCTATATTTGCAGGTTTAGCATTTTCAACAAAAATAACAGCAATACTCACTTTGTTAGCTTTTGCAATAATTTTCTTAATTCATTTAATTTTCAAACCCAACAAAATTAAAACTATAAAATTCACACTTATCTTTTTCTTAATTGTAGCTTTAATTGTTTCTCCTTGGTTTATTAAATCATATATCTTTACAGGAAATCCTATCTACCCTATTGCTTACAATATTTTTGGAGGACCTCAAAATCTAACTTATGCAACAGAATTTACAAACACTCAGTTAGCAACAGGAGGATATGGCACAAACCTATTAACATACATTTTATCTCCATGGCACATAAATTCAAATGGTTATAGATTTCTTAGTTCATTTTCTTTAATCCCTTTACTCTTAGCATTTCTACCTCTTCTCTTTTTCATCAGAAACAAAAATTCAATAATAAAATTCTTACTAATCTTCTCATTCATTTATTTCACAATCTGGTTTTTTCTTCATCCTTTTCTAATGAAGCTCATTCCAATTATTGCTCCTTTATCAATAATCTTAGCATACACAATAATCTCTGTTTTTGAAAGAAAAACAATTTCAAAATTCTTCACAATCTTCATAATTTTTACAATCTTATTCTCTTTTTTAATGGCAGGTTTAATTTACAAACCACAAATAAAAGTTGCTCTTGGTTTACAATCAAAACAAAATTATTTATCAAATAATGTTGATGTCTATAACACTTTCAATTATGCAAACAACAATCTCAATCCAAATTCAAAAATATTGTTAATCGGTGAAGAGAGAAACTATTATCTTGACATTCCATTTCAAGATGGAGACCCAACAAGACAAGGATTAATTGATTATAGATCTACAGATCAACTCAACCTTAAAATTTTCATAAACAAAGAACAAATAACTCACTTAATTGTAAATAAAAACTTTTTTTCAAACATCTCAGATGATAAAATTGGTTTATATGGGTATACAGAATATTCTTATGATTTAATTACAACATATATAGAAGAGAATACCAAAGAAGTTTATGAATCAAATAATATTTTTCTTTATGAATTAAATTAATCACTCAAACCTTGGAGTTATATACTCACTAGAATATTCATTACAATTCCTACAAATCAACGGAAATATCTTCTTATTATGCATCTCTCTCCATCTTTTGCTCATCCTACTATTCCAAATTTTTTTCAGGGAAGTTTTATTTGCATCTCCTAAAACCATCTTTCCCTCATAATCAACACAACACGGAACAACTTTTCCATCCCATAGGACAATTATATTTCCTCTCCACAATTCTTTACATCTACTATTTCTCTTTCTAGGTGTAAATGAAATATTCGGCTGTATCTGAATTCTATCAACAACATCTTTCCACTTTTTATAAAACTGAGGAACATGCTTTTCTGTCTCAGGCATTATAACCATATTAATATCAATCTTTGTTTTAATCTTCAATTCATTTCTTAGCTCAATTAATCTCATAATTCTCTTTTCAATTATTTTATAATCAAAACCTCTAATCTTTGTATATGAATCTTCAAAACCATCTAAAGATATTGTTATCCTTTCAATCTTCGCATTCAAGAGTTTCTTCATCTTTTTATCATTAGTTAATAAAACAGCATTTGTAGTAAGAAAAGTTCTAATTCCTTTTTTATTAGCATAATCCAACATATCATATATTTTTGGATGTAACAACGGCTCTCCCCAATTAAACATCAAAGCAAACTCCATCTTAGGATTCTCATCAACAATCTTCTTAAATAACTCATATTTCATAAAACCCTTCTTCCTCTTCATCCCATTATTTACAGGACACATTTTACAACTCAGATTACAATTATTTGTAACCTCAAACTGAACACTTGTAACTTTTGGAGAATAAGTTGAATTACACATATAAAAAAATTGATTCAGGCCAACATCATAAATACTTTTAAAAGTTGGATATCGTGTTTTAATAAACTCTTTCTGCTCTGGCTTTTTCAAATACTTATTTGCTGCAAAATCATATATCCATTCTTTAATTTTATTTGACATTTTTTTTATTTGATTTTAATTCCCTATCCATTGTTATCCCAAAAAATCTTTTTATATAATGTTTTGGATTATCACGAATTTTTTCAATTATTTTTTTCAGAAAAAACATTTTCCCTTGCGCAAGTATAGATTTTATTATTATTTTATTCGACATTTTTACTAACCATTTCTCAGAATGTTCTGCTGTAAAAAAAGGACAAGGATTATCACTTAACCAATAATCATCATCTATTACTCCTTTTTCAACAGCAAATTTATAAACTTCTGTTCCAGGAAAAACCCATAAAGGAGCAGCATAAAAAAATTTCATTTTTCTTATTTTTTGTAATTGCCTTATAAAATCAATGGTTTCATTAACTGTCTCTTCTGTTTCTCCAGGAAAACCCACAATTATAAATTTTTCAATTTGTATCTTTTTAAATTCTTTAAATATCTTGAAAGTTTCAATACAATCTTCTTTTGTTATGCTTTTATGAATAGATTTTAATAGTTTTTTACTGCCAGTTTCTATCCCAAAATAAATTTCACTAAATCCTACTTTTTCCATCCAATAAACCATTTCTCTTGAAATAGGTTTTATTCTTCCTTGGCCAAAAAAATTTAATTTAATTCCTCTTTTGATTATTTCTTTACATATATTTATCACTCTTTGGTTATCTAATGTGAAATTGTCATCTAAAAATTGAATATGAGTTACCCAAGGATATTTTTTTGATATATATTCTATTTCATCTACTACTTTTTTATAATTTCTAGGTCTCCAACGTCTTCTACTAACAATATTCAAACAACAAAAAGAACATCTGTTTGGGCATCCTCTTGATGTGAGAATTTGAACTTTTTTAATAGCTGGTTTCATAAAAACATCATAACTTGGATAAGGATATTTATCTATGTCTTGAACTAACTCTCTTTGTTTAGTAAGAATAACTTCATTCTTTTTATCTCTATAAGCAATTCCTTTTATCTCTTTAAGGGATTTTTTATTTATCAACGCATCAAGAAGTTCGATTATACTTTCTTCAGATTCTCCAATACAAATTGCATCAATTGGAAAATTCTCTAATAACTGTTTATACATCACACTTGAATGTATTCCTCCAAGAAGAATTTTAATATTTTTATCTAAACTTTTTATAAGTTTTATTGCCTTATAAGTTGAAATTCTTGTCATAGTCATTACTGTAATCCCCACAAAATCAGGCTTAAATCTTTCAATTTCTTTTTTAATTTCTTTTAAACAATTTTCTTCTTTCCAAGTTGTATAATCTTTTGTAATTACCCCATAATTCTCTTTTTTTAGTATAGCATCTAAATAAAGAAGCCCCATTGGAAATTGTTCTTCATTAGATTCGTTTGATAAACTCCGTGTTTTATTTTGTTCTTCAACAGAAGTCTCAAATAAAAAAATCTTTGCTTTTTTGTTAGATGTATCTATTTTCATTTTCATAATGTTAAATAAATTAAGGCTTTATAAGTTTTATTTCACTCTACTTTTTAATTTTCTACCTAAAGATCTGATGATTTCTAAATCTCTTTTGTCAAATCCTTTGAATATAAATATCAAAATGATATACAATAAAATAAAAAAGATAAATAGACTTATTATTGAAAGAATATTTACAATGATAAATTGTTTAAAATATAAAACAAGAGCTATTGGAATTAAAGAACATAATAAAATTGTTATCATCTTTCTTTTTAGAGGAACTATTGAAAGATAATACATTACTTGAAATAATAAAAGTAAATTAAAAACTATTATTGATATTGATGTTGCTATTGCAGCCCCAGTGATACCTAAACTATTATCTAAAAAAAAGATTGTTGGTAGAGGGATAAGAATAATATTTAATATAATATTTAATATTGCCGCAAATACTATATCAAACAAAATTAATTTTGATTTTCCAATCATGAGTATTAAAGCATTCGCTACACTAAATACAGAAGTAAAAATAAATCCTATTGCAAGTATTCTAAGCGCTGGAGCAGCAACAAGGTACATATCCCCAAAAAGAAAATTAATAGCTACCTCAGGAAAAATAAAAATTAATATAAATATAGGTAAATTAATTGTAAATATCCATTTTACAACTTGTTTACTTAAATCTCTCACCATTTTAATATCTTTCTCACCATATTTTCTATTAATTATTGGTGAAAAAAGTTGAAGAAACAAAGCATGAACAATTGTTAATAACGAAGCAATTGGAACTGCAGCATTATAAAATCCTACCTCTCTTGCTGTTTTAAAATATGCTATTAAAAAAGAATCTACTCCATAAAAAACAAATGCAAGTATCCCAAAAAATAATAATGGTAAAGAGTAATCTAATAATTTTTTATTTAAACTCTTTTTCTCTTCTTTTGGCAATTTTGATTTTCCTAAAATTTCAGGAAGTTTATATTTACAAAAAAGATATGACAACAAAAAAGTCGTAAAAATACCTAAAAAATAAGCTAAAGCAATTCCTTTAATTTGTAAACCTAATGAGATAAAAAGAATCAAAAACAAGAGTTTTACTGTATTCTCAGCAAAATTTAGAATACCTATATACTCTTTTATTTTTTCATGAGCTTTTATAGTTGCCAAAAATGTATTCCCAAAAATTGATAAAGGAAGAACAAAACTAAAAACTCTTAAAAACAAAACTAATTTTGGTTCATGAAAAATATTTATTGAAATGAACTCTGAGAATGAAAACAAAAATACAGCAAAGAAAATACTTGAAAATAAAAATAATGTTGTTGTAAATTTAAATACCTGTTTTATTTTTTCTTTGTTTTTTCTCCTCTGTAAATTGGTATAAATCTTAAAATACCTTCAATTAAACCTAGAGTAGAAAAGGCAATAAACCATTGGAGAATCATTATTCCTAATAAAAAAACCCCATAAATTTCAGGCCCATAATATCTTGCTATTATAATCCTAAACGCATAAGTAACTACTTTTGAGAAAATCAATCCAAAAAGAACAATCATAGAAGTTTTTGCTAAAAGCCTTAGGATAATATTAAACTCTTTTTCTTCTTTTATTTTTTCATTCATCTATTTGGATACAAACAAAGAGTACCAAACTCTCTTAGCTATAAATTTAATTTGCTCAAATGAATTTATATCTTTCAACATCCCCCACAAAATCTTTGGCCTCAAATAAAAACCCAAAAAAGCTTTTCTCTGAAGTTTCTTCATTTCTTTCGCAGTCAATCCCTCAGGAACATACCCAACTTTATAAAAAATAAAATTATCATAATCAAGCTCTTCTAATTTTCCTTCCTCAATCAACTTATTTGTTATCTCTGTATTTGGATATGTTTTAAACATACTAAACTGCGCTTTTTTCAAAGGAATTTTCTTAGAAAATTTGATTGTTTTCAATATATCTTCTCTTGTCTCAGTTGGATATCCAATAATAAAAAATCCATTTGCATTCAAACCACACTCTTTAATTAACTTAGTCTTCTCTTCAATAATCTTTGTTGTCAAACTTTTCTTCATATCTTTCAAAATCTTATCACTTCCAGATTCAATCCCAACATTAAAATCTTGTAAACCTGCTTTTTTCATCTTCAACAAAATTTCTTTATCTAATGTATCTAATCTTATACCATTCGGAAACGTAAACTTAATATTCATTTTTTGTTTAATCAATTCATCACAAAACTCATGAACCCTTGCTTTATTTGTAGTAAAAGCATCATCAATTATGTGAATTTCATCTACTCCAAACTCATCTTTTAACAATTTCATCTCATCAATTACATGTTTAACACTTCTATATCTAATTCTTCTTCCACTCATAATATGAACAGTACAATATGTACACTGAAACGGACAACCTCTTGAAGTTGTCATTGGAGCATATTTTTCAGATCCAACCAACCCACCTTGAGCAGCATTTTTATACAATTTTGGATTAATCAAATCCCATGCAGGAAAACCATATTTATCTAAATCAACATCATAAGTCTGTTCATTAATAATAATTTTCTTACCTTCTTTCCAAATCAATCCAGGAACCTTAGAAAAATTAACTTCTTTATTTTTTAAAAGATAATTTACAATCATAGGCAACCCTTCTTCACTCTCTCCTTTAAATGCATAATCAATTTCAGGAAACTGATTAAAAATCTCATTTGGTTCACTTGTAGGATGAGCTCCTCCTAATATTATTTTTATTTCAGAATCAATTTTCTTAATAATTTTAATTGCTTTCTTCACAGGATTCACATCATAACTAAAAACCTGTATTCCAATTATCTTAGGATTTAATTTTCTAATTCTCTTTTCAAAGCCCTTGTAATCTAATCCTTCTCTTGAACAATCTAAAATATCAACACTAAATTTTTCTTTTCTTAAAGCTGTTGCCAAATAACCCAATCCTAACGGAGGAACAATATAATGATTTTCTTCCTCTCTAACAGGAATTACTAACAACATATCTATGGAGGACTTTGAATCTTTTCTTCCTTCAAAGTCCTTCTTAGAGAATTTTGACTTTTCTTTAAAATTCTCTATATCTTTTATACCCATGTTAAAAAATCCTTCACCATATAAGCAAATTTTTTCAAATTATCCCAATTTCTTATCCTTTTCATTGTTCTCCATACTGTAATTGGACGCATATAAAATCGTCTATAAAGCCACTCTCTCCACTTAACAACTTCTTCTGGACTCATCTTTCCAGTATGCATAACAGAAAAATTCTGTTCATATAAATGATAATCATCAGAAACAATATACCCTTTTTCTTTTGCTTCCTCATAAATCTCTGTCCAAGGCATTGGAACAACACAATAAAATTGAGCAAACTCAGGATCTATTTCTTTTATAAATTTCAATGTTTCTCTTACTGTCTCAGGGCTTTCACCAAGCAAACCAACAACAGTATGAGCTGTTACTTCAATTCCAACTTGTTTTGTTAATTTTACAGCTTTTTTAGATTGCTCTAAGGTAATTCCTTTTTTTGTTCCATCTAGAATTTTTTGATTTCCAGATTCAATTCCATACCCAATCATCCAACAACCAGCCTGTTTCAGTTTTTTCAACAAAGCTAAATTAACAGAATCAACTCTAGAATTACAAACAAATTTTATTTTCAATTTTCTATTTATAATCTCATCACAAATTTCAATACAATACTTGTTATTTATTGTAAAAGCTTCAGTCCACATCAGTAAATCATCCACTCCAAATTTATCTTTCACATATTCAATCTCATCTACAATTTTCTTTGGACTTCTCAATCTTAATCCTCTTCCATAATATGCTTTTGCAAAACAAAATGTACACTTATGAGGACATCCTCTTGCAGTTCCTAACAACAAAAATGGTTTATCAGAAAATGGAAGTGTATAATGTTTAAGATTTATCAAATGCCACGCAGGAAAAGGCAACCAATCCAAATCATGCATTAAAGGCCTATATTCATTATGAATAATTTTATTATCTTTTTTATAAGAAATCCCTTTTAATTTATTATAACTCCCATTATCTCTCAAGATATCAAACAATTCTTTAAATGCTTCTTCTGGTTCTCCTCTAATAATCAAATCCAAGTTTTTATCCATCTCAAAACACTCATCTGGTTTTTCAGAAGGATGTATTCCAATAGCAACTGTTAAAATATCTGGATTTACAGACTTAGCTAAACTAGCTGTCTTAAGATCATTATCAATTGAAGGAGTTGATGTATTAATTATAATAGCATTAGGATTAAAATCTTTAATATCCTTTTTTAATTTATTAAAATTCATCTCTTCAACTACACAATCTGAAATCTTACATTCTATTTTCAAATCTTCAAGTATTGCAGCCCCCATACAAAGAGAATACGGAGCCCAAATAGCTGTCCAAGTCCCTGAACGTTGCATACACCTCCCCTCACGTATCATCTTAACCTTAGGATCAATTACAGGAGGATTCACAAAATACACTTTATATACCATTTTATATCTATCAAATTAAGCTTTTAAAAGATTATTATGTTGTAATTACTTCTCTAACAATTTAGATTCTTTAATTTTATTAATAACTTCATCTAACTCTATTGTCTTCATACAATTAAAATGAGAACAATTTGTTTTTTTCTCATTAAAATTTGTAGTACAAGGACTACAATCCATTTC
>Ga0180007_10000731_pt1 | contig 51257 bp, 46 predicted proteins | sample MM_PC_MetaG_FD_121122 | JGI IMG/M metagenome (GOLD analysis project Ga0180007, IMG submission 121122) | Groundwater microbial communities from the Aspo Hard Rock Laboratory (HRL) deep subsurface site, Sweden - MM_PC_MetaG | ecosystem: Environmental > Aquatic > Deep subsurface > Groundwater... | reverse complement strand
TGTCTGGCTGGTTTCGGTTCTTTTATCCTTAGGCTTTGCAGTTCCTGTGGCTATCCTTGCTATGGTATTGTCTAATAATGAAGGTGTCATGGTTCTAGACGGTTTAAGTTGTCTGTTAATGTTATCAACGCTTTTCCCAGTTCTTTTTTATAGAAGGTTGTGGAAGAAAAAGTAGTGTAGACAGCTAAGCTAGAGGACTTTCTCTCGAATTTTTATCTGATTGTTTTGGGAGTTGGAACACTTGTTTATCCTTTTCATCGGATTTTAAGATAGTTGAAAACGTCTTTTGAATTGACCCAAAAATCTTGGATGATTTTTTTTGAGGTTTTTGTTCTGGCTGTACTTGCTCAATGGGAGCGTTTTGAATTGGCTCCTGGATAAATTGTTGTTTTTGCTCTTGTGTAGCGACTGCCTTTTCCGTTTGAACTGGCGCCTGGATTGGTATCGGTTCCGAAGGTGTAGTTGGAGCTTGAGTTTGAGGAAGTTGATCAGCAAGTTTTTCTGCAGTGTCGCTAAGACCTTCTACAACCTTGTAAATAGTGAACCACATTATTCCAATGACAAACATCGAGGCTACAGCAGCAATTTGGCCGGACAAGTCACCAGTCACTTCGGTGAGCAGAGAGAGTGGTCTTATGAAAATGTCTGTAAATCTTAATACAAATAAGTAGAAAAAACTTAGGCCAGCCGAACAAATATCGGAAACAATTCTTATAACGATTAGAATTTCAAAACTGGCAAAGATCAAATTTACTAGTTCAAGGCTTTTCTTATGCAATTCGGTTTTTACAAGGATTTTACAAATGCGGAATGTCAAAATTCCCCCAAGAGTATAAATAATAATCGCATAAAGTGTAGTGTAGTCGAGCGTACTGCCGTCCAGGGTTGAGGGAATAAAGGTTTGATCAAAGGGTTTGAGTAGAAATGATGAGATATTTCGTACAAGCCTGAATAGTGAATTTTCTGACTGAGTCCCAAAAAAGTCAATGCAGAACCTGGATACTAGGAATACCTGAACTGCTGTGAATACGATAACTAAATATGTTTGTAGGATTTCACGTACTTGCTTCACAATACAACCTTAATAACGGTCTTATATAGCAAACTCAAACAAATCTGTGTGAATTTTGTTTTGCAAGTTTGACTTATACTTGACGATAAAACAAATTCTGTAAGTACTAAAAAAATAAAAGTCCGAAACTTTGTTTTTGAGTAGGTATAAATACGATTTTAGGGAAGTATTGAATATAAAGCAAATACTTTTGTATCGGAAAAGCCGTTTGTTAGAATAATTACTTCTTTTTAGTAGAAGTTGCCTCTCTCTTTGACTTTACAGCCTTTTCCTTCTTCGACTTCCCTAACCCGACTTCATATTTTCCTTCAAGTTTCAGCTTTCCCATGCTGAAGTAGATTCCGCCCCATATCGTAAAGCCCGCTAATGCGAAGAGTACTATCATTACAAGGAGAATGAGGACGAACAATCCCAGCATAACAGATTGATCGGTTGATCCGGTTTGTGGAAGAATATTCAAGTCGTCAGAAATTGTGTATAAGGCTGGCTCAGTCGATGTGAGAATGTTTGATGAAGTATCTACATCTAGTACTACTGCATCTTCAGTAAACGTAAGTTCCGCTTTTCCTGAACTCAGAGATTTGAAAGTTACTGTGGCGATTACTCCTTCTGCATTTACGCCTTCTAGCGAAAAGCAGGAAATATAAACGGCACCTGGTTTTGAGAAATCCTTCTCAACAAAATATGGGAACAATGAAGAATCGGTGTTTATAGCAGTTACTTCAAGCACCTTCGAAGGATACTTGAAATCTGCAGTTACTGTATTCACTTTCTCCCCGCCGGTATTCAAGTAAATATCGGTAACGATTACCTCATCCTGGAAGTTCTTGTGCTTGAATTCGAGCGTTGCTTTGCCTGTTTCTGCCCTGACTCCAAAGGGCAGCACAAATAGAAATGTTAAAATGGAAAGCAAAAGAACAGGAATGTTTTTCTTCATTTTATTTAACTTAAAGTTTAATTATGGCGTTTAATTTTTAAATCTTCTTTGTATTGTGCAACTCCGGCAAACCCTAAGGTAATGAAAAGCAAGGCAATAGTAATAACAAGAAAGAAAAGCGGCTTATCATAAAGACCGGTGTTCGGCAGGGATGATGAGCTTACAGTGAGCGTTCCGTTGCTTGCCGTTCCAAGTATGTCATGTGAAGTGTCTGCATCCATTACAACTGCGTCTCCCGTAAATGTCAATGTGGCTGTTCCAGCCGCTATACCTCTAAAGTTAATTGTTGTCACTTCACCGATGCCAGAATAACTATCTCCTCCAGAGGTGGCTCTGGTGATATAAACCGTACCTGAAGTATGATCCTCTTCAGCCTCGACGCTGAATTCGCTATTTGTCGAATCGATATTGATAATTTGCAAAGTATCTGTTGGATAAGTAAAGTCGGCAGTTACAGTATTTACAGAGTTTCCCCCTGTATTGACCATAATTGCTACGCTTACGGTACCGTTTAGCGAAACTGAAGTAGAAACGGGTGAAAAGTAAAGAGAAGCATCTGCTGTTTGCGCCTTCACTCCAAGGTTTGGCAAACATACAAACGAGATCAAGAAAGCAGAAATCAGGGTGGTGATCTTTTGAAGGTTTATTTTCACAGCAGTATTTCTCATATTTAATAAAAACTATTATAGACTATAATAAACAAAATGACAAAACAAGTCCCCTGTTTTTTATCCTTGTTGAGCAAACTGGCCTTTCCTTTTTCTTGACAGTAGATATGCAACAAGTAAAATAACTACAACAAACACAACGGCCAATATTATTAGATATGAATTATCTTTGTCTATGACAATATCTGTTACATTACCAACCTCATCGTTTATAGATAATGTGCCACTCGACAGGTCAAGGGAATTGGCGGACGTATCCAGAACTAAGGTTTTATCTCCAAAACGAACAGTCGAAGCCGTCTCTTGTAAGATGCGGAACTTCACCTTTAGTAATTCTCCCTTGCCTTTAAATAAATTACCTGGACTCATAAATCTGGTGAGAAGGATGTTGCCATTACCGAAGTCTTCTTCGGCGCTGGATTCAAAAACACTGTTTTGTGTATCGAGTTCTGTAACTTCGAGAATCTTAGGATCGTAGTCAATATCTACCGTGATAGTATTTGTCTCTGTTGAGTTAGTGTCAAGATAAACTGTTATAACAACGTCTTCATTTCCTATCGCTGTTATGGTATTTGGCTCAAAGGACAGGGATGCTGTTTGCGCACAAGTTTTGCCTGGATGAGCTAAAAGAGTAAAGGTAAAGATTATGATTAAGAATAAAACTGGCTTGAGTTTCATTAAATGTTTCTAAAATATTATTTTTTTGTCCAGCAGCCTAGTACTTTTGACAGGTCATAGGCATTTACATTTCCGTCAGCCTTTTGTGAAGTTCCCCATATATCAGCCTGTTCGTCCTTTGGAGTTTTCTGCCATTTCCAGTTTGAAAGAATGAGTGACAGATCATAAGCACTTACCTTGTCATCTGGTTTCTCTAACGGGCCCCAGATGTCACTCTCCTCGCAATTTTTTACAGGCGGCGGGGTTGTAGATTCACAAGTGCAAGCTTTCAAGTTGCACTTGCCGACAGTACAATCTCCGTCTTTGGTGCATTCAGCTCCGCAGTCCTTGTTGCAAGTCGGCTCTTCTCCAAATACACAGAATCCTTCAGCCCCTGTACGTAAACAACTGTATGAAAGCCTTTTCTTGCCATCGCATGGAGGTTTGCAGCTTTCATTTGTGCCACAAATTGTAGGCAGAACTATTTCACATTTGCAGCTATCAAAGTTGCACTCGAAGCCATCCGCGCACTCACTCTCCCCAACGTTATTTGTCGTACACTCTGCACCGCACTTTGCACTGCATTTCAAGTCACTTCCATATACACAGTCTCCTTGTCTGCAGAGGTATTCATACATATGATATCCTTCACAGTCAGGCTCACAATCAGCATCATTTGAGCAGATCGGGTCTATAGCTGGGAATGGTAGATATGGTTCCCAACCCGCTGTGTCGGGCCCTCCATATGCTCCTATATCAGATGCCTTAGAGCCCTTTGCAGGAAAATCTGCTTCGATTCCATTACTCGAGGGGTCCTCTATTGAAGGGTCTCCAGAATCTACCGAGCTGGAAGTATCTTTTAGTAGATATAGGTAACTGTCGTCTTCATAAAATTCCGGGTCCTCGCTGATAGAGTTTTCTCCGGGCTCGACATCTGAATAGTTGCCTTGTTCGTTTTGGAAAACATTATTGTAATCGTTTATATATTCACCAGCCCATGATCTGTCGGAATCATTAAAGATTCCATAATTTCTGTTATTTGCGATAATGTTGTTGATAATATTTGCAGAGGATCTTCTCATAATTGAGACGGCTCCATAACTTACTCCCTCGGGGTCCAGGCCATTTTCAACTATAGTGTTGTTTATGATCTCGATCGTACTTTCAGGAAAGGACGTTATCCCTTGATCATTGTTTCTAAAGACAATATTGTTTTTTATAACAGCATCAGATTTTTCAACAAAGATACCGAAGTACTGACATTCGGTCACAATATTGTTCTTGATCTCTACATCTGAAGATTCGTCAATATAAAGACCTAAATGTTTAGGCGCCTTCAAAAGATTATTATGGATCTCTCCTTGAGAACTATAAGTATATATAGCTGGAACAGATTTCCCTTTCGAAATCAAGGTTAACTCCTCGATTTTAAAATCTTCCGATTCACTTATTGTGAGCAGTCCTACATGAATTCCATAAGTATTCCAGTCTTTCAGCCCCTTTATGATGGTCTTTGTAAGGCCGGCACCTTTTAACGTGATAGAATCATGGATTCCGATTCCTGCTGCTGTGCCGTAATAATTATCATATTGGTTGATGTAACTGTCTATCTCGTATATGCCTTCCTCTAGTTGTACAGTATCACCATCTTGAGCCAGGTCGATTGCGGATTGAATAGCCTGTTTATCATCACCGTTTTCGTAATCGAAATCACAATCAGCTCCTCCGTTAAAGCAAACAGTTATAGTTTCTCCGCCGGATGCTTGATTACGGATATCAAGACTTTCGTCGGAGGTTGCGAGGTAAATTACGATTATTGTAGCGATGACAAGTACGAGCGCTATAATGAAGGACTTTAGTTTCTTTTGATTCATGATTATCTTTCTGATCTATTGAATAATAGAATATTTCCAGAGGTTTTACAACTGGCTTTAGTGTTTCGTCCAGCAGCCTAATACTTTTGACAAATCGTAAGAATTTACTTTCGCATCAGGCTTATCAGCAGCTCCCCAGATATCAGCCTGTTTATCTTTTGGAGACTTCTTCCATTTCCAGTTAGCGAGAAGTAGTGAAAGGTCATATGCGTCAATTTTGTTATCAGGCTTCTTTTTTGGTCCCCATATATCCGCAACAGAACATGTTGTTTTCTTTGGAATACAGACATTTTCACTACAGATTTCATCTGAAATGCAGTTACCACAGTTTCCTCTGCAACCATCATCCCCACATGTCTTCTCTTGGCAGTTTGGAATGCAACTCGGTTCATTCAGCTTAATGAGTGGGTTCCCAAAAAGAATTTCTCCGAACATATGAATGTTTGGATCAAAATCATCACCATATCTTTTTTTGTAGAATGTACTATTGTTTCGGTACGTTTGTTTACTGAACCATGCATCTGCAAAATTAATATTCTCATTTAGAGCCTCAGTCACCTCTTGTAATTCTTCTGGGCCGTATGACCAAGTAGTTGCTGTTGAAACTAATCCAATTGGCATTCTGAAAAGATAAGTCTCGGCGATAGGGATATCTTGTTTAGATTCCAATAGATCTCCTGTATGGCAGCCTCCAATAAATGTGATTATTGATCCGCCTCCATTTTGTTCTAATTTTTCCTTTTTTATGTGGTTAATATTTGGATAATGAGTGTTATTGTCGCCATGCACATATAATAGCGTCATCTGGTACGGATTTTTAATTAGTGAAAGGTATTCAAGCCCATCAACTTCAATCCTGTTCCCAGAGGAATCAAACCCTCCCCTGGTATCAACTTCTGGTCCATAAATATCTGAAATTTTTTCGTAATAAAAATCCATATCTTGGGACCAGTCAGTGTGAAGCATAATCAATGACCTTTCATTGTATTGGATGTTTCCTGTATAATAGTCATGTGTTTTGGAGAAGAAGTAGGTCAAATCCTTAGTGTTTTGAGTAGGGGAAACATCAGAAGGATAAATCCATGAGACCCAAATTTCAGGACCGTCATTTGTTCCCCAAGTATGATAGTCATAATAACCATCAGAGTCATTATCATACCAGCTTCCATCCAAATCTTCGTAGAAGAAACTATTGACTCCCTTATTCTCATCCCATCCATTTTCCCAAAGCGAATAGGGAATTCTTCCAACAAGTATTGCCCCTTGAATACTCTTGTTATTATAATAATCTATCAAAACGTCTCTAATTTGTTCAGGGGTATAGTTCTCGTAGGAATTATCATTTAAAAGAAAGATTTTTATTTCTTCTCGTGCTTCTGCATCTTTGATAAACTGGTCAATACTAGGCTGTACTTGTTCGTAAGCAATCTTCCCAATGATGAGTGCAACACATTTTTTACCTGACGGACAATCAACTGAGGGAATATCTGTTGCAGCCTTATCTCGAATGTCAAGGCTCTTGTCAGACATCACAGAATAAACCGATATGCTAGTTCCAATAACAATAGTGAATATAATTATGACTTTCCCCAGTTTTTTCAGGATCATACATACTAACGATAGAAATGATAGGATATTTCCAGTAGCATTACAACTAGAAGATTAGTGCTTCGTCCAGCAGCCTAGAACTTTTGACAAGTCATATGCGTTTACCATTCCATCCGGCTTATCAGCCTCTCCCCAGATGTCAGTCTGCACATCCTTTGGAGTCTTCTGCCACTTCCAGTTAGCAAGTATGAGGGAGAGGTCATGAGCACTGACTTTGCCGTCAGGTTTACTTTCCTCACCCCAGATATCAGCTATAGAACAATCGGCAGATGAAGGCTCTTTGCAGATACCATCGTCACACTTGCAGTTGTCCCCTTCGCAGGAGGAACAGATAGTACCATCCGGCAGAGATGTATTCGAGCAGACACCGGAGAGAATATTGCAAGTATCTATCGTACAGTCGTTCTCGTCATCACAGTCACTGTTTTGGGCACATTTCATTGGAGGAATCTTGCAGGTACAATTGCTTGTATCACAAACTTTATCATCACTACAGTCACTATCTGCAGTACATTCTGCACCGCATTCTTTATCACAGACAAGCGGGTCACCAAAAACACAAATACTGAGAGCTGTGTCACACATATATGGTGCTCGCTTTACTCCGGAACAGTCGGGCTTGCATTCTTCGTCAGTAGTACATGAGATATCTACACAAGTGCCCGTTTGACAGGTTTGTCCAGCTCCACAGGCATTACCGCACTGACCGCAGTGGCTGTTTGAGTTCAATAGATCAGTTTCGCAGCCGTTGGGATTGATGCCGTCACAGTTACCCCAGTCAGCGTCACATGTAGGATTGCAAAGACCGGAATCGCATTGAGTAGAGCCATGATCATTTGAACATCCAAAAGGGCAAGTTCCTCCGCACCCGTCATCGCCGCATTCTTTACCATCACACTGGGGAGTACAGACAGCTAAACAACCTGGAAGATCAGGATCTAGATTGCAGGCACCCGGACCTCCATAAGCACCAATATCATTTTTCGAGCCGTCAGGGTCGTTGTAATCAGCATCGGGGTGTCCTGCATCGATAGCAGGCGAACCTGTCTGGAGATGATAATCATTCTGATTAACAAATTTTGGATCAACTGTCAAATTTGTAGCCGGCGGCCAGTCGGAGAAATTGTTCCAGTCGCCTCCAGCATTCCCGAAAGCGAGGTTGTATTCAAGGCTCGTAAAGTTGCTTTGTGTAGCTGCCCTGATACCACCTTCTTCATTGAAAGCACTTATGTTATTGAGGACTGTGCCTTTGACATTATCAAGCAAGTCTATCCCGTGTCCTCCGTTACCCACTGCATTATTATTAATTAATTGGGTAATAGTATTGTCAAAAATTTTAATACCAGTTTTTGTATTATTGTACACAAGGTTGTTTTTTATTACAGCCAATACATTTCCATCCCCCTGTACTCCAAAATCAGTATTCTCAGATATCTGATTCCCTACAATGCCTACATTCGAATTAGAAGTTATGTATATTCCACATTTGTGATTGCTTTTGATAATATTATCTGTAATTTGTACCTTGGAGTCACCACTAAGAATTATACCAAATGCATTATTCTGGATTTTATTTGATAATATACTTCCCTCGGAATTTTGATAGAAATAAATTGCACCTTTTGTGTAATCTTCTTCTTTAATATTATTTCCTGAGAATTCACTTGTCTTTATAGCGACAAAAGCATTATCCCTGGCATCGATACCCTGATGTTGATGATTCTCGAATTTACTGTCTTCAATTGTGACCTTTCCATTCCCATGTACTGAAACACCCGGCCATTCGTTGTTCGAAAAGTAGGAGCTTTTAACACTTCCGGAATTTTCTCCGCTGAAGTATATTCCGGCAGCTTTGCTATTCAAGACCTTTATGTTCTCAAAATTGAAAGTGCAGTCGGTATTTGGGTTGGGATCCTGTCCTCCATTTGTGTTATGTCCGTATATGTGGATAGTGCTGTTGACAAAAGTGTCACTGTCAAAGGTAATATCCTTAAAATTTATGGTTATTTTATTTAATCTCTCTATGTGAACTGTATGTCCGTTTCCAACACCTTCGAGAGTCATTTTCCATGTAGTCTGATCTACTCCTTTTCCCCTGATAGTAAATTCATGAGGATTATCGTCTAAAAGATCCGGATTCAAATAGTCAGGACTTATGATAGCCATATCATCATATACCGGAATTTCTATCTGAATAGTCCATCCGTCGTGAACCCGGCCCAAGGCATCGTTTACAGTAACAGCGCATTCCGGATCTGTCGGGTCACAAGTCTGCCGAACATATATCGTCTCGGGGATTGCTGCACTCGAACGAAGTTCCTGCTGATACTGGATGTAGTATGCAGTCAAGGCAGTAATCGTCATACCAAATACGATAAAAACGGCTGGGATAATTTTTTTGAATTTGTTCATAGTATTTTCAGAATATATTATATAATAGTGCAAATATGATTCTTTTACAATATCTTTTTTCTTATTTCTTTTCTTGTCTATGATTCGATTTACTGCTATTATTAGCCGGTAATGTTGATTTTATATTTCAAGTTGATATGGCTAGAAGAAGAGGCCGAAGTAAACACATAACAATAAAAAGCGATGAAACAAAGAATGTTATCGGTATTCTTAGTCTAATCGTAGCATCGCTGTTTGCTCTCAGCTATTTCGTAGATTCACCGGGGTTAGACTTTATAAAGAAATTTTTTGGGGGAGCAACCATCGTAGGGTTTATCTTTTTTTCAAATCTTTCACTCAGAATGTTCAGGGTCGAATACATTCTTTCAAAAACGAGCTCGCTTGTTGGACAAGTATTAGCGTTTATCGGCACTTCAGCTTTGCTGCATTACTTAATTGATCTTGATGAGGGGTTTGAACTTGCAAGTAGAGGCGAAGGCGGAGGAGTGCTGGGTTACGAATTTGCTCACAAATACTTGATCGACATTTTTGCTCATGAGGGTTCCATCATCATCATTTTCTTTCTTTTGGTAGTTGCCGCTTCTCTAACTTTCGGAGTGTCTATAGGACAAATGATTCAGCAAATATTTACCGCGATCAAGAAAATTATAGATGCGATCAAAGGGGTCAACCAAAAAGTAAAAGAACATAAGGAAGCTGATGCAGATAAGACGGAAGGAACGGCAGGCGAGGAAAAGATGGTAGGGGATTTCAGGAAAGATGATGCAGCTAAGGCGGCAGAGGAAGAGAATCGAGAGAATGAGGCAAAAGAGGAATCCGAACCCAATAGAGATCAGTCGGCCGTCAAGGCAAAAGTGAACATAAGGGAAGAAGTTCTCGAGGGGGCTCTTGTAAACAAATCCTTGAACTACAAGAGTTGGAAGCTTCCTCCGACAAGCCTCCTGTCTCCAGCAGTGAAAAGTTCCAAGCAGGACGGAAATGTACAGAAAAATGCGGACATTATAGAGCAGACTTTACAGAGCTTTGGTGTAAAGGCAAAAGTCGTAGACGCATTGGTCGGACCTACTGTTTCCCAATATGCTGTAAATCTTGCCCTCGGACAAAGGGCCGCGAAAATCTCAAACCTCAAAACTGATCTTGCGCTGGCGCTAGCTGCACCCACAGGTGCGGTCAGAATAGAGGCCCCAATCCCAGGAACAAGTTATATAGGAATCGAGATACCAAACTCAAAGCGGGAGACAGTTTCTATACGTGAACTCATGGAATCAGTTGAGATGAAGGATAATCATATGCTTCTTCCGGTCTGTGTGGGAAAGCGGATCAATGGAAAAAATGTTGTTTCTGATTTACAGAAAATGCCTCATCTATTGATCGCTGGAGCTACCGGCTCTGGTAAATCAGTTCTGACGAATGGATTTATCATAAGCTTTTTGATGAAAAGAACTCCTGACGAAGTGAGAATGATCATGGTAGATCCAAAACAGGTTGAGCTCTCAGACTATGATGGAATCCCGCATCTGTTGACTCCAGTCATAACAGATATGCAGAAAGTGCTCAACTCTCTCAAGTGGGCGATCCTTGAAATGGAGAAGCGTTACACGATTTTCCGTCTGGCGAAAGTGAGGAATATTGCTGGATACAACGAGAAAATGGGATACTCAGCTATGCCTTATATCATTATAATAATAGACGAAATGGCAGATTTGATGCTTTCCTGCGGTGCTGAAGTAGAGATCGCAATTGTCAAACTTGCACAAAAAGCCAGGGCAACTGGACTTCATCTTTTACTTGCAACGCAGAGACCTTCGGTTGATGTGTTGACTGGACTCATTAAAGCAAATATCCCCGGCAGAGTTGGTATGAGTGTAGCAACGCAGGTTGACTCAAGGGTTATCCTCGATCAGTCCGGTGCCGAAACTTTGCTTGGAGCAGGTGATATGCTCTTTAAAGAACCGGATAAAGCAAGGCCGTATAGGCTACAGGGTATCTGGGTTTCTCAAGATGAGATTGGAAGAGTAGTAAGATTTATCAAGTCTCAAGCAAAAGAAGTACATTACGCTTCCGATGTAACTGAGAAACAAACTGACCCAGGGGCTTCTCCATCTGCCGTTGAATCGGTCAAATTCTCAGACGATGAGCATTTTGCAGATGCTGTGAGAATAGTCTGCAGTGCCAAAAAAGGTTCGGCTTCACTGTTACAGCGGAAACTGAGTATTGGTTATAATAGAGCAGCACGCCTGCTCGATGAGCTATATAAAGTTGGCGTTGTCGGTGATCAGGAGGGCAGCAAGCCTAGAAAAATACTGGTCTTCGATGCGGAAGAATTTCTCAGAGGAGGAAAAAATTCTGAGGAAGAACCGGTAGAGTAGGTTCTTTCAAACTTTTTTAAATCAGTAGGAGGCTTAATCCACTTATTTTATTCTGAACTTAACATTTACATTTCTTTGTTATCTCCATTGACTTGGCTGAAGAGGCTGGGTTGGGACTTGTGAAGGGAAAGGTCCTGCTTGTTGAGGCTGCATAGGTGTTATCGGAGGGGCTTCGATAGCCTGTGGAAGTCTTGCGGCTTTTTTTAGCGGCTCGGGTTTTGATTTTTGCTTATCGGTATCTGGTATGCTGATCGGCTCTTTCTTGGCTTCAGGTAATTTAGTATCAGTAATTGAGGGACGACTGAATTTCTCTAATAACTTCTTCTCGGATTCGTCAAGATTTCCATCGAGCTGGAACAACACTCTTTGCGAGTTACCTACTGGTGAGAATTCGGCAAACAATTGAAAAACATCAACTTGTTTCGAGTAAATGCGAACCTGCATTTTCTGAGGCTCATATTCTGATAGGATAATTACGGCTCTTTGACCCTTAACCCGAGAAACAATATTGATTTCAGGATAAAGAATTCTATCTAGGTTTACGCCCTGTATGTCTTTTGCTGGTATCCTGGATACGACTAAGTCATCTGAAAATATTTTGAGATTTGATATTATCTTTCCTAGATAGCGGAGTTCTGCAACCGAAATTGAGTCAAACATTCCCGATACCACTTCAACCAGACTTAAGTTCCTCGAGACTAGAGTCTTAACAGCCTGTTCCAGATCATTATCTTTTCGGAACCCTTCATTCGACCAGAAAATTCCTTGAAATAACGTTTGTATCACATCCTTGTTAACTTCCCAGCCGTTTTCTTCTATTAACTCGAGGGTCAAGTTTGAAAGTGACTTTGATTCTCTTATTACTTGCACGTTTCCGTACTTTGTATTCTTGGGGTTTATGTCAATATTTACGATTTTGACATCAGCATAAGCCTCAGGATTCTTTGAGAAGATCTGGCCAAGCGATTCCAACGTACTGCTTCCTATCGTGATAAATAGGTCATATATGCCCCCTGTTGTTTCTAGATCTACATCGTTATACTCGAAATCACCAACCTCTGGAGTAATGACAAATTGGATTCTGTCAGCAGCTTCTCTCCACTTTACAGATTCGACTGTGCCTTTTCTGAGATTAAGACTTAGGATTACTTCTTTTTTTTGAAGCTCATTAGTTTTTTGAATTGCAGGCTTGTTGAGAATTCTCTCAAACTCTTTGGGAATTTCTCTAGAAGATCCGATAGTTACCTTAAACTTTTGCTCAAGTAGTGTCTGAGCCAAGCCATACGCTGCGCATACTGTATCAAAGCAGAATGCTTCAGGAAGGAGAATAAGAATGTTTTTTGCTGATTTAACAATGTCCTTCAACATGGAATCTTAAAATTTGATAACTGGGGCAGAAAAGTACAGGTCTATCTGTAATAATGCCTTATTTAGGCCGAAAAGTCAAGTTAAGCCTGTTCCGCTTGTTCCTTGGTTTGAAGTGCTAGCTTAACGCAGTCCCGCTAAGCGTTACGCAGTGGCGAATGATAAGAATAATAATTGAAAAGTGTACTTAGCTATTCAAATTCCTGTACCACACGGCTATTGAGATTTTTCAATTTTAAAACAAACTATCTCGTCATCTTTTTCGAGGTCAATTTGTGGCTCAAGCAAAATCCCGCATTCTGAGCCTTTATGAGTTTCCTTCACTTCATCTTTATTATGTCTTATGGAAGTAATTTTCCCTTCTCCAACACGAGCTTTTTCTTTATCCGATAACCTTTCTGCATAGCAGCGGTAGCCCTTTAGAATTGTACCTTTCAAAACTTTACAGCCTGCAATCATAGATCCGTTTGAAAGTTCAAATGTTTTGAGGACCTTTGCTCTAGCTATCTCAACCTCAATTTCTACAGGTTCTTTCATGCTTTCTAAAACGTCAGCTACTTCATCGATTAACTCGTAAATGATTTCATAATTCCTGACCAATACCTTTTCTTGTTTTGCAATTTTCTGATTTTTACTTGCAATTTTTGATTTGAATCCTATCACTATTCCTTTAGCGTTCTTTGCCTTCAGGATGTCATCTTCTGTAATTTCGCCTGTTCCTGAGTGGAGAATTTTAATCGCAACGTCATCTGAGGAAACCTTTTGCAGCTCTTTGAGTGCAACTTCAAGAGTTCCCTGGCTTTCTGATTTTATAACAATGTTTAGTTCTATTATGTCGTCTTCATCAGTTTTTGCCTCAAGCAGTTGCGACAGGATATCTTCATCCAGTACTTCGCTTAGTTCTTTCTCTTCATCCGGAGTTTCACTGGCCTCATTCTTTATCGCTTTAACATCTGATTGGTTTGGATAAAAAACAAGTTTGACGCCTATAGGGATTTCTTTTTGAAAGCCGGATATCCACACAGGATCAGACACTTGAGCTTTCTCCTGACTGCAGAAAGTTTCATTCTTGAGGGCTCTTATCGTCGCACATTTATCTTCCCACCCCACATAATTTCCGATGCTTATTTCCCCAGACTTGACAAGACAAAGGCTGATTGGTCCTTGTGATTTGTCTGTAGTTGATTCTAGAACGACCGCTTCAGCAATACCTTCTTTAGGCTTTTGCATTTTTAATTCCTGCATTTCGGCGACAAGCAGTATTGTTTCAATTAGCTGATCCAGTCCGGTTTTTTTCTTTGCGGAAACTTTAACAAACATTACATTACCTCCCAGGTCTTCTGCCTGTACACCTGCAGTTGAAAGTTCTCTTTTTATCTTTGCTAGGTCATGACCCTTCAAGTCTACTTTGTTTATAGCAACAATAATTGGGACCTTGGATTCTTTTGCAAATGAAATAGCTTCTTTTGTTTGAGGCTTGACGCCGTCATCAACAGCAACGACAAGTACAACAATATCGGTGACATTTGCTCCTCGCGATCGCATTTCTGAGAATGCCTCGTGTCCCGGGGTATCTATGAAAGTTATCTTGTATGCTGTTCCTGTCTTTGCTTTGTATTCTATCTGATGAGCACGAATATTTTGCGTGATGCCACCAGCTTCACATACCTGAAGCCTTGTCCCTCGGATGGCATCAAGAATTGAAGTTTTGCCATGATCTACGTGTCCCAGAAACGTTACTACTGGTGGCCTGACAAGATTATATTCTTTTTTGGTTTCTTTCTTTTTTGTCATTTTTTAGATGTGACTTAAGATTTTATCACATATCACGAGATTTGGATAATATTTAGTAGTTGCTGGATTTTAGATATCAGATATCCGTTATCTTTTATCTGTCACCTTCTAACTCATCCCTATTACTGTCCTACAGATTCCGACTACTGTTTACGGAATACACCTCGACTAGTTCCCTGGCCTAACGACCAGGACAGGCAGGGCACGGCGGATTACGAAATATGGATTACAGTCTACGGCTTACGGTTTACTATCTGCGTACCTTGTTATTCTCTCCGTAATATTATATATTATCCTTATTATTCTATTTACAAAATGGACGACAAGAGTGCTCAAACATTTGGATGTTTCCTAGGGATACTTTTGGCAGTTTTTTTCTCACTTCCGTTATACCTCTTTTTTGACCTGCCTATGTGGGCGGAGTATGTGATAACCGGCGTTTTACTTTTAGTGTTCGGGGTTGTAGGGAATTTGATAGTGAGAGCCATTAACAAACCAAAAATTCCCATTCCTCAGAAACCTATCACTGTAGAAGGGCCTAAACCTGTAAAGTAAATTTGTCATATAAATAATTCTCTGATATCTTGTCAAGGAGGCAGATTTTTTTCCTTAGCCCGTGAAATTTTCATGGAAATGAAATTATTGGAATCAAAAATTAGACTTTCCCTTATAAAGATTATGTCTACCTGTTTGCTGGTGGTAGTTATGTATGCTTTTTTGCCAGCAGGATCTGTGTCAGCAGCAGATTTTACTACAAATATTGATCTTTCCTATTCGGTCGATTCTTCGGGGATCATGAGTATAAGGGAGATAAGAACTATTGAGAATTCATCCAGCAAGTATTACATTCCGCGAGATTCATCTGAAAAGTTTATCATATCTTCATTCAAAACCAGGTCCGAAAGTTCAAAAGAAGATCTGAAGAAAGTCGCAAAGACAATTTCTTTAACCGATCCTTCAGGCAACAAACTAGACTATGACATTAAAATAGATGACAAGAAAATTGAGCTTACTACGAAATTCAAGTCCAATGTAGTGAAAGGTACAGATTATGTATATGTGTTGGAATACAAAAACTTTGAGCTGGTAAACAGAAGTGGAAATGTTTGGAATATCTATGTTCCAGGGCTTCCGAAAGGATACAGTGATGTTGTCTCATATGACTCTGGGGCAACATCAAAAACGCATTATTCAGTAATTTTGGAACTAGATAAATCATTTGATGAACCAAATTTTGTTCTTCCTTCTGAGCACACATCTTCTCACACTGAAGACGGAAGTGTTTACAAGTTTGATGTTGACGCTCTAGTAGAGAATTCTGCATGGGTTCAGATAGGGGACCTTCAGTATTATAAATTTAGAATTACTCAGCCCGTTAGGGCAACAAAAGAGCTATCGTCAAAAATATTCAATGTCTTTTATGACCTGGTTTTGCCTAGAGAGGGCGATGGCGGTAATCAAAAAGTCTACTTCAAATCCATTATGCCTTCGCCTGTGTATGTCAAAGAGGATAGTGAAGGAAATGTTGTTGCTAGGTTTTCATTTACAAATGAGGAGGAGACAGAGATTGCCGTTGAAGGCTATATCGTAACGAGCATTACAAAAGAAATCAATAAAAAGACTGTTGGGACAATAAGCGATATTGATCTGGACAAAGTTTATTCTGAGTCTGATGGTGAGAAAAGATCATATGAAAATCTGCTGGAACAAGCCAATTTCTGGGAAGTAAACGATTCAGAAATTCAAACAACAGCCGAAAAGTTAAAAGGGGATATGAAGAATGTCTACGATATTGTTCTTGCTGACTACAATTATGTGACTGAAAATGTAGACTATGATAACCTGAAAACTGGTATAAACAACCAGCGGCAAGGTGCGCTTGCAACTTTGAAAGGCGGTAGCAGTGTATGTATGGAATACTCTGATCTCTTGATAACTCTGCTGCGCGCGCAGGGAATCCCAGCCAGAGCAGCTTTTGGATATGGTTTTGACCCTAGAGCCGAAGAAGAAACTGAGGAAGGTCATCAATGGACCGAGGTTTACATGCCAAATATTGGCTGGGTTCCAGTTGATCCGACCTGGGGTGATACTGGGAGGAGAAACTATATCGGTTCAGATCTGGATCATGCTCTATGGCGGGTTGCAAGTATAGACGTCGAGACGCCAAGCCCGATTACAAAATACTCTGTCGATACTATGAAACTCGATCCTCCGACTTTTCAGATAGAAATAATCGATGAGCTGGAACTTGAGGACGTGGAAGATTTATCATCATTGCTTGACCGATATAGATATACACCAAAGCACAAGGTTTTGGAAAAGATAGACCAGCTAAACGTATATGGAAAAATTGTGTTTTTAGGTATCCCAGTCATTCTTTTTCTGATATTAGTGATAATTGTTTTTTACTCGATCATAAGAGTCATAAAGAAGCTGTCCTCAAAGAATTTCGTGCATGCACAGCCGGCTTCACACGATGTGCCGGATAATCCATATTATTAGAACTGGTAGCCGGTAACCGTACTCCGTAACCCGTAAGCCTTAACTACACAGAGCACTTCAATCACTTTCTGTCCGTCCTATAGTTGAGAATGGATTAGTGTAACTGATATAATGAATCCTTATCTTTTTATCTATATGGATAACTTAGAGTTCGAAACAGGAGTAAACAAATTTGCGCTTTTTCGAGAGAAACTTTTGAGAGTTACAGGAGGACTGCTCCGGGTAAAAGGTCTAGTCAAAAACACGGCTAAATGTGTCCGATTAAGAGTAGATAGCATGACACCTTCTGAGAAAAGGTTTGTTCTTGGGGCCTCTCTCAAACTTATTGGAGCTTACACGGCTGGTATGTATTTTGGGCACAAAGCAGTTACCTCTGGGGCTGGTGCTATAGGAATGACTCTTGCGCTTATGGGTGGTATTACTGTGGGAGCAGTTGCAGGGTCAACACTGTCAGTAATCATTGGAAGTAGAATTGAGGGTGATTAGATTTTTATTTTCTAAACTTTTATTTGCAATTAGGTGAGTTCAGAAGTGAGAGCTATATTTTTTTCAGTAAATCTTTTTTTGGACATGATGCGTGCGAGATCGGTTATCCACCTGCCTAACACATTTTATCATATGTTATATGGTCCGAGGGAGATAGGAGAGATGGATGATTATATAGCGATAAAACCTTGATCCTATGAACAAATCTCGTAGAAATTAGAACCATTCTGAAATAACGACAGGAATACAATTCATACCTATAGGTACGGCAATAGTGACAAAGAAAATTGTTGTACTCACCCTTTCTAATGATTTACAGGATTAAAGTTTAATCATTATCACGGATGTATCCTGTCTATATATTCCTAGAGAAAAAGTGATAAGGATTAGTCCATATATTATCATATATCTACTATTACCCCCGCTATCAGCAAGTTCAGTTTCAGTTGTGTCAATAGATCCAGCTTTTATTATAAGTGTGAACTTTTCCTCTCTTGTATTACCAACTCTATCTTCATAAGTAATAATGACAGTATATTCACCGTTAGGCAGAGCTTCATTCGGTTTCCATGCCCAACTTCCATCTTCTCCTACTGCTGTTCTTCCTATCACCACTATACCATCTCCACTTAGTACTATTGTAACCAATGCTTCTGGCTCTCCACTTCCTCTGAACTCGGGTTTCTTATTTCCGATTTCCGCATTGTCTTTACCTTCTTCAATTAGTTTTCCCCCTATTGAAATGGTTTTCCCTTCTACTGTAGTATCAACAGTAAATGTATCCGTTGCTTCACTACCGGAACCTGTAGTATTACCAGTACTATCGGTAGCACGAACATAAATTTTATGACTGCCATCAGTCAAAGCGGAAACGTCGCAAGTAAAAATTTCCGAAGCTTCATCAAATGTACCATCGTCAGAAACACAAGTCGTCCATGAGCCAGAAGTACTATCTATTTGAAATTCAACTAATGTCACTGTATTTAAGTCATCTGTAGCCGTACCCCAGAACGTCGGACTAGGATCGGTTGTTGGATCTGGTGATAAAGCCGTGAGCGAAATAACTGGTGCAGTAGAATCATCGTTGAATCTCGCAAAACTAGGACGATAAAGAAGATTATTTTGGAATGCTTTGAAAGCTCCACATACATACAGCATAGAATCACTAACAGCCACGCTAGTCACTGAACTATTTGCATTCGGATCCCACGCAGTAGCATTACCGGATGTTGCATCTAAGGCAGCCAAATAATTTCTTGACTGACCGCCTATTGTTGTAAAGTTTCCTCCTGCGTATACTGTTGAACCATCGATAGTTATAGTATTGACCCAGCTATTTGCGTTCGGATCCCACACAGTAGCATTGCCGGATGTTGCATCTAAGGCAGCCAAATAATTTCTTGACTGGCCGCCTATTGTTGTAAAGTTTCCTCCTGCATATACTGTTGAACCATTTACTGCGATTGAAAAAACACTGTTATTAGCACTTGGATTCCACGCTGTTACGGTACCAGTAGGGGTTTCTACTGCAGCAATTCGGTAACGGGACTGACCTCCAATATTGAAAAAGTCCCCACCGATATATACTTTAGAATCATCAAATACGAGTGTATAAACATCACCAGACGAAACAGGATCCCATTCTGTAAACTCTCCCGTATAAGTATCAAATGCGGCAAGATTGCTTCTTGCTTTTCCACCAATGGAAACAAAGTTGCCACCTACATACAGCATAGAACCACTAACAGCCAAAGTCATTGGAACACCGCTTGTTTCAGGGTTCCATGCAGTCGCAATTCCTGTAATTGAATCAAGAGAAGCAATAGACCTACGCGACTGGCTTCCTATTGTTGTAAAGTTTCCCCCGACATACACTGTCGAACCAACAACAGCAATAATACCCACTTGATTATTTGCATTCGGATTCCACGCTGTAGCATTACCGGATGTTGCATCTAAGGCAGCTAAATAATTTCTTGACTGGCCGCCTACTGTAGAAAAATTTCCCCCAACGTACACTATTGAACCACTAACAGCTATAGTGCTCACTTGACTATTTGCATTCGGATTCCACGCTGTAGCATTACCGGATGTTGTATCTAAGGCAGCTAAAAAGTTTCTTGACTGGCCGCCTATTGTAGTAAAGCCTCCTCCGACATACACTGTCGAACCACTAACAGTCAAAGTACTTACATGACTATTTGCATTTGGATTCCATGTTGTGGCATTTCCGGTCGAAACATCTAAGGCTGCAATACGATTTCTTGGTTGCCCTCCTATTGTAGTAAAGAATCCTCCTGCATACACTATCGAGTCACTTATCGACAACTCAAAAACTCTATTATTTGCGTTTGGATTCCATGTTGTAACAGCTCCAGTAGAAGTGTCGACAGCAGCAATTCGGTTTCGTGTTTGACCACCGATCGATGTGAATTCTCCACCTACATATATAATCGACCCACTAACGGCTAAAGAGTAAACATCACCATTTGAATTTGGATTCCATGCTAAATCAACTGTTCCATCAGAAAAAAGGTGAACAAGACGATTTCGTGGCATCCCCCCCGCATAGTTGAATGATCCTCCTAAATAAAAACCACCCGAACCATCGGGAACTGCTGTACGCACAAAGCCATCAATTTTAGGATAGCTAGATACGGGGTCACCGTTAGTTATATCAAAAGGTACTCCATTCCCTGTATTTGGCCCAATATAATTAAAAGAGCCGCCGATGTAGACTATACCATCATTACCGGCCACCGAAGCTCTTACTATTCCATTTGTAATCCAGATATCCTCATCCGGAGTATCAAGTAACACTGCAAAGGCTCGACTCTTCGTTCCATAGAACAGAAACACAACCACAAAAAATATGAATATAGGAATAGTATGGATTATTAAGCGGACTATACCCTTCATTAGACTATATCCGAAATTAACTTTTTAGTTAAAATCGGCCGTAAGCAACTTTAAATATATAAAACTTTGCAGTAACAGTTTACATCACCACTTGGAGATTATCAAGATGTTGTACAGGTTGCATACATGTTGCGCACTAGAAACACTTTGAATATGCAACATTTTTACTGAGCCAAGGACTGATATTTCACATCTAAGTACACTGATCCTCTAGGTGGGCTATTGTAAAATCATTGCTGTAAAAATAGACCCAGAAACCACCGAGAAACTTGGTTTTGAAATAAGTTTACTTAAGATGCTGAACGAAACTTCAAAAATCAAGAAATTCCTTGCTAGATAGGTTCCGTCCGGTATTGTATTATTGACTTGGAAAAGAATTACGTAACTGGAGACTAATTCATGTAGCAAGAAAGTTTAGGTAGTACATAGATTTGATAGTTTGGCTGGGATCTGGTATCAAGCACGCGCAATCCGCTAATCACGTTTCCCAAGAGTCTGACAATCGTCCCATGTGTTATAATTTCCCCATCATGAAAATCGCAGTACTCACTTCAGGTGGTGTTGACAGCTCGGTAGCATTATACCTTTTGAAAAAGCAGGGGTATGACGTTACATCATATTATATCAAGATCTGGCTAGAGGAGGATTTCAAAGTCTGTCCGTGGAAAGAAGACCTGAAGTATGCTCGGGCAGTTACTAATAAACTGAAAGTCCTTCTTAAAGTAGTCAATTTACAAAAAGAATATTGGAAATCAATCGTTGAGTATACGCTAAAAACACTGAAAGAGGGGAGAACTCCGAATCCGGACATAATGTGTAATCAGCTGATTAAGTTTGGAGTGTTTGATGAAAAATATGGGAAAAAGTATGACAGAATAGCTACGGGACATTATGCGAGATTAAAGAACAGCGAACCCGACTTCGCCGAGGCTTCGTCGGGCAAGCAGCAGGTTGTTGATAGATTGTTTAGAGCAAAGGATGCTTGGAAGGACCAGACTTACTTTCTGAGCAGAATGACAAAGAAACAGCTGATTAAAGCGATGTTTCCGATAGGGGATATGTTGAAAAGTGAAGTTCGTGATATCGCAAAGAAGGCAGGTCTCCCAACCCACGCACGTCCCGATAGTCAAGGGCTTTGTTTCTTAGGAAGAATTCGCTTCAATGATTTTCTTGAGAGATATATGGGGAAAAAGAAAGGTGGAATTATAGATATAGAGAGTGGAAGAGTTGTAGGCGAACATGATGGCTACTGGTTTTTCACGATCGGGCAAAGGAGTGGCCTCGGAATTGGCGGAGCTGGGAAACCTTATTATGTAGCCAAGAAAGATGTCGAAAAGAATATAGTTTACGTTGCGAAGGGTAGCAGTAGCAAGTATCTTCTAGCAGGCACGGTTGTGTTGAAGTCTTTGAATGTTCTCGCAGGCGATTTGCTGGAAGAGGGAAAAGAATACTTGGTCAAACTCAGACATCCTCACAAAGGGGTGATGGGAAAAGTGAAGAAACTGAACGATAATTCGCTAGAATTAGAGTTGAAGGATAAAGCATTTGGTGTGACTGAGGGACAGTTTGGGATGTTGTATGATGGGGAGGTAGTTGTATGCAGCGGGGAGATAGGCCGGGGAGATGTTTAGGAGAGGCTGTACAATTGTTTAACATTAGTTCAACAATTGTTGTTATCTGGACTAAAAAAGCTGTATCTGCTTCTGGCTTTCGCCTCCGAGCATGACCCAGCCAGAAAGGCTTCTCTTCTTTACCGTAACTGGAATTCTGAACTTCGTTGGTCTTTTTATGTCTATAAGAGTGAGTAATGTTGCGCTTACCCTTTCCTGCCAAAACTTTTCTGAAAGTGCCAGCGCATCCCAATTCTTCTTAATGATTTCTTTCAACTTGTCCGGAGTCAAGTTTTTATAAAATTTCACATTTCCTGCAACAAAGTAACCTTCTATAGCTCCTCCGGATTTCTTCATAAGTACAAGATCTCCTTTTTCGATATTTCCAAATGGCGCACATTGTATCTTTGAGAACCTGGCATCAATAGTTTTTTGGCCCGTAAATATTTTGGTGATGTAGCCTGGAGTAAAGATCGCTAGATGTAGCATTTTTTTTGATGTTAGATGTTAGTCGGGCATCAACTAAATTTTACCATAAACTGCTCTTAAACAGTAGCTTTTGAAATATACAGAAGGGTGTGTGAATAAGTTGGGATACATGTTGCGCAGAGGTGCGATATAATAACTATGATAAATTGTTACGTAATCGCACCATGAAGTATGGTATCAAAACAACAGCAAGATATAAATCCCCCTACATAGCAAACATCACTTGGCCTAAGTCCAAAGGCAAGACTACGACTAGGCTGGATGGATTACATAGAGGAAGGAAACAGCACAAGAAAAGCATCAAGACACTTTGGAATAGCAGAATCAACGATAAGATACTGGAGAAAGAAGTATAACAGATGGAAGCTGTCAACACTGGAAGATGAGTCCAGGAAACCAATTAGAGTAAGAGAAAGCAATATACCCTTTGAGGTAATAGAGAGAGTGGTAGAGTTAAGACAGGAATACGGCTAGGGAAAGGTAAAGTTACAGATACTAGTTCAGAGAGAAGGAATAAGTATAGGACAAAGTAGAATACAGAAGATAGTAAACACTGCAGGATTGAAGAGAAGAAAAAGAGAAAGAAAGTACAGACTAAGAGTAAACAGGAGACATATGTAATGCAACCTCGTACATGTGTTTGATAGCTTTCAGAACTGGTGATATAATCAAGCATATTTGTATGATTCTGTATATGGAACCCGGTGAATACTCAGGGGTGGTAAAACCAGTTGTTACTCCAAGAGATAGAGAAACAGGCTTTAACTTTGCGTATAGAGTTCTTCAAGATGTCTGTGAAATTACACCCGGGGTTAATGTCTTTCTTGCCCTACGTATGGCTCGCGTGCAACTAGGTAGCTATCGGGGTGCTTTATCAGATGATTTTTTGAACGAAGCTGATAAAGTTTTGCAAGGATTAATGGCTAACTCGAACTAGCTCTTGCACCCCTGTTCCTTTTCTTTTATCCTAAGAATTATACTCTTACCTTTTAAGCTTTAATCATGAAATTAAAGGACAAAACGGTTCTTATCACGGGTGCTTCAAGCGGCATAGGCCGAGCTTTTGCATTGAAAGCTGCTAGCGATGGAGCAACTGTAATTCTTGCTTCGAGGAGTGAGGATAAGCTGCAGGAAGTAAAATCCGAAGTAGAAAAACTTGGAGGGAAGGGAGTTGTTGTTCCGACAGACGTTACAAACGACGATTCTGTAAAGAATTTATTCTTAGAAACAATTAAAGATCGCAGAGTTTTGGATGTAGTTTTTGATAATGCAGGATTGGGGTTTATTGGTAATATTCAAGATCTAACCAGAGAACAGATACACGCCATGATAGATGTAAACTTGATCGGCATGATCATGGTTGCAAAGTATGCTGCAGAAGTAATGGTTCGTCAAAAATACGGCCATATAATCATGACCTCGTCGCTTGCCGGTTTGATCACCATTCCGCAGTGGTCGGTATATGTTGCAACTAAGTGGGCAATCACTGGCTTTGCAGATAGCATCCGCCCTGAACTGAAACAGCATAATGTGAATGTTACTACTGTTCATCCGGGAGCAGTGAAGACAGACTTTTTTGCAAAGGACAAAGCAAATCTGGATCTTGATGATTATGGAGATGCAGTCGAGGCTTCTGAGGTTGCTCAGGCGGTTTATGATGCTGTGTTCACTGACAAGCGAAAGGTCCTAGTTCCGAAGATGGCAAGCAATTATGCTATGCTTTTCAAGTTTCTGCCAGGTGTATTACAAGGTACGCTGGAAAAACAGGCGAGAGATTTTCAGTACACTGATGAACCAAAAGAGGATGAAAGCGAGTTTTCGTATGTGAAGTGTTTGAGCTGCAAGGACTAACTCAGAATTAATACTTAAAGCTCCAATGTTAAAAGGACAGAACAGAGGCTTAGGGCTAAAGTTCCTACATTTTCTCGGACATAGCTTGATCATGTTATAATGGAACCGTCTTTAGTTTAGTAATCCTATTAGCTAGCAATGGAATACTCGGTTGTAGAACTTACTCCGGATGATTGGCATAGGTATAGAGATATTCGGCTCGAAGCCTTGGAGCATGACCCACAGGCATTTGGCTCGAGCGTTGCCAGAGAAGCAGCTTTTGATGAAGTAAAGTGGAGGTCACGCCTTCAGCCGTATTCTGCAGAACATAGGCAATGGGCAGTATTTGTAGAGGATAAAACGGGTAAGCTGATCGCTTCAGCAGGAGCTTATGTTTCAGAAGATGGTGTAGCTGAGATAGTAGGAGTTTATGTTACAGAAGATGCAAGAGGGCAGGGGCTGGCTTCTGTATTGATGAGCGAGCTAATTGAAAGAATTAAAAATTCAAACGTAGTAGGCACGTTACGATTATCGGTGAATAAAGAGCAATCCGCAGCAGTTGCCTTGTACCAAAAGTCCGGCTTTGTTATTACCGGTGAGAAAAAAGAAATGCTTGGTGGAGAAGAAAAAGTTGTAGTAATTATGGAAATGGGATTGTAACTAGGTAGTTAGGCAACTTTTTTCGTTTCCTTTGTAAATTTCTCTTTACGCCAATTCATAAGGATCTCATTTAGTTCCTCAATAAATGGATCAGTCTTTAAGCTCTTCGTCTATCCACTCCCTTATTCCCTTTGAGCTCCTGGTAACTGGTACTGATAACAAAACAAAGGTGTCATAGCTGTGGACTTTTCGAATCTCTGTTTCAACCTGTTCAAAAAGATCTTCTCTTGAATCCATGATGAGCATTACTTCATTGGCATTATCAACTTTTCCATTCCAAAGAAAGGAAGACGATACACTACACATTTTGGCGCATACGACTAGTTTCTTTTCATGAAGCACTTTTTTTATCTTTTCAGCTTCATCCTTATTTGCGCAGGTTAAAAATAGAAGATTCATGTAGTTAGAGTTAATAAATAAAGTAGCCAAGCCCTGACTTTATAGAAAATCTAATTCATATTCCACCCACCCTAGTTCTTTTTCTCTCAGCATCCAGACGAAAGCTTTTTGCGTTTTCAGATTGATCAAGATTCTTGCGATCGTTCTTTCATTAAAAATGCTTATTTCTTTTCCAAGAGAATTGTCTGATAATAATTCTCTCAAGTCCCCTTCTGTCATTTTCTTCTTTGCTTGAGCAATCGCACTCTCGTATCTCTCATAAGTGCCTATACCTACACCCTCTTTGTATTCTTCGGACTGTATTCTGGCCAGTTCGCTCAGATAGTGATTTGTATGGATAAATGGAGTTTTGTTCTTAGTTACAACTAGATTTTTTGAAGTCATTTCTATGTTCCAAACGGGTCCACCGAGAGAGGTGATCGTATGGCTGTAGCCGGATGCCCTAGTCAGTTTATTCAATTTTTCAAAATCATTCACAGGTTCAGCGGTTTCTGATAACCATCTGGAGATCACATTTCTGGGTATACCAACCTGATGATCGGTATGCACTAGAGAATTTGTCAGCTGGACAATGCCGTTTGAATTTATACTGATAGATTCTCCTCCGAGAGAATAAGAATAGTAGAATTCAAAAACTGTTATGTCCCGAATCGTCTTTTGAACTATGTAAATTTCATCCTTCACAGAAGCATCAAAATCCTCCGTACTGCCAATAAGAGATCCATCATTTGTCACGATAGCAGTGCATTTCTCTGACTTGTCCTGAGAAAGATCGCTTCCTATTACCATCGGCCACAAATCTGCAAAGGAAACACCCGAGCCCTCGGCAAATCCTCTCAGCTCTTCAACATAGCTGGGAAATTCATTTTCCGTAAAATCCAAATATTTATCTGACACTCGGTTTCTTCTTTCCCAGTCTCTGCTTTGACTGGATCTTTTCAAACCATTCTTAGCGTCTTGTTTAAATGCTGCTCCCATCATGCATCCAAGCTCGAAATTGGTTTCTGCGTTAAAACTGTAGAAAGATTTATGAAGAGGTCTCTTTTTTGACTTCATCAGACTTACGCTGTTTCGACTTGATTTGGTTCCAAGTATTATTGAGGGTTCTCTCTACGATTAGAAGCGAGATATCATCACAAACACCTGGAATAAAGTCGGGAAAAATAAAATAGATCATAACAATAAACAGTGTCCAGTTTTTTTGGAGAAAGTTTTTCATTAAATTTTTACATTCAAGAAATCAAGTATTGTGCTGTCAATCGGCGATAAAAATTTGTTCCAGCTATTTCCAGTTTTGAACTTGTGTCCAAACTATATCGATAAATTATACAATAAATGTAAATATATAAGAAGCGAAATAGCTTTGTTATCAAGGTATTTATCGGTCGTAGTTATTTTTTGTTTTATAAATTTATGCAAAGTTCCAAAATATAACAAATGATAACCCCTTCATTACGGCATGTTTACCCTATTGCATTTTCTGAATTTTTGCGTATATTGATATTGTATTAATTTATTAATTTAAAAAAATGCCCCGAGCAAAAGCAAAATCAAAGGCAAGGAAACCTGCAAAAAAAGCAGTAAAGCGAAGGCCTGCTAAGAAAGTCGCGAAAAAAGCAAAAAGGAAAGTTGCAAAAAAGACCGTAAGAAAGACAAAAAGAAAAGCTGCCAAAAAGACGGTAAGAAGAAAGAAAAAGTAATAAATATGCAAAAAAAGAAAAATACTAATGTTTCCCTTTTGGGGCATTAGTATTTTTTTATCTACATAGTTAATGAAGTCAACCCCCGAAAGATAAGCAACCAATTCCTACGATACTTAGCAGCATCCCAAATATCTGGTACAGTTTCAGTTTCTCTTTGAAAAAGATGAACGCGAGAGGAACTGCAACCAGCGGTGTGGCTGAAGCGATAGTAGCTACAACAGAAGGCTCTCCTAGTTCCAGGCCGCGATTGAATACAGCTATAACTATTGTCTCAAGGAGTATCAGTGCTATTACCAACTTGGGGACTTTGATAAAGAAATTTTTCAGTCTCTTTCTGCTGAAGAAGGCTAAGATGAGAAACACCAAGAATGTCCATATACGGCCGGTAAGGGTGACCGAGAACCAGTCAAATTTCTGTGTAAAAAGTGCGACAAGAAAGGAGTGTAGGCCCATGACAAATGCAGACAAGAATGCCCAAGCAGTACCAGCATGCAGAACGACAGCTTTTTTCTTAATCTGTTCAAAATCTGCCGAGACTAGAAGTACGCCGGATATCACGATCAAAATTCCAAGGACCTTTTCGGCGTAGATTTCCTCTTCCAGAAATAGGAAGCTTAAGACTGAGGTGAAAATTGCCCAGATGGGAATGATCGTACTGATGACAGATATGGTTCCTGTTTGAAGTGACTTGGACAAGGTGAAGTAGGATGAACTTGCTGTTATACCAAGGATACTAAGCAGGAAAAAGTAATCTATCGAGATGCTGTACTTAAAAAATAATAAAAGCAGAACTGTCAGTGGGAGCGCTGAAGTATGAACTATAAAACTAAGTTTAAATGGATCAACCTTTTTGGAAAGAACACCAGTTGTAAAATTTCCAACTCCCCAGCCAAACATAGCTAGAAGTCCAAAAATAATTGAAGGGTTCATAGTTGAGAAGTGAAGAGTTTAAATTTCGTAAACAATAGATTACCTTTTTGCTCAAGAATAGCCAAAAGCTAATCCTTAGTTAATTCATAGTTGATTTGGTGTTAATTAATTGTTCATGCGTAGTTGAATGATTGTTATTCTGGAAAAGAGATAACAAAACCAGGGCTACAAAAGAAGTAAGTATGGCGTATTTAGAAACCAAGTTCAGGGTATGATAGCTTTCATTTCCTTTTTTCAGAATTTCAAAATCCGTTGTATAAATGATTTCACAGCCCGTATCAGTTCTCACTGTGCTAGTATCTCTTGTGCCGATTGTTCCATCCTGTGTTTTTATAGAATAATCTATGAGTAGACCTTTGAGGTGGATTTGGTCGCCTATGTTTGAGCTCTTGATCAATTTTGATAGAGTCTCAGTTTCCGGAAGGAGATGATTATTTGAAAGACTAGTCCCGTCAAACTTGTCATACCAGACAGAATCTGTACCGGGTTTGAACTCAAAGAAACAAGTAAATTCTCCGCTTCTGTACTTCATTTTCTGATATACTCCGCTTTTGATGTTCTCACCCCATATAACACAGATGTCTTTCGTATTTAATGGATCGTTTGCGTGGGTGATGTCATACCAGATATCTGTGTCATAGGCAGATACGATCAGGCCGTATAATTCATAGGAGTACTTGGGAGTAATTTCGTATGTTGTACCTTCTCTCTTTATCTCAAAACCTTCATCCTTTACAGCTATTTGCTCAGGAACAGTATATATTTGCTCAAGAATTCCCGCTTGACTTGGAAGATAGTCTTTTCGGATTTCGGAGTAGATAAAGGTAAGAAGACTGGCAAAAAGAAGTATTAGCAAGAATTTCTGGATAATTTTATTGATTAGTTTCATCTGGCTATGTAGTTAAATAAGTCAATCTACCCTCGACCTCTTTTGAGATATTCTGATGATTCCTCAGATATTCTTCCAGGATTTCCTGAACAGATGTTGTTACAACCTTAGAGTTGCCAGCCTTCAGCAGTTGTTTTTCAGACACATTTAAATTATCTTTCGAGTTTTGGATGTGATATCCCTGAAGGCAAATAGTGTACAGTTGCTTGTCCTTTATCTTGGCATTATCTATTTCCAGAGACTTAAGCAGGTTGCTTTTTGACGAAAAGACAACTCTAACCTTTGAATTTACCTGATAGCATTCACCCTCACTGTTTCTGTTTTCATTGCGCAGTATGTGACTGAAAATCTTTTTCAATGAAAAGCCTGTGACGGTAAAACGTGTGAGGGAGTCATCAAACGGGAAGCAGGAAATGAAATCTTTGAGAGTCACGAGCGGTCCCAACTCAGGAATCCTGATCGAGCCGCTTCCGACAAGCATTACGTCGCATTCTGCTATCTCGGCAAAAGCGTCTGAAAACAGGTTCCCGAGACTGCTTTCTTCCTCTCTTTTGGGGTGAGTATGTTTTTTAGAAAGTTTGCAAAGGATTGTATTGTATTTTCTGTCGACCTTCTTTTTGAAAGAATCTATAAACCCCTCAAGCTTCTCATCTGGGTCAGCTAATTTACTGTTTATCGGAATGAGTCTCCAGGAGGATTTGACAATGCTGTTGGTAGCATCATCGACTTCGATATCAAAGCGGCCAATCTGATCAGTGCCTACCCCGGCCTGTGTGATAAGTATCTTATTAACCCTCTTTGGATGTTTGAGAATAGTATGAGAATGTCCACCTATCATGATGTCGACTCCCCATTCCCGTTTCAAAAGTTTTGCCAGCTCGATATCTGATTCAAAGCCGATATGTGTCAAAAGAATAGTTAGATCTATATCGTTGTTTTTATATGCATTGCAGATTTTTCCCACTTCTCTGCTGGCTTCCTCCAGAGTGATAAAACTTCCGACGAGTTTATCAAGCTTGATTGAATCCATCACTTTTTCAGTTATGATTCCAGTGAAAAGGATCTCAAAGCCTGCCTTTTTGACTATCAGAAACGGATTCATCAGTCTTTTGTTGTACTTTTTTATATATAAATTTGCGTTTACAATTGGGAAATTAGCTACTCTTTCGAGAAAAAGCAAGTGAGGAAGCCCATAATCAAACTCATGATTTCCAAGTGCAACTACATCGGGTGCTAGATAATTCATAATTTCTATTGTCGAAATACCCTTGTATTCGGAGTCTATCATGCTTCCTTGAAGCATATCTCCAGATATTACGTATAGAACATTTTCCTCTTCATGACGGACTTTATTTATATAACCAGAGAGAAGTGATAAGCCGCCTATGAGTTTACTTTTCTTTCCAACGTCTTTCTTCTGAATCTCGGCGAGGAAATCTCCATGCATGTCGTTGGAGTGAAGAATGGTGAATTTTTTTGTTTTCATAAACTCTGAGCTAATATGAGAGTTACTATATCAATAACCAGGACTATTGACAAAACTTGTCTCTCTTATAAAACGTGCAGATGAGAACTTGGGTGGTTTCCTATGATCTTACTGAAAGATTCTTTTTCAGCTTTCTTCCAATGCTTCAGCCGACTATCAGCCCACTTTGTGGTTTCGGAAACCCACTTTTTCGATATCTCCTTGAGGTATGGACATTTTTTGTTTAGATAAAACCGGATATCATTCTTCTCTGATTTGAAGACTAAAGGGAAAAGGAGGCATTCTAGCGGACGACAGGCTTCTTTGAGCTTGTAGCCCTTTACCGGATCAAGGAATGAACACTCTCCATTTTTTAGCATAAGAAAATGGTTATTGGTTCGTGTGTGAATGAACTTCTTGTTTTGGGCAAACATATCCTTGCATTTTTTTAGTCTTTGCAAGTCGTCCTGCGAGAGGAAAGTAACAGTTTTACAGCATTTGCCTCTGCATTTTTTGCAAATTATTTCGAAGATATTTTTCATTTGCTCAAATTATTATATACATAGTTTATGCAAGAAGCAAAACCTTTTAACTTTTTGAAATTTTGGTATGATATGGTGATTTATATTTAGCACTTGTGATATGGCGAAAGCGAAATACAAAAGGATATTTGAAGAAATATGGGAAGGAAATAAAGCCTTGTTCCAAGAGTTTTTTATGTTGAACAATGATTATGCAGATGCCCGAAACAGAAATAAACTTGAAGAAAAGTTCCAGAATATAGGAGGGAAGGTGAAGAATTTGTTAACAGATGGGGAAAATGAACTCTGCCGTGCAATGGAAAACACAAATAATCGTGTCTACAGTTCAAAAGTAGCGGATAAATACTGGGATGAAATCCGAAAATATTTCAAGTACATGGATCTTGTCGGTGTAGTCTCATCAACGGATTAAAATCTCTCCCAGTTTGTCCAGCTGAATCCATTCGAGGTGTACCTCATGTACAATTCCTCGTCAGACCGTATGACAGCTTGATATAGCCTGTTTGAAGTTACGATTTGCCGTGCATTTTCGGGTATATCAGGTAAAAAGTTCAACATAGTTACTTTTGATTTAGACGTTGTACTAGATTCCCACGCTGACCAGTCTTTCCCATTAAACGTGTATCTTGTATATACCCTGCTGTCTGTTCCGACAATTGTTTGATAGAGAATGTTTATGATACCCCTTTCATATACTGTCATTTCGATATCCAAGTTGGTTTTTATACTTTTCTTCCAGCTACTCCAGTTGGCCCCGTCGACTGTATACCTTGTGTAAACAAAGTTATCAGAACCTCTCACTGACTGAAAAAGCATGGAGCTGTCTGGGTGAACGTTTCGTGTTCCGGGCTGGAAGGCTGTCATAGAAGGCTTTCCCTTTATCTGTCTGCTTTTTTCCCAGGCGGTAAATTGGAGACCGTTTTCAGAGTATCTTGTAGCAAGCTGGCCCGATTTATTTCTGGATGCCTGAAATACAAGGTTGCCGTAGACTCTGCTGTTGCGAGTTTGTACTACGTTCCGAGTGGGGCTGAAGGCTGTCATTTCGATATCTTCTGCTGTTTCTCCATCACTCCCGAACCAATCAGTCCAGTTTATCCTGTCGTTGCTGATTCGTGAGTAAACTTGGTCATCTAGTCCGCGGACACTTTGTGAAAGCAAGCTTTTTTCGGTAGACGTGAAGAAAACTGACAGGAAGCTAGTCATTCTGGTGCTTCCTCTTGAAATGAAAGTTGTCATAGAAACATTCCCTGAAATTTTCCTTCCTGATACCCAAGTTGACCAGGTTGCACCATTCACTGAATACCTCTGAGTTAACCTATTTGAGTCACTTCGAGCTGACTGAATCAAGACTTGCTGGTCGCTGTCATTTTCAAATGTCGTGATCGTAACATTTGCCTGGGTGTTCCCGTTTCGCTCCCAGTTTGTATATTCATTATCATTTAGATATTTTCTTGTATATATGTTTCCATCACTTCTTCGAACAGAAATCAACATTTTCCGCTCACCCGGTGTCTTGTAACTGGTTAAAGCAACATCACTTTGTATGTCACCTGAAAAAGTGAAGAAGCCCTCCATATGCATCATGGCGTTGATGAAGTCATCAAGCCTGTTTTCAACAATCCAAGAAATCTTCGTATTTTTAGTAACCGGGGAACCCATTATTTCTGCGATCCTTTGAGAATAGACTTCCGGATTATCCGGCGCGTAACTCTGATAGAACTCCAGCAGGGTGCAGTTGCCGCATTTCGGGTATGCATAATGCAGTCCGGCATTGATAGCCTTGATGTAAGATTTTGTAGAATTTCTTCCTTTTTTATAATCGGAAAATACCATGAAGGCACCTTTCTCTCCACAAGGTGTCTGACCGCCCATTTGAGTTATGAGATCTATTCTGTATTGTGAGTACTTGATATTTGTCGGGTTGTTGTTCTGGCAAGCCCAGCCGAGATAGCCGTATTCTTCACCATCTTCGAGTCTGCAGTAAAGCTCACTGGCAGTACATGGTACACAGTTCTTTGTAGTCATAGGACACGAAGCGGCTTTTACCTTGGGCAAAAAATCCGGTATGTGGCTTATGATGCTGAGAATAAGACCAATTGGGAGAAGGAATAATAAGAGTTGAACTGTAACCTTGAAATATTTGGGCATAGGATCATTTTACTTCATTTGTTTCTTGATTTCTAGGAACTTGAGCTGCTTGCTTTCTCGAATTGCGAAGTTATTGAATATTAGTACTGTTGATATTCGAAAAGGAAGGGGTTGTATTACCAGAGATCTTTTACAAAGGGAAGAAAGATTCCCCCTTGCTTCTGACTCCTGACTTTTTTTGGAATACTGCAAAAGGCCAAGCAAATTTCCCGTCAATAGGTAATGGGGTGTGAATGTAGGCAACATACAGAATTCTACTGTGATTGGCGTCTTTTCGCCACCTTCCATCTCCGTATCTCTCAGGCGTTCTCATCGCCATTTTGTGAGGAGTTTGATTTTGGTATAGTCCCCTCTGTCTAGCGTCTCCGTATTGCTCAAAGAAAGAGTGTAGCGCCAGGCCAAATAAGTTCTGATACAAAGCGAGACGGCCTCTTGATGGATTGATCGACGATTCTTCGATAACTGCAATGAGCTCAATGAGAGAAAAGGTTCTGTCGTTTGTAGCTTTTGCAGGAGCGGGCTCCTCTCTGTGAGGGACATAAGCTTGGAATTCTTTTAAGAACCAAGAAATATCATCAAGAGTTTCAGCGTTTGTTACTAATTTGCAGAAATATTCTGTAAGAGTATCTTCATCCTCTAATTCTATATCCTCTTCTTCTATCATATGCGCTATACGATCTCGGAATTGCATTCTAGCCTGATCAGCTGATAGTCTAACTTCTCTACTTGCAACCTGTCGTTCTTGGGGAGCTGCTTTGTCCTTAACTTGTCTTGCTGCAACAACATTAGTGTAGCCAACTGCAACAACGAGCTGTCTGCTGAAAGATCGTATAACAGCTCTTTTTAATGCGCTATGTCTTTCTGTTCTAACAACCTTGTCTATGCATACGGCCACTATATCTGGAAGTCTTGCTCTATCTAACTCAATTATGTTGTAAGCAGCCATATGTACTGTAATAGACATAAGTTGTGCATATTCAATGTCTAGTTTTGATAACGATATGCCCTGTGTCTCTGCAACATCTCTTAAGGTTTCTCTGGGTGTATTTGATACTATGGCTTGAGAGACTGAAGTAATTTCCAAAAAATCAGTTCTTGTCAAATTTTCAGCAGCTTGAGTTAATGCCAAGTATAATGTGCCATTATTTACAAATTCTTGAACTGCTTCGATATGTGTCATACCATGGTCTAAACGCTGATGTGCGGGGGTAGCGATTTTAACGGGGTCATTACTTCGTTGTAAAGGAATAGGTGATCGAGTGACTTTTTCCGCTCTATGGTTTTTTCGGAGTTCTGGCACCTTAGGAATAGGGATTCTTTTCGTGAGTTTACTTACTGTAAGAAGTCCAAGTAAAACAAATAATCCACATCCAGTATAATAATCAAATAGTTCTAGCCTTGTAGCCTTTCCTTTACGGACTAACCTTTGTAATCTTTTCATATAATCCTTTGTGCCGAACACTTGTCCACTTTCTGTATGGTAAACCCGGCCAATATTATTAAATGTCCATCTTTCTAATCTTTCTCCAAATGTCCTTTGTTCTGGTGAATCTGCTGATAACATAAATTTACTTCAATATTGTACATTATAACTAAATTTTAGGAACACAGTAACAAGTTATATTATTACAATATATGATAACATAAGCTTGTTTTCTAAACCATATCCTTATATAATCATATATCAATACATTTACTACTACTTACAATGAGTGATACCCTTTTAACAATCAAAGAGGCTGCAAAGCTTCTTCAGGTTCACTGGCAGACAGTGCGTAATCACATTAAATGCGGGGATCTACGGGCACACAAGATCGGCAGGGTAGTGAGGATAAAGAGGGAAGATCTGGATTTATTTTTATCTCCCCAGATTCAGAACAATGACAGAATTGAAATAGAGCTTAGATACTTATTGAAGAATAGAACTTTGCTTGAGAAAAAACTTATCAATCTTGGATCAAAAGTAGTCTATCATGGCCACATTATAGACCATTGGTATATACCAAATAGGATAAAATCAGCTGAGCAGCAGGAAGAATGGTTTGATAAAAACCGCGGATGCGGAATTAGAATCCGCGAGCAGGACAACGGCTATACAGGAAAGATCACTGTCAGTCTTGAAGCAAAACGGCTTACAAAAGAGGATATGAACCACAATACTTTCTTAGAGGCCGAAATATATGTTGACTCGGCCGAAAGTACAGAAAGACTTTTGGAATTACTTGATAGAAAAGAATTTTTGACTATCGACAAGGATCGGATAGTTTATAAACTGGGAAACTTCAAGGTCTGCATAGATGACATAAAAGGGTTTGGGGCTGGCGTTGAGATAGAAATAACTACATTTAAAGATAGAGACAAAGCGCTCAGAGAAATTTTCGGTGCGGCCAAAAAGCTCGGTCTTACAGAAAAAGATCGGGCGGAGAAGAGTATCACAGTGCAGGCATTTGATAAGCTGGCGAAGTATAGTTGAGCTAGTGAGCCAATGAGCTAATGGCCCAATGTGCTCGTGGGCCATGAGCCTTGAGCTAAAGACCGGGAACCTTCTGTTTAACCAGAGGACAACTAAGTGACGACCGATTAACTTGATCAACAAATACTCAACAGTATCAAGCAAGAGAATAATGCTCGAAGTAATCGATATGATTAAATTGATCGAGTTGATTTGGGATTAGGATTTAAGAACTAAGATCAACGGCTGCTGTCTAAGGTTTACAGATTACTTGCCTGCCGGCAGGCACGGCGGTATACTGATTACTGATTATGTCTAAAATAATAGTTATCTACATACTGCTTTTTGTGCTTTTTGCTGTAAGCTACGGTCCCCTTGGGATTGGTGTGTTCAACCTCATATGGTTGACTGCGGTGTTTTTGAGAAAGAAACTGAAGTAAAAGACATCCTACTGAACATTCTACATTGACATTACCTCGAAATCATTCTAAATTTACCTTTGAATATAAATTCTTAAACGCTTAAGTTATGGGCGGCAAAAAACTTTTAGATATCCTTACATTTCGCAGGAAAAAGTATGCTGAGGTTAGAAAAGATGTAAATGAGATAATCCAGACGTTTAAGGAAAATGCAAAGCGGAACCGATCAGTTGCAGACAAGTATGCTGATACAATTACTGCTTTTTCCGGCAGTATTCCTTTCCTTGTCATTAATGTTATTTGGTTCATCGCCTGGATTGCTATCAATACAGAGTTAATTCCCGGAATCGAACCATTTGACCCTTATCCGTTTGGGCTTTTGACGATGATAGTTTCGCTGGAAGCGATACTTCTTTCAACTGCAGTTCTTATCTCGCAGAACAGAGAGACAAAAGTAAACGATCTGAGGTCGGAGATAGATGCGAGGATAGATATCGTTGCTGAAGAGAAGGTGACAAAATGCCTTGAACTTTTGACGCTGCTGCTCAAAAAGAATGATATCGATGTTTCAAATGACGAGACACTTATCAAGATGCTCGAACCTGAGGACAAGGAATATTTGGAGAGGGAAATTGGGAAACAGGTTTAGGGATATTTTGTGGCGGAGTTCAAATCTGTGATTTAGGATTAGTTAATTCTATGAAAGATGAAAATATTTACTGACAATAAAGTCGCAATCCATGAGCTGGAACTTCTTTTTACTGCCTGTTTTCTTGATTTGGTAGAACAAGACGAGGAGAAGTTTGACGAAAACAATGGTCAGTCGCTTCGTGAATGGTTTGGGATAGATGAACTGAGGGACTACCTGAAGCACTCGCGCATTATAGTAGCAGAAGAAGATGGTAAGCTAGTAGGAGCTGCTATTGTCGGCAAACAAAATCCGCTAACATGGCCGGATGGAAAGAAATGTGAGGTATTTAATCTCGGTGTTCTGCCGGAACACCGTAACAAAGGATTAGGCTCTGATCTTATGGAGGCTGTTGAAAAAGAGGCAAAACTTATGGGTGCAAAAAGTATTGTTTTGAATGTACATGAGCTGATGACTGAAACGCAGAAATTCTATGAGAAATTGGGCTATAAGAGGACTGGAATTCTTAGGTATTATTACGAAAATGGGAGTGCGGTGTTTTTTATGAAGAAACTTTCCTAGTAGCAGAGTTGAACTCTGATGCCAGAGAAGAAATACAAATTTTTTTGGTTGCTCCTAAGCCGTTTGTATACTCAAGAATTTTTTCGTGTATCACTCCATTTGAAACAACAGCCCCTTTGATATCTTGAATGTAGCGCTGTTCGTTACCAAAAAGATCGGTTACTTTCCCGCCTGCTTCCTCGACGATTACTTTGATAGCTGCTATGTCAATACTTTTGCCTTTTGTCCCTGCATAAACGCAAGCCTCATACTGGCCCGAGGCTACTAAACATGATGCAGTAATGACGCTTCCAAGATGTAGAACGTAGGCAGAAGTGTCAATTGAGAATTTATGCATAGTTGCAGCAATATCGTATTTAGCTTTGGGCCACCATTCCATGTTGACTGTTGCATGTTTCGTATCTAAATTGCTCACCAAGATCTTTTTGCTATTCAGAAATGCGCCTTTTCCCTTTACGGCTGAGTATAATCTTTTCATAAAGGGGTCATATACTACTCCTAGCTGGGAAACTCCTTGTTTGACCAAGGCTAGCGAGAAAGAGGCAACAGGAATGCCCTTTGCATAAGGCCAGGTGCCGTCAATCGGATCGCAGAGCCAGACTTTATCAGATTTCTTGTCCGAGCTTTCTTCCTCTCCTAGAACTGAGTGGTCGGGGAATTGCGCTGAAATTGATGAGATTACATTTCTGTTGATTTCTTCATCAGCTATTGTGACTATGGACAAGTCTGATTTATATCTGGACTTTACCTCTTTATTAAAATACTTCAGCATTACTTTGCCGGATTCGAGTGCCAACTTTTTAGCAAATTCGAGTTCTTCGTGCATGGCGAAAGTATATCAGAAAGCCTGGATGTATTAAATGCGGGTAATATTTGAACTTTGAACGTTTTTATAATTTGGTTTATACGTAATATCGTAGATGTTCTTTTTGTAAAGAACTAAAACACATACTTTTTTGAGTAAAAAAGTATGCAAAAATCTTTGAGGTGAGGCAGATTCCAACAGAATACACCACACCTACAGAAATCAAAAACAGGGAGTTGCCTCACCCCAAACCTCACATAAGAACATGCCACCCACATGTAACAAACCGCTTGATCTAAAGTGTATGGAATCCGAGATTTTAATAATTTTCCTTTGTTCCAGAGGTTGATTCTTTAATTGGAAAGTAGTTAGTCTTTCTGGTGATACGACTCTCTTATCCATCCCAAGAACTCTTTGTCAATTTCTGATCTTGACTGTACCTCAAAGCAATTCTTAAAAACTTTAGAGGACATGGGTACACAAATCTTTAACCTAGGGCTATCAAGTTTTCTGTCTAATGCAAACCTTATTTCCAACTTATCTTTTTTAGGTAAAGCCGCTAGGAAATCATATTTCCCAAACAAGTGGACACAACAGGGCATAGAAATTATCTTGCATTTACCAATGTTCTTTTCTATCTGCTTGAATAAAAAGTCAAATAAATCCTTTGATTTCTCTTTTCCTGTGAAATGACTTTCTAAAGAAACCTTTTTACAGCTGTGAGGCTGTTTTGCTTTTTGGAAAATTCTCTCGCACTTTTGACATATCCACATACGATTTGAAGACTAAATTATGCTTATGTATAGCATGAAATCGGGAATTGTACCAGGAAATTGAGAGTGAAATGCTCCGAGGGTGGGACTCGAACCCACAACCGATCGATTAACAGTCGACAGCTCTACCATTGAGCTACCTCGGATCATATATTCATCAGTTTTGAATACTTTCGTCCTACAAAAAATGATGGAGAGATTTTATCACGATATTTGAAAAGTGCAAAACTTCGGATTCAAATGATTAAGCTATTCTAGTATAATCAATCTGATATGACAATGAACAACGAGCTTACGTTCCGTCCAGCGGAAATGAAAGATTTCGAAAAACTCACGCAGTTTGGAGTACCCTTAATCAAAGAAGAGTACTCTTTGGTGGTAGAAAAGGGATATGGGCAGTTCTACTTCGCGCAACTAGGTGAAAAAGTGGTTGGATTGATCGAAGTAATGTATAAATGTTTTGATGACAAAGTAGAAGAGAATATTCTTCAGCCTAAGCTGCGGCAGCTAAAAGAACTAGGCAAAAGCTATACTCATGACGATATCAAATTTATTGAGGGTGAGCAAATGTATATCTCTTGGATAGCTGTTCTCCCCGAGTATCAAAATCAACATATAGGATCCCGGATTTGCAGGTATATCATTAAGAAAATTCCATCGGAATTGGAAAAGACCTCTGTAGTAAGAATAAACAATTTGCCATCGATAAGACTTCTTATGCGTGAATTTGGGATGAGTATCATTGGAATCAAGCCTATTAATCAAAAGATAATTGGAAGTCGAGAAACAAATTTCATTACATCTTCACTTGTTCCACCGATCTTGGATCCGTCTTTGATTAAGACTAGACGGATTTTTTATAAGGGAAGTGAGATTAGTATGGAGAAGGAGTTTCTGGTTCCAGTTTCTAATGGAGAAGAAGAGGATTTAGAAGGGATACCCGAATTCAAGGAAACGTTGAAAGAAATTTTCGAATTGAAATTTAAAATAAGAGGGTTATTTAAAGCTGAAGAACTAAAAATCAAAGGAGATAAAAGCTATTTTTATTGCTAAAGAGAATAATTCTTAATCATCAATCCTATTAAACAGGAATTCAGCGAGCCCAGTATCACTCCCTGACTAAATCGAAAAGAAGAACCTTGTCCTGAGCTTGTCGAAGGATGAGGGCGGTGAGACTCGCCTGTCCGACGAAGCCTCAGCGAAGGCGGAAACCCACAACCAATCCCGCAAAGCGGGACTACTCTACCATTCGAGATAACAAACACTTTGTTTAAATGAAATGAGGGCGGTGGGACTCGAACCCACAACCAATAGCTTAAAAGGCTACTGCTCTACCATTGAGCTACACCCCCAACAGGTAACTAATATCTCAAAACTCTCCGCAAAAGGCGCCTGCCTGCGCAGACAGGGACCATGCTGATCGGCAGGCAAGCCAGCCTCTGGCTGGAAAACTCAAAACAGACAATTTATGTTTGAGAATGGTAAACACAGACAAGCAAATTCCTTCTAAAGAGCGAACAAAATTATAACACAAGTCTTTTGGATTATAAATCCCAGCAAGTAGGAAATCAATATTATCAAAAGTGACTTTATTTATGCAGAGGAGGCGACTGGATTTCCTGGCTTTTTACCTAGCATATTTTTTGCAAAAGACATGCCAACAAGTATAGCAACAGATATGAAACCAAGGCCTGCATATGTTATAAGCTGGGGATTTTTCTTGACTGCCGAGAGATCAATGTCTGTTCCTGTTACTGGCAGCTTGACGATGAACTGCTCTGTATAGTTATCACCTGGGACCTCAGCTACTTCATTTGAAGACTTATGGTTTGAATTGATAAGGTACTCGATTGATGCAGGAACAGCTGCAATGACAGCCAGGGTTATAAATATTACAACACCTTGTAGAAGAGTTATCCTGAAAGAAGGACGAAAGGACTTGAGTTTTCTTGTCGGCTGGCTAGACTTCATACCTACATTCTAATACCTCTCGCTTACTATATCAACTTCCTATAAACAATAGTCTGTATTCTTATTGATATAGCATCTTTGATTATTTATGTGTGCTGCGAGTGTTTTTGCGTAGTGTATATCCCCCTCGTCGTCGTGTAGGTAGAAAAAATACTCGTTTGCAGTAGGGTTCATAACCGATTCTATAGAATCAAGACCGGAATTACATATCGGGGTGGGGATCAGGCCGGTTCGAGTATAGGTATTATATTCTGTATCGTTTTTCTTTATCTCGTCTGTGATCACCACTTCCCAATCTTTTAGTTCGTATAATAATGTCGCATCAGTCTGAAGGAGTTTCACACCATCCATATCTCCAGCAAGTCTTCTTTGAAGTATATCGGAAATCATGTATCTTTCATCACTTGACCTGGCCTCTCTTTCGATTATCGAAGCAAGTGTGATGACTTCATAAACACTGAGAGTTTTGTGCGAGTCAAGTGCAACGTTCTCAGTTTCGAGCTTTTTCTCAAGTGTATCTATGAAAAGATCTACCAGTTCTTTCGAGGTAATGTCCTTTTCCACATTATAAGTGTCCGGAAAAAGGAAACCTTCTAAGCTTTTACCAGCAGGCTTGAACATCAATACTTCAGCCTTGAATTGATAATCGTCTGGATTTTCTACAATCTTTAAGAATTCATTTTTATTAAACATAGAGTTTTCTTCCTTTAGAAATCTTTCATCTAAAATTTCGGCAACCTCATCAATCCTCTTACCTTCAGGAATAGTTACCCACACATCATTCCCACTAGCCTTCTGTAGAAAAGCTGCAACCTCAACGATAGTTAGGTTTTGAGGAATTTGGAACTTTCCAGCCTGGATGTTCGGTGCGATTTTTTCGAATTTAATATACCAGTAAAAAACATCAGAATTTTTTATAAGTCCTGCTGCTTGAAGCTTGACTGCAATTTCCTTGATTGATTCCCCCTGTTCGATCTCAATGTCTATAATATTTGAAGAATCCCCCGCTGGAAGATCGACCTGGTTCTCGTACCATTTGTATACTGAAAAAACCGTGATTCCAAAAAACGCTATCATTATCATTAGAAAGATTATTATTTTTTTCATCAAAAAATTTCAGCTAATATAAAGTACAGTGATTTTATTATTATTAAACATCAGAGTCAATCAGCCAGGATTTCAAGGGGCGTTCATGAGTAATTGGTCATAGCCTTGGGGAAAGAATTTATCTTTTGGGGTTTTAATATTGTCTAGGTACTCTTGAAGTATTATCCTTGCGGCTTCACTATCTAGATTTCTTTTCTTTCGCTTTGTTCCTGCAGCTAGGTTTTGTTGGGCACTTTTCGTTGAATAATATTCATTCCAGAAGTCAATTTCAGCTCCATTTGTAGTTTTCAGCGCATCTGCAAAATATCTGATTTGTATCGATTTTTGAGTCTCTTCTCGCTTGGGCCCAAGAGGAAGACCTAGGACTACTCTTGCAATTTTCTGATTTTTGATTATTCTTTGTATCTTTGAAACAGCATCCGCGAGAGAATTCACTTTGAGTGTAGGTATAGGACTTGCCAAGAATCCCGTGTCGTCAGAGATTGCAAGTCCGATTCTTTTGTCGCCGTAATCAATTCCCATTGTTTTCATGGCTTTCATTATACAAGATTGAAGAGAAGGATGTAAATGTATTTTGTAGGCCTGGTACATGTTACGAATTACCTTGGATATTATGTTCTGGTTAAGGTTATGAAGTCCGTATCGGTTACGGCAAGGGCAAGTATTATTTGTAGTACAACCATGACCCAACTACGAAACCGGCTTCTTAACCATAGCCTGTTTTGCTGGTATTCTAATTTTCAATCAGGTCTTTTAAATGTCAATGCCTGGCTGTTATTGTTTTTGAATTATTATTGATATATAATCTTTATCAAGTTAAATTTTTAGTAAAACTTAGGAAGCGATAGTAAGGGTTAAATATTGTGGTTAAGTAAGGGAATTTGACAAGAGTTTTTTTACTTAATCCCAATATTATAACCCCGCCAGAGCTTCGCAAGTAATTTCTTATGGTAGAAAACAAAAATAAAACTATAGTCAAAACAGTCGATTTTGACAATAGTAAGCTGTCTTTTGAAGTTGGCGAGTTGGCTCCGAGAGCCAATGCAGCAATCCTTGCATCTATGGGGGAAACTGTTGTTCTGGCTACGGTTGCTGTATCAAAAGAGGATACCGACAGGGATTATTTTCCATTAAGTGTTGAGTACATAGAGAAATTCTATGCAGGAGGGATAATTTCGGGATCACGTTTTGTCAAGAGAGAAAGATTTCCTTCTGAAGATGCTGTTTTGACTGCTAGAATGATAGACAGATCCTTCAGGCCGCTTTTTCCGGATAATTTCCGTAAGGAAGTTCAGGTTGTAGTAACCGTCTTATCTTTTGATGAAAAGAATGACCCAGCGACATTGGGAATTAATGCTGCATCAGCAGCACTATGCATCAGTGGAGTGCCTTTCGATGGTCCGGTTGCAGGAGTAAGAGTAGGTCTGATAGATGGAGAATTTGTCATAAATCCTGGGGGTGAGCAACTCGAAAGAAGTGATCTGAATATGGTTTTCTCTGGGTATGAAGACAGAATTGTAATGGTTGATAGTGACTCAAAGGAAGTTGCAGACGAAAAAATTGCAGATGCATTTGATTTCGGGGCTAAATTCTTCGAGACTCTCATTAACTTTCAGAAAGAACTGGTCGACGAACTGAAGCCTAAGGTAATGGAAGTTGTTGAAGCAGAAGTAAAGGTTGAATTGAAGGAGATGATCGAGAAGAAGTACAGCGATCAAATTAACACTATTATATATGATCTGAAGGGAAATATACCCGGAGAAGAAAGAAGTGTTGCCTTTGCAAAGATTGTTGATGAGATTATGGGAGGGGAAGACATAGAGTACTCAAAGAGTGAAGTTGCAGGTATGCTCGAAAAGATTGTGAAGGGAAGGGTGAGAAAAGGGATTCTGGAGGATCATAGAAGGCCAAGTGAAAGGAAGCTCGATGAGGTCAGAGAAATTACTGGGAAAGTAGGGTTACTCCCAAGAACCCATGGAAGTGCCTTATTCTCTCGAGGAATTACGCAGTCTCTTTCTATTGTGACTATTGGTTCAACTAGACTTGAGCAAATAGTTGAGAGCCTTGAGGGCGAAGAAACAAAAAAATATATGCATCATTATAATGGCCAGAGTTTTTCTCTTGGTGAAGCTGGAAGATATAATTATTATCCGGGCAGGAGGGAAGTTGGACATGGAGCATTGGCCGAGAAAGCATTACTTCCGGTGATACCTTCGGAGGAGGAATTTCCATACACTATCAGAGTAGTTTCAGAAATATTGTCTCAACAGGGGTCAAGTTCTATGGCAGCAACCTGTGGCTCGACCTTGGCACTTATGGATGCCGGAGTTCCTATCAAAAAACCTATTGCGGGTATTGCGATTGGACTTGTTACCTCAGAAGATCTGTCAAAGCATGTTTTAGTAACAGATATGCAGGACTTCGAGGATTTTTACGGGGATATGGACTTCAAAGTGACTGGGAGCAAAGATGGCGTTACTGCAATTCAAATGGATAACAAGCTAAAGGGAGTGCCGATAAGTATTCTCAAAGAAGCACTTTCTAGTGCAAAGGCAGGTATAGAGCACGTTTTAGAGGTTATGCAGGGGATTATTGACTCGCCAAGGAAAGAATTATCTCAATATGCACCAAAGATCACTACTTTGAAGATAAGCATAGATAAGATAGGAGATCTCATAGGTCCCGGAGGAAAGGTTATCAAGGAAATAACAGAAAAAACTGGAGCCGAGATTGATATCAAGCCAGATGGACAGGTCCATGTGGCTACTATCTCAACTGAGGCAAAAGAAAAAGCATTGGAAATGATAAATAGTGTTGTTGAAGAAGCTGAGGTTGGAAAGGTATATGAAGGCAAGGTAGCAAGGATAGAATCCTATGGTGCTTTCGTCGATGTTTCGCCAGCAATATCTGGACTGGTTCACATAAGCGAGATGGCAGATAAATTTGTGTCCGATGCGTCATCCATAGTCAAACTTGGAGAAACTGTAAAGGTAAAGGTAATAGGGATTGATGATCAAGGAAGGATAAACTTCTCAATGAAGAGAGCATCCGAGCCGGAGCAGAAAGAATCGGAGTAAGGTTACTTACAAAAATATACACTTTATCTTGGTAAAATAGCAGCAAGGGATGTTAGACTATCTTTTTTCCAACGGGAAAAAGTTTTTCACAAAGGAACAGCCGACCATATTGTCAGCGTCTGCGATCATGATGGTGCTTATTTTGATTAGCAAAATCGTTGGATTGCTTACGAAGACAATCATGGTTTCCCAGCTTGGAGCTGAGAAATATGGAATATTTGTTGCAGCAAATACTATTCCCGAAACACTCTCCATGCTTTTCATCTTTGGAAGTATTACTTCAGTAATTATCCCTGTTCTGGTTGAGGAAATTGAAGAGAAAGATCTGAAGTCCTTCTCTAGGCTATTTAGCTCTATCATAAATGTAGGGCTTCTTGCTTTTGTTGCTATTTCTGTCTTTGTCCTCCTGCTTGCGGATGATATCACGCCTTTTGTAATTGAGAAAATAGCAAAACCAGTAGACCCCTTTACTCAGGAACAGATTGGTATGATCAGCGATATGATGAAATGGCTTCTTCTTCCGCAAGTGATCTTGGGAATAAGCAGTTTTCTTTCAAGTGCACTGAACGCATATAAAAGGTTTGTAATTCCTCAATTGGCTCCTTTGTTTTATAATCTAGGTATATTATTTGGTGCAGCTGTTATTATCCCGCTTCTTGGTCAAAGCGCCTGGGGTATCACCTGGGGAGTGTTGTTGGGCTCCGTACTGCATCTTCTTATCCAGCTGCCTCTGGGCAGTCACTTGAAGATAAAGTATAAGTTTACAATTGATCTGGCAAGCAAGAGGCTGCGTGAGGCATTTACCATCAGTTTCCCTAGGATTTTTTCCCTTGCAGCGGATCAAATCGCTTTGGCCATTGACAGAGTGCTTGCGATAGGTCTAGGGGCTACTCCTCTGGGTGCATATCAGCTTGCAGTCAGTCTTGTTTCTATGCCATTTTCCCTTTTTTCGCATACCTTTTCAGTTGCAGCACTACCATTTCTTTCAGGGATGTATGCAAAGAAGGATATCAAGGGCTTTGTTACTATGTTCTCAAAGGTTTTTAATCAGATCTTATTTCTCACTGTTCCTGTTACGATGATTTTTCTTGTGCTCAGATTGCCGTTGGTTCGTCTTTTATATGGTCTTATGGGGAATGAATTTTCCTGGGAAAACACACTTATGGTTGCATGGGTAGTGTTTTTCTTCTCACTAGGACTTATACCGGAAGTAATGCTCGTTTTCTTGAACAGGGTGTTTTTTGCAATGCATGATACTGTGCGACCACTTTTAGTTGGAATCTTTACAGTAGTTGGTGGAATCGTTACAGGACTTCTCTTCACTAACTATTTCAGCCACTTTGATGATTTTTCACTAAGAATTATATACTGGAACCCAGAATTTTTTAAGTCAAAAGTTGACGGCATTTCAGCAATCGGTGGACTTGCTCTTAGTTCAAGCATCATTTATTCAACTTCTTTTGGATTGCTCATGATATTACTGAGAAAGAAAATTGGTAGTCTTGGTGGACTTAGATTTTGGGGAGCAATAATTAAAAAAATAATGTTTGGGCTTGTAATGGCAGTTTTCATGTATGTTTTGTTTAAGATGTGGGATGAAGTTCTAGATACTGCAAGGACAATCAACGTACTTATACTTACCTCCTCCACGATGGTTTCGGGTTCCTGTCTCTATCTTTGGCTAGCGTACATATTTAAAGATCCTGAAGTTGGTATGATAACCAAACTTATATCGGTGGTAAGGAGAAATTTTTCTAAATAAATTTCTTGAAACCTTCGGATTAGGATATCTGTGTGAGATCCCTAGACAGGCTGTTGTCTATGTACTATGATTCCAGGTATACCGATTCAAAAACAAAGTTGCGTGTTTTATGAAATTTGTTTTATCGTCGAAGATACGTCAAACTTACAAAACAAAATTAACGTAATTTTGCTTTACGATTGCCATAGTTAAATATTGTCAATTCAAGATATGCTTTATCTAATAGGCGGTGAGAATATATATGAGAGTCAAAGAAGGCTGGAAGAACTCAAAAGTGAGTTTATAGACAGATCTGCTGGTATAGTAAAGATATTTAATGCTGACGAGATGACAGACCCAAGCGAGATCGCCGCAAATGTTGAAAGTTTCTCTTTATTTAACCAAGAAAAACTCATTGTTATCAAGAGGCTTTTCACGTCAAAGGCCCCATTTATCGAGAAGATAGCAGATCTGCTGAAGTCTAAGCAGAAGTGCAATTGTATCTTTTGGGAGGATAGATCTTTGGATAAGAGGAGATCTCTTTATAAGGACATCAAAAGAACCGGCAATATTGAGGAGTTCCAGAAGCTAACTTATTTTCAACTTAAAAGCTGGTTGCATAAATACGCAAAAGAAAAAATTGATTTCGACCAGATTAGTCTTGACAGGCTTATCCTAAAATTGGGGGATGACCAAATGCAGCTCTCTAATATGTTAGATAATCTTGTTACTCTGGTAAAATCAGAAGGAAGGACAAAACTATTGGAGGATGATGTGGTTTCTTTTGTTGAAAAAACAGTAGAGGAAAGTATGTGGGATCTAGTTGACGCTTTGGGAGAATATGACAAGTCAAGGGCCTTAGCAATTCTAGAGGATATCATCAAAGATACTGGTGACTTCGTAAAAATTATTGGCATGCTTACTAGACAGCTTAGGATTCTAGTCATGACCAAATATTTGCTTAAGATAGGCAGGAGTCAATCTGAAATTGTTAGTAAACTTCATTTACATCCTTTCGTTGTTAAAAAATCAGTAGTTCATGCGGGGAATTTTAGCTTTCAGAAGTTGAGGAGATTGTATCAGAAACTTTTGAATACAGATTTAGTTGTGAAGGAAGGGAAGTTTGAGGAAAAACTTGTTTTGGATCTCTTTATAGCAGCGCTTTGAAAGTGTTTCAAAGAATTTCGGAAGATGTTAGAATAGAACAAATATGCAAAGATTTAAAGCTGTTCAAAATATATTCTTTTCTGCTTTTTGCTTTATTGCTGTCTGTTTACTGGTACCCAATAGTGTCAAAGCAGGTTCAATTGAAAGAGATGCTTGGGGCGCAGATGAAAACATCGTTGTTACAAAAGAGGAGTATGCGTATCCAACAAAGATAAATTTAATTGTCTTCAAGACAGCGGACGATTATATAAGCAACTCAGATGACTTCATAAGGAATTTTTACTACTATTTTGCTACTAGGTCTGGTTTTGGAGATTTTCCCTTTCATTATGTAGTTACATGGGATGGTAAGGTTTACGGTGGTAATAAACTGGGTGCAGAGGCCAAAATCGAACTTGGAGGAGAGTCCGATGCTTTATTTATTGCCTACATTCCTGGGAGTACTGGGAAACTGGGTGCTGCTTCGGCGGGATCGATAAAAGATATCCTTTTAGAAAGTATGAACAGCTATGGTATCAGCCCTAAAAAGGTAGGTATTTGGCAATTAGGCTATGAACTCGGGGAGAAGGGAGAGATGGATAAAACTCAGTTAGTAGATGCTGACAAAGAAGCTAAGTCAGATTTTGCAAAACTCCTAGACTCAATTGCAGGGAACTATTCTCCAAAGAAAAGAACATATAAAGTTGAGATTGTTGATGTTGTTGTTCCCAAAGAGAAGGTTAAGATTGGTGAGACAGCTGAGGTTAGAATAAAAGTAAAGAATGTCGGTGACTATAACATATATTCAAGTACAAATGTTTTCATATCACTGAAAGAAGGCGCTAGAAGTACTTTTTATTTACCTAGCGAGTGGGACAGTCCATATCAGGTAGCACTTCTTCAAAGCGGGGAAAGGCTTGCTCTAGAAGAAGAGAAAGAGATTATTGTCAAAGTAGGGGTTCCACTTTTCCCGCCCGAAAAAAGTGAAGATTTTGTTATTACTGATTCGGGGGGAAACGTTTTGAAAAATACAAGTTTCAAGATTCGACTATCAATTGATAAAGGAGAACAGGAGATTATCGAGGTTACTGATAACCCAGTGGGGTATCTGAATGTTCGAAGTACACCTGGGCTAGGTGATGTTATAACAAAAGTTGTTCCAGGTGAGAGGTTTATTGTTCTTGAGACGCAAGATGGTTATTATAAGATAAGCGCAAACGGAAAAGAAGGCTGGGTTGTAAGTACGTATGTAGAGATCGTCTAAAATTTCCAATTTCCCCAGAATACCTATTGACCTTTTTGCGCTAACTTGTTATTCTTGTTTATACGTTCTGAGTAAATCATTTGGACACATCTGCCCCAAATAGTGTATTTTTTTACAAGCTATATTTTATTTAATTATATTTTGTTATGGCTAAAGCAAGTACAAAGAAATCCCCACCGCAAAGCTCCGAGAAGATGAAGGCTCTCGAAATAGCGAAAAGTCAAATAGAAAAACGTTTCGGAAAGGGCTCAATAATGAAACTTGGAGACGATGTGAGGCAAGACATAGATGCGATTTCAACTGGGGCACTTTCTTTGGATGTTGCACTAGGTATTGGAGGAGTTCCAAAGGGTAGAATCATAGAAATATATGGTCCGGAAGCTTCTGGAAAGACGACTCTTGCCTTGCATATTGTTGCAGAGTCACAAAAAGCAGGGGGGACCGCTGCGTTTATAGATGCTGAACATGCTCTTGACCCCAAGTATTCAAAAAGACTGGGGGTTGATGTAGATAATTTGTACATATCACAGCCGGATTTTGGAGAACAGGCTCTTGAAATTTTAGAAACTCTTGTTAGAAGCGGGGGAATTGATATTGTAGTTATTGATTCAGTTGCTGCGCTGACGCCGCGGGCAGAGATAGAAGGCGATATGGGAGATTCTCATATGGGTCTTCAGGCAAGATTGATGAGTCAGGCTTTAAGGAAAATTACCGCAATAACCTCGAAAACCGGTACGACTGTGATTTTCCTAAATCAGATAAGGATGAAGATTGGGGTGATGTTTGGAAATCCCGAAACAACAAGTGGAGGAAATGCCTTAAAGTTTTATTCCTCGATCCGGATGGATATTCGTACAAAGGAGAGGATAAAGAAGGGAGACGAGGTCGTCGGTCGTGAGACTAAAGTGAGAATTGTAAAAAATAAAGTAGCACCACCTTTTACTGAGGCCTGGTTTGAGATATATTTTGATAGAGGAATTAACAAGGAAACAAGTATTCTTGCTGCTGCAGTAAAAACAGGCGTAATAGAGCGTACAGGTGCCTGGTATAAACTGGATGGTGAGCAGATAGCTCAGGGAAGAGAAGGAGTTGTTGAGGTTATGAGGGAGGATAAAAAGCTTTGCAGCAAAGTTGTAAAAATGGTAAAGGAAAAGGCAGGCATTGTTTAAAATTGCAGCCAGCCGATTATTACTAGATTTACTTTTTATGAGTTAATATATGAGGGATCTAAAAACAGCAGTTAGGTATTTATTCATTTCAAAGGTAAGAATAAAGGTTCTGAGGTTGTTTTTTCTCCACCCGGATGTCCCCTATCATATTCGAGGCGTTGTGAGAGAAGTAGGAGAGGAGATAAATGCAGTTAGAAGAGAACTGCTTCGCCTGGAGCATATCCGGCTTTTAAAGTCAGAGAGAAAAGGGAACAGGTTATATTTTACCCTTATAGACACGTTCCCATTTTTTGACGAACTGCTAAGTATCGTATACAAGACTTATGGACTTGGAGGTGAAATAATACGCTGTCAGAAGGAGCTTGGTGACGTGAAATATGCGCTTCTGACCAAGTCATATACAAAAGGGATAAAGACCGGTATGCAGGATATAGATCTGCTTTTAATTGGCAAGGTAAATGTTCCGGCACTAACTGCGGCTGTTCAGAGAGCCGAGAGACAAACTGGCAGAGAGATCAACTATACAGTACTCAAAGAAAGTGAGTTTATACTGCGTAAAAAGAGAAGAGATGTATTTGTACTCGGGATGCTTTCGGGTAGTAAGGTGATGCTCATAGGTGATGAGGATGAGTTGGTTCTGTAGCATGCTTATTCATCAGAATAAACGCTTTCTATTTTCGAGGTTGTCTTTTATACTTTTCTAAGCTTACAATTTCCATAATCAAGAAATTAGTGTACAATAGCTGCGTTGTAATAGTTTAATGCTAAGAAAAAGTAAAAGTAAAAGTAAAAGAT
>Ga0180007_10000730_pt1 | contig 51276 bp, 29 predicted proteins | sample MM_PC_MetaG_FD_121122 | JGI IMG/M metagenome (GOLD analysis project Ga0180007, IMG submission 121122) | Groundwater microbial communities from the Aspo Hard Rock Laboratory (HRL) deep subsurface site, Sweden - MM_PC_MetaG | ecosystem: Environmental > Aquatic > Deep subsurface > Groundwater... | reverse complement strand
TATTAAAGACAAGAACATTCTTTACATTATCGGGCACAGCATAGGTAATCAAATCAGTATTATCAACCGCAAGATTAACAGGCTGAGTAGGAGTAGGAGAATGAGTTTCATCAAAACGACTAACACTCTGACCATTAATCAAACATTCCTGTACAGGAGTTTCCAGCTCGGTATAGGCAACAACACAAGCACCATCGGCAGCAGTAGCACGAGCCTGAACTCGTAAAACACCTTTAGGAGAATGAAGTGCAATTGGAACAACAGCGCCAGCAGTACAAAGAGGAACAATCTTAGCGGCAATATTATCGGGAATAGCATAATAAGGTTCAAACGTAGAACCATCTAAAGCAATACGGAAACGAAGATCAGTAAAATTACGAACCGTAGGGCGAAGATGTAAAAGAAGATTACCATACTGTTCAATATGATACTGTTGATTAATATTAAGCTCTAAAATAGTAGTCCACGCAACATTATCAACGGTAGTCGTACCGCTGCTGGGATATAAACCGTAAGTAGCCATTGCGTTCTAGTTCCTCCTTATGTTGGTTGAACGCCTATTTATTATTTTTTCTACGTTTTCTTCTACGTTTCTTACGTTTAATACGTTTCTTGCCAATTTCAGATTTCTTTAAAAATTTAATAAATTTAAAATAAGAAATACCAAGTGTAATAGCTTTAGCTTTTCTACGCTGAGGAGATCTAATATTTAAATAAATTTGTGGTCCATAACCTTTAGCATTATCTACAAATCCATGACCATATGCCATCATAGATAAATAACTTTTGTTTTTTATTAACTCAGAAAAATACATTGAAAATAAATTAATATAATATCTATAAAACCCACATTCTTTTCTATCTAAACATGTACCATCAATAAAAGAATTACACGCTAGACAACCCCACAACCCACCCAAAAATACAGGACACTTACTCTTATATGACCAACGACAACACAACAAACAATATTCAACTGTAGCAATGCCTTTTAATAGATGACAATAAAACTCTATAATAGGTAACTGCTCTTTTAAAATATTAAAATATTCTTCTGACAAATATTTAATTTGTTTCGGTTCTCTTTTAACGTTCCTAACTTTTTTAAAATTAACCTTATGGCATATTCTTTGTTTTACTTCTCTAGTAACATAAATTACTGCCTGTACATACTTACGGATGCGTCGTGCTATTATCTTATTACGACTAACAGGTAATAAAAAAGCCACATCAGATCACAAAATCTACAATAGGACCAGAAGAATTAAATATAAGAGTCTTAGGATGAATGCGCCTAATAGCTAAAGTTTTAGTTGGTCTATAAAAATTAGTAATACTCCAACTACTAATTAATATATTAAATAAAGATTTAAACTTAGTTTTATCACCAACAAAATTACTACAATCATTTTCTAAAACACGCATACTTTGTTTACTATTAATATCATAGCTGTCTAAATCTAACTTAGTAAATAATCTATAAATATCATAACCCATTAATGCCATGCCTAATGCATCACTCATATCATTACTATAAATCCAAATACCAAATTTTTTCTGAAGTTCTTTTTGCATTTCCTCTTTGGTAGCTCTATCATTATTAGTAGTATATTTTTTAATAGAACGGGGCATAACAGAACGATATAAACATCCACCTAATTCATATAAACCAACCTCAATAGCATGATTAAATCTACTAAGCACAAGAGATACTCCAGGATTGCGAAGATTCATAAATGTTCCTTCCATTATAATACCTAATGGAGTATATTTTAAATAAAATTGTTTCAACCATTTCATCGTAAAATAAGAACGATCAAATAATGGAATATTTGCAGTAGTTGAATATCTATCCAACATTATATTACCATTTCTTACATCAATAATAGCTATACCAGCACCATTTAAACTTAAATCAATACCCCAAATATAATATCTATCTGATAATAATAAATTGCAAAATGTTCTACAACGTATTAATTCATAAAGAAGTCTTCTACGTCTGGAAAAAATAGATACTCTATTATAATTTAAATTTGACCACCCCTCCCAAAACCTAGTAATAGGTAAAGTATGAATAATTAAATTAATATTACGATCATTAATAAATTCATTATCATTATTATTTTCTTTGTTTGTTCCCTCCCGTTGATGAGGAGGCAAACACTGCCATGGAAACATTATTACACGTTACCCCACTTACATTTTTTTTTGCTTGTTGCATAATAAATTTTTCTATATCATCAAACATACTTAACACAGAATCTAAATTATTTTTAGTATTATTTAACTTTAGTAAAACATTATCAGCATATTGACACATTATCGCTTCAAATCAAATAGTTTATTATGAATAGTTTCAGTTCTTCTACCAAGTTCTTCAACACGTTCTTTAATATTAGAGGCCGATAAGTCAATTGCTTTCATGGCAAAAGTTACATCAGCAAGTTTTATATCAATAATATCCATCTTATCTTTAAAAATTTTTTCCATACTATCTAACCTCCCTTCTATTGTAGAAATTTTATTAGTAATTTGAGAAGCTTCATTAATAGGAGGAACTTCTTTACTACGTTTTTCTTCTTCTAATAATTTTCGTTGCTCCTTAAGGGGAGCAACACGCCAAACATATAATGCAATAATAACTGCGACAATAAATAAACAAAGAAAAATTACAGTAACAAGCGAACCCCAATTATTAGTTAAATTAATAATACCATTAACACTACTATCTATTGTTTCTGCATTGCCTCCCATTCAGGCATCTCCTATTAGCTATTAGCCACAAGATCCTACTTTATCACCACAATATCTACACTCATAACAAGTTGAACTCATACCAGATTTAATCATTGTTCTACCACAAGCAGGACAATACCTATTATCAAATTCACCTTGTTGAACAGTAATTAATTGAGGCTTCTCAACAAGATCAGCACATTCTTCTCTTAGAAATTTATCTACCATATCTGTTTGTTTCTTATATTTAATTTCAAAAGGATACTCAGTTAATCTACTAAGCATTTGTCCAATTAAATTAGGAATACTTTTACCCTGATGAATATCACCAAACAAATCTAAAATATAATCTTCAGCATCGGGGAAAACCACAAATCCATTAGGTGGAAACGTCATCTTAAGTAAAGTTTTAAGAATAGCTTCTCTGGTTTCCCCAACAAGATTATGTTTAATTCCATATTGCAATTGCTGACTAATCATAATGGCAATAGTAGACATAGTGCCATCAAGAGTACCACCAACCCCTGGCATACGAAGCCATACCTCCCAAACATCTTGAAGATGAGAAGGATGCCATCCAAAGAAAACATAAAATTTTTGATCAGCTAACTGAACACAAACTCTCAAAGGGAATACTCCATTGGGGTCTGGTAAATTCAAGCCGGATTGTCCTTTTGTTTTTAATGGTTGTAATACCTTAGATCCATCTACATATAGTGTCATAGCTTTAATACCAAGTTTATAAGAAAGTTCATATAATGAAATAATTTTTTCAACAGTAACATCTGACGAAAGATTAACTGTTTTTGAGCTAGCACCACTAATAAATGGCTGAATTGCAGCCATCATATAAATATGAGACTCGGGACTAAGAATACTTTTGCCATTAGTTCCAAGTGCAGTTTCATATATTTTATTATTTTCTTCAAATCCTTCTGTAATAAATTCCATCCTACTTCCACCAACCAAATCTTTAGTATATGCATGAGAAAGAAACGGTTCAATACCAGTAGTTTTACAACCAAGAGTAAATCCAACAGTACCCATGGGGGCCATTAATGTAACTACTGCATTTCTAGGAGTTAAGCATTCTTTCTTAGTAAGTTCTTCAGTTAGTTTGGCAGAAATATGCTGTATCTGAGAACACAAAACTCCCAGAATATTTTTAACCCGCATATCAACTATTGAATTATTTACAGTATAGATTTTTAAATTTAAAATCTCATCATTAATATTTATTTCTTTTATATGTCTATCAGCACTAACATGCTGAGCAAATACTCTATTCCATCCTTCCCTTACAGAAATATCATTAGCATATTCATCAAAACATCCAACTACTTTACCTAATCTATTACTAGCTTCAATCGCAGCAAACGTAAGACCAGAAGATAACATAGTAGCAACATATCTACCTTCATCAGAATCATAAGGAACATTCATCTGAAAAAGAAGATTACCAAGATCTCCAAAGTTTAAACCCAATGGTCTAGTTGTATATGAGGTTTTGGCAATCTCCTTCGTAGAATAAACAGAAAAATCAATTAAAATATCTTGTGCTAAAATCATAGTTCTAATATCAGATATAAATAAATCAGTATCAAATGTATTTATATATTTATTATAATAAGCCGTTAACCTTAATGATGCAAGATTACAGGCAGAATTATCCAAATAATTAAATTCTCCACAGGGATTGGAGGCATTATATCGTTTCCCAGATTCTAAAAATGGATTCCAAACATTAATATTATCATCAAACTGTAATCCAGGATCACCGCACTCTAATTGTGCTTTAGCAATTTCATTTAATACATTAACAGCAGAAAGAGTATCAATAACTTTGCCGTGTCTGTCATATAAATTATAATTTTCTTTCTTATCATATGCATCCCAAAACTCTTGAGTTAATCTAACGGCTGTATTAATATCCTGAATCTTTAAAGAACCAAAAATACTATAAGGACCTTCTCCAGAAAAATTATTATCCCATTCAGGAATATTTTCTGATAACACTCTACCTTTTCTTTCTTCATTAGCTTTTAATCTAATATAATCTAGAATATCTGGATGATAAACCTTCATAGTTGTTAAGCCAGCAGCACGTCTAAATAAACCACCGCTCTTAGTAACATGAAGCAATGCACTAAATGCCTCTAAGAATCCCACTGGACCAGAAGGTCTACCCTTTTGTTTTCCAATCCATTCTTTTTTACTACGAATAGTAGTAATGTCACAACCAGACCCAGAACCAAACAAAGCAATCATCTGCTGTATTAAACTCTGCCCCATAATACTACCCATATTATCTTCAACCTTTGTAATATAACAAGCACTAGTATTAAAATAATCATATGGTGTTTTATCACCAAAAGTATTACCAACATTAAACCAAACAGGACTATTAAATGTGCCACGCTGTAATAAAATTACATCAATTAATCGATCAGCAAATACTTTATAAGAAATATAATTATAATATGTTTGTCCCTCTTTATTAAAATAACCACCACGCATACCACAAAAACATAACCATGATACAACTCTGGCAACGGCATTATAAATTGATACTTCATCAGTCAATAAATATTTACTAGTAAATACCCTAACGGCAATATCATCCCAACTTCGTGGATGTTCTACTAGCTTAGAAAAAATAACTTGATCAGTTTGTTTATTTTTAATTTCTATAAGAGAAGTAAGTGGTGGACAAGTAGAACCTTTTTTAATTTCTATCATAGTTAAAACTACTTCTTTAATTTCATTAAATAACAAATTCATTTCACTTGAATCATCTCCAAATAATTCTTTATCTTTACGTGGAATAGGGGCTTGATAAATATCAAGCTGATCTCTTATATCTACAAAATAAGGCTGTCTTATTGTATAATCAATCATCCTCGTTCCATATTTGATCTGCTTCACTTTCAAAGTATTCCTGCTGTTTCTGTAAGTTATCACGATATTTTACAATGGTAGCATGTCTAGGATTAAGTGGACTATTGCCATCAGTATCAAGAAGACTACCAGCACTTAATAATCTTCCTAATTCTCTATCATTTTCTATATGTCTTTCTTTAGCAGTAATTTGCTCATCAGTTAATACAACCTTAGAACAAAACTTACAACTACAATCTTTACCAATCTCATCACGTAATAGAACATAACTAACTTCATATTCTTTTTGATCTTTATTGTCTTCATTTAAATCTACTACAACACCATAATTACGACCGGCATTAATTGTTGGCTTACCATCAAAGCAAGGATCTGGTTTGGGTTTTCCATAATCACATAAGGCAACTATAGTTTCTTTAGTAATCATCCTAGATAAATGTATGTCTTTAAAAGTACGATAAGCAATAATAGTTTTACACTCAGGACAGTAAGCTCTATTAGAATTAGGAATAGCACATTTACAAAAAGCCTGACTATTATTAAGGATAAACAGCTCAAATTCTAATTTGCATGTATTACAAACATATGTATAGATAGGCATTTTATTCGTCTTCCTCTTCTTCTCCCTCTAAAGAAAATGTTTCTTCTTCAACATTAAATGTTTTTTTAGATCCGGCATACTGTGTTGTGGTAGCTTGTTGTTGAATTCTACGAGTAAGACGATCTAATTCAACAGCAGGATCTACATAATTAGATTGAACAATCCGATCCATCTGACTATCTCCCTGTCTTGCCAACACAGCAGACGGATCGGCAACCACATCTTGCCTACTAGTAGTTATACCATGTCTAATATCTGAAGATAAAATTACAAGTTCTTCATAATAACCATCTTTAATCAATGCACTAATTAATTCATGAGATAAACAATCTTTGTGAACCTCTAATACTTCAAAAGTAACATTATCGGGCACAAAATGCTTTTGAACAATGGGCTTGGTATTACCAATAATAGCACTAGAAGTGACAAACCAGTATGTTTTAGTATGATCATTATATCCATAATCATGAAGTAAACCAGTAACAATCTTTAATGCAGTAGGATGATACATAGTAATTTTAACTAAACGTTCTTTTTTTTCTTTTCTTTCCATCTTATTCCTTCGAGCTTTAGTTTAGATAAAGAAAAGGGAACTAGTCGGATATGATTGCGCCGACTAGTTCCCTTTCTTTACTCTCTTCTTTGAAGATTACTTCGTCTTCTTCTTTCCCTTCTTCTCCTTCTTCTCTCCCTTCTCTCCCTTCTCTCCCTTCTCTCCCTTCTCTCCCTTCTCCTTCTTCTCTCCCTTCTCCTTCTTCTCTCCCTTCTCCTTCTTCTCCTTCTTCTCCTTCTTCTCCTTCTTCTCCTTCTTCTCCTTCTTCTTTGGCTTTCCGCCCGCAGCGACATTGCGCTTCTCGGCTTCCTCTGCCATTTCAGTAGAAGGCTCAGAATCATACTCCCTTAACTTATTTGCCATTTCATTAGAAATACTAAAACGCACAGTCTTGCAAGCACCCTTGGGGCGCCACCGCTCACCCGGTTCAGCCCTTGGCATATGAACAACACGAGCATCCCTTTCAGAAATAGTAAAACGTCCAAGCCGTGGAATGTCAAGAATCTCCCTATCCTTACGATTTTTATGAGTAAGTACATCATAGACAACATCAAATACAGAAGAAATAACAGCATCACGAGTATCCTCATCAATAGCCACCTTCTTATTCACCAACTTCTTTCCAATTCGCTTATTAAAATCATCAGCATTAAGAAGGCTTGATCTACGCTGTCCTTTTGGCATTTCTATCTCTCCTTGCATTCCATGTCGGCTCAACAGTAAGCCGACTGACCATTCGCATTATACAACGATGTTATTTTCCTTGTGAATATTTTGTCTATGTAATTAATTTCATTGAGGAATAATACCTTCAGTGTCAATTTCATTATCGTCATCGTCTTCCTGTAGTAGATCAGCAAATGTCTCGTCATGACAGGCCAAAAACTTAATTGATTTTAATGTTAAGCGTTTAAGTTCATCTAGTGTCATGCTAGTTATAATATTATTAGAACCTTCATATAATTTAAAACCATTTGGCAATTCATTATATTCATCTAAATCACCCAACATTAAAACAAATATAGTTTTAGAATCAGAAATAGAAGTTAAGTTTAAGTTTTGAATTATCTGTACCATCATTAGCCTTTCTTCTTAAGAAAAGATCTAGGTTTCTTTTCTGATGTACTTTTTAATTTAAGCAAAGTAATTTTTGATTCAATATTTTTCTTTCTACCATATGGCTTAGATGCCATATCCATATTTGTTTTAATTATTTCATTACCATGATTGTCCATAACAAATACAACTCTTTTTTCTGATTCTTTGGGTATTACATTAAGCGTCCTTACTACTTTTAAATCACCGGTTTTCTTATCTACTTTAAAATCATAACCAATAATATCAGTAGAATCAACATCAACAACATAAGATGTTAATGTGGTATCTGGCCCGGGTGGAATTTGTTTAATATAAACCGAAGGATCAACACCTTTTTTAAATGTACTTGTAGTAGATACCTTTTCATTAAGGGCATCCATAGCCTTAGCGGGATCAGATATACCCATCGTAATATACATTCTTAACATGCCAGACACAGTAACAGCATTACTAATTTGTGTACGAATACTATCAAAAAATTTAATTATTTTTTTAGCCGATAATTCAGTATCTTTAAATTCAATATTTAGTTTAGAATAAATCCATGAATGAATAGTAGAACCTATATTACCAGCACTAATACGTTTCCAAATACCAAATGCTTTAACACCATTAGTATCTTCTAAAATAATTATTGGTTTCTTTTTTGCAATCATTTCCTGATATTTATCTTCTGAAAAAGAGGCAACCTTTTGAGCACGATATAAAATCCATTCTCTAGTTTTATCTTGATAAACTAATCTGTGTATCTCATCTAACCTAATATACATTATAATTTCCTCCTCATTGATATTCCAGCATTACCGTTGCCCTACCTTCCCTCCTTTCTATACGAAGTACGGCATCACATATTCTCTCTATCCCAGAACGGTGTGATGTTAAGAAAATACATTTACTAATGTCTTTCCTATTTTTTAATACATTTAATATTTTCTGAAAACCAACAAAATCAATTCCTTTATCAAACTTCTCATCTATATTCATATGGCCAATATGTGGAGCACACAACATCGCAGTAGCAATATCATTAGCACAATTTAATTTAGCATGTTGCCCTGAAGAAAACCCCTCATAGTGTTTATTAATTGATTCAAGAGTATCATAAAGAATACACTCTATATTGCCAGCCTCTTGATCAACAGACCACCTACCGGAAATACTTCCTTCAGTAAAAGCATCAAGGAAACTAACAAATACAGAACTTAACGCAGATACATGATCTGTCAACATAAGATTGCGTAACTTTTTAAAACCATCATTACTACCCCATAAACGATATATATTATATTTTCTAATTAACTTACCTAAAGTTTTATTTAATTTCTTACAGATATTAATATTCTTTTTACGTTCAAGTTCCTTTTTAATTAATTTATCCGAATATGTATTCTGTGTTAATTTAATAGATGATAATTTTTTCTTCCATATAACTATCTGTTTATCAATATCAACAGAATTATCTAATAACATTTGAGCTTCAGCAATTTTTTCATTAAGATTGGTTAATTTATTTGCAATACCGCCCAGTCTTTGAACAGTTATTTCAATATTATATCTACTAAGTTCATCTATTTTCTCTTTTAATTTTAAACGATTAGTTTTAATTTTTAACTTAATATCAACTTTCTTCTTACGTAATCCTCTAATCTTACTTTGTCTCATTTCTACAAGAACAGCCTTAGATGCGTTTGTGACTTTATTACCACAAAATTCACAAAAACTTTTTACCTTTAGGCCAGCAATTATATCAGATATTTCCTTCTTTAATATCTCCTGTTCATCATTACATTCATTTAATTTTTCTTTAAATGAATTAATCTTAGCCTTCAGTGTACTAATCTCATCTGTTACCACATTACTCTGTAATATTCTTCGCTTTAATTCTATAATACTATCATTATATTTTTGTCTCTTTTCTTTTAAAACAATTAATTGTTCTTCTACTTCTTTAACATAATCTTTAGCTGCATCAAGCTCAACAAGATGTTTTTTGATTTTTCTTTTTCTAGCCTCTACATCATTAATAAAATTTTCATTTGCCTCAAGATACTCTTTAATAAATTCATCAATATGTTTTCTTGCTTCTAATAATATTTCATGTCTTTGTTTAATGGCTAAAATTCGTTTATCTAAATCAGAACAAACTTTTCCACATAACTTTGCCGCCTCATCAAACTCATTTAAATTCCATAAATCAGATAAGAATTTATTACGTATCGCTGGACTCATTTGAAATAAATCTCTCTCACTATTAGAACTAAATAAAACTCCATGTACAAATCTCTGAGGACTCATACCCACAATCTTAGTGAACATCTCCTGACTCTCAACTATTCTTTCACCTGTAACATTATCATTACACCACTGCACAGTTAAATGATTTTTAAATTTTGGATCATTTCTATATCTGGTTATAACTAAATCATTATTATTAAATCTATATGTTAAACTGCCCATTGTGAATTTATCAAACTTCCCAATCACATCACTTACTCTTTTTAATCTCTTATAATTACCTAATAGAATCCATTCAAATAAATCATACATCAATGTGGTCTTACCACTATAATTACTTTTAGCATCTAAACTATCATGATTAATACCCTGTACAAATATAATTGCATTCAATGGAAGCCTATCAAAAGAAACATCAACATCTTCAAATAGCCAAAAGTTTTTAGCACGTATTCGTATTAATTTCCATAAGCCAGTATTATTTTTAGATCGTCGTTTCAGCATGTAATTTTCTCACACTCATATATAATTTACTACCAACTTTAACAAGCTCATCTGTACTAATACCATCTACCTGTAACGTTTGTCCAAATTTTCTAACAGCTTGTAATTTATCTGCCATATAACTATGTTTAATTTTAACTATAGAAGACGATACATTCTCTATAATCTTTCTTACAATAACTTTTATAGCACCAAGCTCATAACATCTTTTATAAATAAGATTAGTATCTACATCTTTAATAACATTAACTTTAACAATTAAATTAGTTAAATTAATATCTATATCCGAAGCAGCGGTAATATTATCCATAACAAAAAAACGTGGACAACCAAAAGACATAATAAACTTCTTCTTTTTTTCCTTACAATTAAATAAAGTAAAACCTCTCTTCTTACCAACTGAACTAAAATCATTCCAATACGGTTGGCCAAGATATAAGAAATTAGGAATGCTCTTTAATCTCTGCCTATCATGAAAATCACCAGCTAAAATAAATGTAAAAGGATTACCCGCTTCATTTAATAAACTTCTTAAATTAAAACCACTAGTTACCTTAGTGCCAGAATCATACTTACAACCAATAATAGGATAATGTAAAAGCAAAACTATTTTATTATTCCTATCTTCTTTTGCACGTTTAATAAATGTTTTAACAATTTCATATTGATACTCAAGAACTTTTCCTGTATAGGGCACACAATAAAATGTAATACCGCATACTGAAACAACTTTGGGCTTATCTATAAAAAGAATTCTATCAACATGTAATTTATCATATGCGCCAATAACACTATTCATACCGTCTGATTCATGATTACCACCAATATCTAAAAAGAAAATCTGATTATCAATAATACGTCTTAAACATTTATGAAATGCCGCCATGGTAAGAGGATCAACTGCCGTAGTATCAAACAAATCACCGGTAGACACAATCAAATTTATTTTCTTTTTAATTGCATAGCTAATTATATTATTAAATACGTTTTCTCTTATTGTTAAAAAGGAATTAATACCATTCTTACCAATCGTGCCAACACTATTTGAATTAGATAAATGTAAATCACTAAATCCAATAAAATCTGCAACAAACTTTTCATTAACAATCATATCTTAACATGGTCGCATTATTGTTAGCATGTTCAATAATCATTTTCCTTAACTCTAAACGAAGTTTATCATCTTTAACTAACATATCATGAAACTCACGAAATCCAATATCAATAGTTCTACCAGGTAATTTAATCTTATTAGATGCAGATGGTGTAAATGATGGTTTACCTTTAACCATGCCAAGTTCAGCTAATGCAATAGTAAAAGAAACACCAAGATCAAAACCAACTCCAGATTTATATCTAAATAAACGATGTTCAATAGCACTATGTGATGATTCAATTAAACTATTTTTCAAAATCTTCGTAGTTAGCCATTTGCCAATAGGAACTTTGACACCATCTCTTACTACTGTCATCATACTACTACTCATACCTTCCCCACCGGCACTTCCGGCACGTTGTTCAATACGAATAGAAGACATATATTTAATATGTTTACCTCCAAAAGTAGTAGTTCTTTTAACACCCCACGCACCCACCATCCCGCCCATTTCATCCTTAGTATGATTAACCGCCATAAGAATACCCATAGCATTACACAATGGAGTAATAATATCACGATAACCTTCAGCATGTGCCTGAGCATGTTTGCCGGGTGTCTTAGTAATTTTACCAGCCTCATTCTTTTTATAGGCTTCCATTGATTGATGATTACCAATCGAATCATAGAGAAATAATAATAAAGGATAAGACATTCTACCACGAAATATTAATTCATCAAACTCCATATTAGTCATACTCTTTTTAGCATATTTCTTTACAAACTCTAACACACTTTTATTACGATCTTTAATATAAGCTTTTAAAGTATTACGAATATCCCAATATACTTGTTCAATATAATCTGGAAACAAAATAACAATCTGACTAATATCACAACCGGCTGCTTCAATATATCTAGGATTAGCTTTACCTTCTGTCTCATAAATCTTAACAATAGCACCACGAGGATCAGACTGAGCAGCTTTAATAATATGATGTGCTAGTGTAGATTTCATGTTTTCTTCAGGACCAGAAATTTCAATAGCCTTACCACGAGGCACACCACGTTCACCAAACTTATCAACAGCCATCTTAATATCAAACCTTGGGTCAGCAGTAGGGATAGCCTCGAGTACCTGAGAGATTACGTATTCACTATCTAATTTATATGATTCCGAAATTTCAAATGCATCACCTTTACCAAGTACAGCTTTCTTCTTTTGACCATATACTGCATCAAACATAGTATTTAAAAACTTATCTTTAAATTTTTTTGAATAGGCGGAATCAAACAATGGCTCAAACCTACTTATTCTATTAAAAGAATTTTTAGATTTCTTTTTAGTGTTTTTCTTTTTATTTAAAAACACCATTTACTTCTTTTTATTTTTTGCTTTATTCTGCTTATGCTTATTTTTTAACATCTCAATCATTTTATCCTCATCCATTAATGAAAAATCATCATCATCTATTGTAATATCTTTTGTGGCTTTAGTCTGTTTTGTTTTTCCTTTAAGTTTTTTATTTTTATCATTTTTTTTAATAGTCTTTTTACAACATGACTCATAATGAGAACAAGCCTCCTCATCACAGTCAACACCATCTTTAATATCTACATCATTATAACACTCGGGTTTATCATCATCAGAGCCCTGCTTACTCTTTAACCAAGCCTTAAGCTCAGCCTGAGCTTGCTTGGCCACGATAGGCTTACAATACTCTGCAAGACTACGAGAACGAGCAAATGTCCTTTCCTGCCAAGTAGCAGGAATAATAAATTCAGAACGAGAAAAACTAATGGCATACTCAGTACCAAACTCTTTTGGTAAATCTGGATTAACTTTTTTAGTATAAATAAGTGGAAAAGAAACTTTCTGAGCAATAGCCCTAACTGCCTTGATTGCCTCCTTGCCCTTCTTTCCAGTAGCATCAAGCAACATTGTCCACCAAGACAAAGCAATATTACCCTTAAGAGCTACCTTGCTATTACCAACCTTTACAGATTTAGAACCACCAAGTCTACCTAGCTCTCTATTAAAATCTGTAATACGCTTGCTACTAAGTGCTAAGAATTGCGGACCTTGAAAACAACTCTTAAAAGCAATACAATTTTTACACTTTTCAGATTCAGGATTTAATTTTGATTCGTCCATAAAGCATGAACACTTTTTAATACGATCTATATCAATCTCTGTACTCTTAATACGTTCAATAATTTCACCACCCTTCTTAACCTTCTTATGTTCAGCAGCCCATGTAATATCAATAACCTGAATATTACCACGAGTAGATGGATAATAATCATCTGCTAACTTCTTAGGTTCTTTACGATCACGTTCTTCCTTTGTTGAACGATTATCTCCCCACCATTGACACTTGGGGCACTCCTCCCACCTATCAGAACGAGAAACCCTGACACAACTACTACCAGGGAAACCATGAGTAATCCTGGTCTTCATAATATCACCATTTGTTTCTTCAGTACCCGGCATAACCAATAATAAATTATCACCATCATCTGCTAAAAATCCCTCATATTTAACTAGAGCATTGGTATTTTCATCATCAAGAGTTTGTACCATATTATCATAATTAAAACCAAGTACGGTAAAAGTATCTTTCTTTTTCTTATCAGTCTTTTTACTACTTGTCTTTTCTTTCTTGTTTTTCAATTTTAACATTTTTCTACTCGTCTTTTTCGTTGTTTGAAAGCGCAAATGCATTAAGTAATTCTTCATCGGGCTCATTTGCCATAACTATAGCTGCATCACTTCCACGCATAGACATAGACTGAACCATACTACCAGCTCCAGCATTAAAAATATCAGTGCTCTTTCTGCTATGATAAATAGCTGCAACAACTGTATTATGTTGCATATCTAATACTCTTAATAAATTTTTCAACTTAAATAAGATAGACTTTAATTCATTTAAATTACTACGATATTCTAAAAACCTATCCTGCTTAGCAACAAAAGCCTCAATACGTTTAACAGTAGCACCATATAAAGCATTATTAGGATCATCACACTTAGACCATTGCTTACCAATCCACGCATCGTACTCAGCTTTAATATCACTAAATGCCATCTGTACTTCAGCAGCAAGATTAGTTATAACAATATATAAACGTGGAATATTTTGCGCCTTACTTAAAATAGTATCCATATCCTGTAACCATCCCTCACCAGAAATATCATTGCCATGAATATAATAAAATCTTCCATCTAAAGTAAATCCACAATCTAATAATTGCTCAGCAATAGGAATAGCCCTACGCTTTCTACGCTTAAGATGTTTTAACATAGCTTCAGGCTCAAGGAACTTATCCCTCTCACCCTCTTTTTCTCTATAAGCTTCTAAAAAACTACCTAAATGTTTAACATTTCTAGTTCTATCATTAAAGCTAGGAAACTTCTTAAGCTTCTTAGTATCAGATGCGGCTCTAATATTAGGTTTACCGAGCTTCTTTTGTTTCTTACTCTTAAACATTACTCCACTTCCTCTTCTCCATATAATTCATACGGCAATCCAATCTTAGAAACTATAATCTGCTTACCACCCTTATAATTATCAGTAGCTAAACGGCCAGCCACATAAATAATTTCATTACCATTAGTTGAAAGTAATTTTTTAACTAACTTCATATTTTCATCTGTTAAATAGTCTGAAAAAATAACAAATGGAATCTCTCCATCATATTCATTAATATTACCAACTACAATTTTTTTCTTATTGCGTGTATTCCTTAATTTCAAATCTGTAACAGTACCATATGCCCACACAATAGAACCTACTTGTAACTTAGACAAAGCGGCACTAATAATTCCAGGCTTAAGATTAGAATACTGTTGTTTTAAAATCTTCCAATACGGCTTAGAAATAAATCTTAAATATTTTTGCTGAACGGCTATAGATTTGATAGGGTCTGCCAATGCCTCTAACCATTCTAATACTTCAATATCTACTTTATTAAGCGAAGACTCTTTAGAAATACTTTTACCACTATCAAGATATGAACTTAACTCAGACCACCTTTTTTTATTATAATAAAATTCCATATATTCTAAAGCAATCTCTAACCTATTGGGATTAATATCATCAAATGCACCAGCAGAAATTAACGCAACAATACTACCTTTACCAATAGGATTATTGCCAACAACATCACCATTATCTCTAAGTTTTTTATACATAGCCGTGGTTCTCTTAGCTAAATCAACAGGACCACTATAAGGAGCACATTGTCTAATTAACTTAGCAGCAAGATCACCAACCCTAAGAATAGTATTTAACCTCCAATAAAACTTTCCCTTTTCATCAATTGTAACAATATCACCACATGCATTAACACTAATAGGCGCAAACTTATGACCTTCATTTAACATTTGACTACGCATCCTCCATAAAGATTCTCTATGTTCAAGATTCATATTAGCAAATTGTAATTTAGATGCCCAAAATTCTTTTGCAAAATAAGTTTTAAGCCATGCCTGATAAAAGCTAAGCATTGAATAAGCAACTGAATGAGAATTAGAAGTTAATAAACCATTAGCTAAATAAAACTGATGATCGGGATGATTTACTTCTAAATCATATGCTGTTTGAATTCCAATACTTTTATAAGATGACACTTTCATAAACGAACTCGTTTATAATTTGGATCAACCCACGATTTATTATTAACAATTTTAAATATAGTACTTATTACTAGACCAAATTGTTTTGCTAAACTAGATAGAGATATTGAACTATGATTAAATAATTCACGTATCTTACGTGCTATTTTAAAATTAATTTTAGCATTTCTATTTTTTCTAAATAATTTTGACGGAACATAATTTACATCATACCAAAGTTTATTATTAATAACATTAGAAACAACCGTCTGATCTATTAAAAAATTTTCTTCTAATTCCATTTGTGTATATTTACCAACACTATATAAATGTCTTATTTCATTAACATGCTTCCATGTTAATTTACTCATACCATGTTGTTCATATCTAGCTTGTCTACCTTTTCTTGTTTTATCAGCAATATTATCAGCCTGTGTGCCAAGAAATAAATGTTTAGGATTAACACAAGCTGGATTATCACAACGATGACAACAAATTATACCACGTTTAATATTAATATTTTTAGATAATTCTAAAGATACATGTGTAGCCCGTAACCAAATATTATTTCCCTTATCAATATTTAAACGAAAACGCCCATAACCACAACAAGCTAATGAATCAGTCCATTCCCAACATCCTGTTTCTTTATTAATTTTTATTTTACTAATAAATCTTTTAATATCTTTATTAGTATATTTTTCATTGCACGTATGTCTAAATACAACACTAAGTTTAGGAATCAACCACATCTAAATCTTCCTCTATAATTTGATACATGGGGCATATCCTCCCATCTGTTACTCGATATTTATGTTCCATTGAACATGTAACCGTCTTACCATTATCAAATATAAATTCAAATAGCTCTACCTCATGTTTAAATACATTTGTCACCTGAACATCTATCTGTTCTTTAGAAATCTCATCACGAGATTTAACCCATTCTCCTTTTTGAATATCACAAATTCCTTTAGCAACACCACTAGTTAATAATACTTTTTCATTAGGAGAAATTGATTTGTTAAAAGCATAATTAGAAAATGAAGCTATTTTATCAAATATTTTAATAGCAGTCTTCTTATTAAATCCATTCTTTATAGCACCTTTAATAAACTTCTTTCTCTGTTCGGGCATTAAATCTCTTTTCTTTTTCCCCATAACACTACGAAATTTATCAGCTTCTTCTAAATTAAATCCAGCAATATCAACACACAATTGCATAGCCTGCTCTTGATAAATTACTAAACCGCCAGTAGCTTTTAATGCGGGTATCTCTGCCTTATCAATATATTCTGGTTGAACATCATTATGTTGTAATTGTATATACGTATCATGCATTCCAGCAGCCAATGGCCCAGGACGAAGTAAAGCAGTAGTAGCATAAAGCTGAGCAAAACTTCTGGGTTTTAGTTTCATTAAGTATTGTTTAAACAATGGACTATTCAATTGAAAAATACCAGTAGTTCTACCTGTAGCAATAACATGCTTATAAACAGCTTTATCATTAACATCTAATTCTTCTACAGGAGGAACAGTCACACTATGTCTCTCTTCTACTAACCTTTTAGCAAACTCAATTTGTTCTAAACTATCAAGACCAAGTACATCTAACTTTAAATAACCTAATGGTAAAAGATCCTTATCACGCCATTGTGATACAGCAACATCATCTACAATTCTAATAGGAATACATTCATCAATGGGGGCATTACTAATGACAACACCCGCAGCATGTTTACCATAACTAGCAGGATGCTTCAATAAAGGCACAACATATTTATCAACCCAAGCTTTATGTTTTTCATAAAATGAATAAAATAAATTATTAGTCATACGACTACAAATACCAATAGCATCTTCTAGTGTTTCAATTGGTATTCCACCGGCGATAGCTTGTGGAATAGAATGAGTAATCTGTTGAATGGTATAAAAATCATATTGAATACTATCAATTAAAAAGTTCTGTGCAGTAGCCACCCTTTGTAATGTAGATTTAATTTTAGTAGCAGAAATTGTACCAATATTTACAACTCTATCTTTGCCATACTTATTACTAATATAATCTTTAATATCTTCTCTAATACCTGGAGGAAAATCCATATCAATGTCTGGAAGCTCACCCTTAACACGACCGGGATTCATAAATCTCTCAAAATATAAACCATACTTAATAGGATCATCTCTTGAAATATCTAAACACCACGATATGACACTACCGGAGACAGAACCCCTTCCCCTACCATACATTCTACCGCGTTCTTCCATACAATACCTTATAATATCTTGTATGATTAAAAAATAATTAATAAAATCTGCATTCTTTATTACTTTATATTCCATAGCAATTCTACTCATATATTTATCAGACGATTTTAGTCCACCGTCTATTAATTTATTCCACCTAGTAGATCTCCAAATATTACCAGTTTTGTGTTCGTATCCTTTAATAAGTAAATGTTGAAACAATCTTTCAGATCCTTTAATTTCCTTTTTAATTAATGAGTTTCTTTTAGCTTCTTTATATTCAGGATGTTCTTTATAATTAAAAGAAGGAAGCTTAAGACTAGTATCAATTTCAAAAGAACACTTATCTGCAACATCGAACGTGTTTTTAATCGCTCTAGTTAATAACTTTTTTTCAACATATCTACAATAATCAAAACTATTCCATACTCCTACAATCTCTTCAACTGAACGAGGATAAAGTTCAGGTGCAGTAAATTCTTTACCAGTATTATCCTCATCATTTTCCCGTGAAACATTTGTACTAGTTGATTTATACCTAGACTCTCTCATAATTTCCCTATATTCAGCATACTTAGCATCTGGATAATGACAATCATTTGTTACAATCGGTTCAATGCCAAACTTATTAATAATACGAACAAGTTCTTTTATAATAAAAAGCTGTACGTCAAAACTAAAAAACATCAATTCAATGTATAGCCTATCACTAAATATCTTTTTAAACATACGTACTAATTTATAAACCTCTTCTCTAACATCATGTAAAGAATTATGTGGACTAGCACCATAATGATAATCAAGAAATGGCTGAGCAAAGATACCTGAGATACATGCCGAAGAACAAATTAATCCATCATTATTTTCAAATAAAGTTTTATAATCAAACCTACCACGATCTCTAAATTTACCATCACGCCATGAAATGTTATTAATCTTAATTAAATTACGCCACCCAATATCATTAATGGGAAGCAAAACGATATGTCTATATTTATGTCTAAAAACTTTTCCACCCTGCATAAGCCTATTACCATTATCATCAACACGATAGCCATCATATTCTGGAATAATATATCCCTCCATGCCTGGATGTATTTTAATACCAACTTCTTTACCGGCACTATGCATCCAGGGAATAGCGGCAAGTGTACCATGATCTGTCACAAAATGATCTTTTAAAGAACGTTTTTGTAATTCTTCCATCCATAAATCTACTGTACCAAAACCATCACCAAGAGAGCCAATACCAGTATGTGCATGAAGATTTACAAGATAAGTTTGTTTTCTAGATTTTAGAAACATTCTTCTTAATCTTCAAAAATCCTTTCTTCTTTTTATGTTTCTTATTTTTAAACTTCTTCATCTCTTCACCAAATTTAATAGTAGCTTCTTGTTTCATCTTATTATGAAAATTATCATCAATAGTTATTCTATCAAAACTAACTGCATTAACCGCACATATAGCACGCATAGGACACGGCGCATCACACGCAGTATTACCAGGAAGATAATCACCAGCATTCCACTCACACATTCTTTCTGTAACATTAGCGGTATGTAACTCAATATTACCTTTATCATCACGGATATATGAATCAGTTAATTCTAAAATTTCCTCATCACCAGATTTAGGAACGGCTGGCTTCTTAGCCCTTCGTCCACTTCTTTTCTTTTTGGACGTTTCGTTTGACTCTTCTGACTGTCCTACTACTTTTTCTTCTGGCTCATCAATTATTTTCTTTTTACGATTAGAAACGGTTCTAGCCCTAATCATATTAAAACCTTATTGCCTCCCTATTTTTATATGCATGTTTACATCCTCTTGCCGACACACTATCGGCATCGTTCTTATTTTTATTTTCTAATGGTAACTTCATCATTGATAATGGCTTACAAAAAGATCTGCCCCACTTCTTAACTGCTGACCAAACACCCTTCCATCCTTGACCAGTAATTTCACTATCATAACAAAATACAATTTCAGTAGCTTTACTTTCATTAAGTAGAAAAACCTGTCTAGCACTTAGTTTATTGCTAAATGAACATACGGCATTATATCCTCTTAATAAACATCTAAACATGTCAAACAAACCTTCTACTATAAGCAACGGCTTGGCATCATCACTTACATAATTATACCCACCAAGCATATAAGATAAAACACTACCAACTGGATTCAATGTCTTGGGCTCTATTTTAGAATGTAAAGCATATGCTAACCACGCATAACTATTATTGGTTTCAATTTTAAACACCGCTCGATCATGTAAAAATTTTGCCTTAGAAAAATAAACAGGGAATAATTCTATTATATTTATATTCATGGATGGATTCCTAGAAGAAAGAAAGGTTTTAAATCGTTTTATATCAACCGGAATACAGTAAGGTATATCTTCTTCAATAGGAATATCCCAAACATCTTCTATTTCTTCTTCATGTGTTAATAAATTAATAGCATCATAAATTTCACCATCAATCATAGAATCTATATTATCAATTACTATTAAAGATTTTAATCTATATAATGCTGATGCATAATTTTCAATATTCTCAGTAAACATAACTAAAGAAGCAAGACTATTAATACCGCCAACATCTCCACCAACATGACATCGTTGACATAATCCTTTCATTTTATTTATATCATAATAAAATTTACGTACATCACGCAATCCAGCCTGAACACAACGAGGACAACTAGCATGAAACTGACCTCTACTATTTACTACACCATCTGGATAATATCTTTCTAAATATTGTCTCAATGGAAAGTTAGAACGATATTTGTATTCTTCACTCAAGCCACTTTCCTTTTTAAGAAACTATTGGATTTACGTTTCAAAAATCTACCACTAAGTTTATTAATCATTTTATTCGTATTATATTCTTCTATCTTTTTAAATCGTAATACAGTACCATCTAAATCATAAAATCTCATTCTACTTTTATCAGCCAATAATATAACAAGTTCAACTGGTTTAGAACCATCACGATTCTTTCCAATTTTAATACCCATCTGATTTTGTAATGCCATATCTATAGTCTCAATTAAAATCAACATAGCATCACAAATACGAATCTTATTATAATCTTCAGCAATATCTTCAGCACTAGTTTGAGTTAAATCTTTACGCTTACCAGCCTCTCTGGTAAGTTGTGAAGTACAAAAAATAATTAAATTATGATCATTAGCTAAAGCTTTAATCTCCCAATAAACAGCAGTGCTAGACAATCTAGTAAAAGCATTAATGTCTCTTATCTCAATGGTTGGTTTCATAAGATCAGGAGAGTCAATAACTAATACATCTGGTATAAACTTAGATTTATTTTTAAGTTCAGTTAATGCTCTGGCAATAGTTAATACAGTAAAGTTATTTGGATCAACCTTTAAAATTTTAATACGCTTAGATGATTCTATATGTTTATTAAATGCTTTTTCAAATTTTCTAACATCTTTTTCTCTATCAAATCCATATGCTTGTATCATATCATATTCATAACCAGTAATATTAGAATCAAGCCTTCCACAAGTTTGATGAATCGAATTCTCAGATGTAATATATAACACATTCAAATGTTGTTCTGCTGCACTGGTAGAAACATCACCAGCCATAATTGATTTACCGACACCCGTAATACCAGATATAATAACTACATCTCCACCACGATAACCTTTATTAAATATCTTATTTAATTGTTTGTATTTAAAATAAAACTTCTTAATATTATCTGGTTCTTCTTTTTCCTTACGTCTAATTTCTTGACGTTCAATAAATTCTTTATCATAATGTACAATCTTATAATCAGGTTGTTGTTTAGAAACAAGACTAGCCATTAATTTATGAATAGTTTGTTCTTGTAATACATCTAAATCTTCAACATCTCCAGCCTTTGCTTTAGCAAAATGATCTCTAACTATTTCTGCAAAATATAACTGTCTATGAATAGTATTAAGCTCAATAATAGAATATCTAACCAAGCGATTATTAACAACATGTCTATAATTTTTAAAATCAAATAATTGTTTAGTTTCAGTAAGATATAAAAGTTTTACCTCTGAAGTAAGCTTAATAGATTTTTGTACAATTCCTTTAAATATAGGCCAAGTAAAAAGCTCTTTAGTCTTAGCATAATATTTAATTGCTTGTTTCCAAAGAAAATCATATGATGATCGCATAAATTCTTTTATATTAGAACTGCATACAGCAGTAAAGTTATTTAAATTACCGCCCCTCTTTCCAAATATCCCTACTAAAATATTTTTATTCATCTCCTCTAAATTCATTTTGAATTACTTAAATAAGAAAACGAATTTGTATTTCTCATAGCAACATGGCGCAAATCATCACCACTAATCAAATGAATAGACATTACATTTTTAATAAATGCAGATACTACCTGTGGACCAAAATACTGATGAAACTCACCAGGAGAATGATTAGTAGCAAACACGACAGAGCGCCTATTACCAATCCTTTCTTTAACCATCCCTTCTAATTGAACAGAAACATTATCATTAAATTTTGGTAACTTACTACCTTCATCTAATAGCAATAGATCCACACCCCTGATTAGATTAAGCATATTAAGTGCTGCCCTCTTATGTTCAGCGGCTTCTCTACTGTTGTCAGCACCATAATAAGCGGTATTAATATTAATATATAATTCTTTTAAAGTTAAAAATAAAACAGAATATTTATCCATAAGATTAACTAACAAAAAATACAAACTCCATGTCTTACCTCTTCCATTAGTACCAAACATTACAATAGAATCCCCATTAGCTAAAGCTTTATTAGCATTATTAACATAAGGAAGAAGTAAATTTTTATATAAATATTTTCTACGATTTATTTCTACAATATCGTGTCTATCTGTTGATAACATAACCTGTTTAAATTCTAAATCTTTTAAACGCTTATTGCTAGAAACAATATTCAACACGTCTAACGCCTCCAGTGGTGCACCTGAAAGTAAAATATTCTTCTCGGCAATAAGCTTTTTCATACAACTACAATAACAAACAGAACCCAAATCACTATAAGAAAAACCAACACCATTACATTTAGAACACTGTGAAACATGATTTAATTTCGCTGCTAGAATACGTTGTCTAATTATCTCATCGTTAAAACGTATTTGTGCAAAACTTTCTTTATCCATGAAATAATCCAGACATATCTATTTCTTTATCGTTTGAATATCCAGTATCAGAATGATCACTATATGTTGGGCTCTTTTTGCTGATTAGTTTTTCTTTCATCATAATATCCTGAAACCTTTTTAGCATTGAAACTGAAAACAACCAATTTATAAAATATCTTATCTCAGCATTTTTACACTTATGCCAGTTTTCAAAAACAAAATCAGCATATTTAATAAATGTTTCCATATCACCTAATATACATACTAATCTAAAAATACCTTCATCATAATGTAATGTTAATTTTTCACCGGCAACTCTTACCATAATTGTTTTACGTAAACTTTGTTTTAATAATCTAGTATTAAATTTACTTAAATACCATTCTCTATATTGCTGTAAATATTGTTGAGAGGCTGTTTCATTTCTCATTCCCCAAGACACTCCACCTCAAATGATGGCTCGCTCATATATATATTATATCGTTCTTGTGCTTGTCTTAACATTTCCCTATGAGTATAATCCATTGGATCAATGTATGTAACATTAAAAGGAACATCCGTATCAACATCTCCAGATTCTAATTTAGGTTTTCGTAATGTGCGACCAAGCATCTGCCTTATCATTACCTCAGATACACCACCAACAAAATTAACACCAAGCGTTGTTTCGCCCGGCAAATCAATACCTTCTCCCATAGTACCAACCGATGCTAACAATGCTGGACGACTACCATCTGCAAACTCATCTAAAATTTGCTTACGTCTTTTTGAATTAATATGTCCATGAATTATCCCTATTTGAGATTCGTTAAGGCCAGATAATAATAATCTACAAAGTTTGGGCATATGTTTCTGCACATTTCTAAATAAACCAACGGCTAACTCACCATTCTTAACAGCATCTATCATAGATATAATACCTGTTTTATTTCTAAATTCATTATTAATAATACATGAAGAATAAATTGCATTATAATAATTTGCCTTACATTGAAAATTACGAATAGCTGGCATTAAAATTGTAGGCTTTGCTAACCACCCCTGATCTATTAATTCAGATGTTGAGTAATGCACAATAACTGGTCCGGTCAAAGCTGGCAATAAAAGAGAGCGAGAATCATTTCTAAAAGCAGTTGCCGTAAACCCACGTCTGATAATAGAATTTTCACCAGAGTAATCAACTATTCTCTTATATGTATCAGCTCCAGTTTTATGAGCCTCATCAAAATATAATGCCTTCGCCTCCTTAACAACCTCTAACCCCTTACCAGTTAATAAAGAATCTATTACAGCAACCGTCCATAATCTTGGTTCATAAATACCATCACCAACCATACCACATTTTCTACCAGTCATAGATTTAATACTAGAAATAAGCTGATGCATTAATGATTTACTATCTACAATAATTAATGTACGACAATTATCGGCTAGTAATAATGCAGCCATAACTAAACTCTTTCCTGAACCAGTTGGTAAACTTGTTAGTGATAATGAAAATTTAAGTGTACGAAGAATAGTCTTAATTTGATAATCACGTAAAGAAAGTTTAATATTTTTTTTAATACGCTGAATTGCAGAATCAAAATCATTATTATAAATAAAAGAATTATGTATTTCAATATTATAATTAATCGATTTCAAATATTTTTTAACTAAAAAAACTAACCCACTATAAAACGTATTATCTTGAGCATACAAATTAACACGAATAGGAAGTGGCCTAGCGGTTGATGTTACTCTTTCAAAATATATAAATGAAAATTGTTCCACTAACATATCCCGAATAAAATTAGAAGCACCTAATAATTTACTTTTATAATTACCTACCTCTATAATTAATTGTTCCATGTTTTCCTTTTTTATTTGACCTAACAGGGACGGGGCAATGTGTGGACATGACTTCAGCACACATCGCCTCACACATTGCCCCGTCCCCTGAGTCTAAGATATACGGACATATCGTCGTCCATAAGAGTTGAAAAAGATTACAAAAATTCGCCTTGACGAAAGATTTGCAACAGATCAAATTGTAACATATTTCCATCTTTAATTCTTTTAGTTATTATAAATGAAATCTTTGCAGGTGTAATATTTTTAATATTAGGATTCAAAAATCTATAACGATTAGGCAAATCAATACTCTGTAAAACAACCTTTTTACCTGGCCATAAATTATAATTATCTTGTATAACCGAAGTAGCTATTGTACAAAGCAATCTTGGTTTAGTATATAACTCAACTAAATAATCAGCAATAGATTTAGCAACATTCCACTTATTGACATCTTTACATTCAAACTCAAATGATTCAGTAGCTCCAAATATTTGTTCAGCAGAAGAACAAGCTTGATGATTTTCATTACTATAAGTAATAGTTCCACCCCATGTATTAAAAGGACGATAATTCGCAAACTTAATCGTAAACTTATTATATAAATTACCAACTCCATGACGCTTTAAAACAAAACGTTCACGTTGATTACTGGATGAATCATTAAACAAATAACTAAACTGTCCGCCGGCACTAAGATCAATATATTGTAAATAAAACTGATCATTTCTTTTATATAATACACATCTACATTGAGAAAGTAATCTACCAATATTATCTTCACCACTGGTAGCATCATCAAACACAACAGCAAACTGCCAATTAAATAACATACCACGAGCACGCCTAAAACTAGGCCAATTAATTTTAGTTTTATCGCCATTAAGTTTAGTATAGTTTAAAAGATAATGAGCAATAATATCAGCAGGATTTGATAACATACCAGCAGGATTTTTTAATCGTTTAGATCTATCTTGACTAGAAACAATAACGCTAGAAGCAGGAATACCAGTAATAAATCCATCATCATAATCAGGATTGCCATTTAAATCTACATAAAGATTAGAAGAACCAAGACCATTACGAATCCAATATTGAGGATGTGCCTCATTCTCAATAGAAGTATCATCAGGTAATGCCGCAGGATTAAGATTAGTAATTGAAACATCTGCCCAATACTCATCACCACGTAATCTAATACCTGAATAATTATTATTATGTTTATTATCAAATAATTCTATTTGCCTATTTTGTCCAGCGGTCCAATTTTGATAACGAGCACCATTAGACTCTCCTGCATTGAACCACATAACACATGGTTCTAACTGACCAGAATCAACAATACCAGGACCAGTCCCTCCAACATTCCAAGAATAATAATTATCAGATCTACGTGGAAAAGGATTATTAGATTGAGCACCAAACTCATTAGAATTTCTAATATAGGGTAAACCAGCCTTAACAGAATTCTCTACAAATTGATCTAAATCATGCCAAAGCTTTACTTCAGCAAATTGAATAGTATCTTCTAAATAGGTATCGTTAATTGCTCCAGTTTTTAAACGATTAATTACAACTCTAAATGCCATAGGATGACAACAAAAAATATAATAATCATTACCAGCACCACCAGCATCTCCAATTGCCTTACCTCCAATAGCATGTATTGCCTTAAGTTTCTTTACATTACCATATACAATAGGGAATGCCTGACCAACTGAATCAATATTCTCTGGTAATCCCCTTCTCCAAATACGAATAATATGACGCTGTGCAAGATTGCCCATTAACTTTGCACCAACAGTACGATTCTCCCATAATCGCCTAATAATAGTCCCCGCTGGATTAGTATCTATTCTACGAGCAGCACTTGATAATTCCCAATCAGCCCTTAATCCAATACCCGGACCATTAACATCAAACCAAATACGCCCCCTCTTGTCACCTACAGTCCAACGTGCATTCTTATTACCACCACCAGCCCTTAATACATAAGCAGAAGCACCCAAACAAAAATTACTTTTTAATGGAGAACCAATTGGAAGTAAAGTTTCACTAGGCCAATCTAAATAAGGTTGAGCAGGAGGAGGTGGAGAAAATGGTCCACTTGCCCTCTCAACTGAACTATTAGTTGATAACGAATCTTCAATTACTGATACCAAAGATCCAACCCAAAACAAATCATTCTCTTCATCAGATAATCCTTTTACATTCCTAAACAATGACTCATGTTCAATAAAAATTACCAATGAACGAACCATATCATCACCCACTGGAACAACGGGCCAAGTAGTACCAGTAGGTGTGGCAATATCCCCATTAGTATTAGGATTATAAATATCAACCAATAAACCAAAGATGCCAAGTGGATTAGTATCAAATGGACCAAACGTATGAATAGTTTGAAATGTATCTTCCGCTAATACTAAAGCAGGCTGATCAATAAAAATAGATTCTCCAATATCTTTAATAGTAAAACTAACTTTGTTTCTATTAAATTCAATATCAGATAACTTGCCAATTAATCTAAACCTTTCTTCTTCTTTAATATAATCATACTCAGCATAAATCACATCACAAGATTCTAAAGGAAACATAATACTATAATCATGAAGATTATCTCTATTATCTATATCAATATTTATTGTAGAATATGAAAAGCGTGGATTAAATACATCAAACTCTAATGTAACAGTAGGATTATTTAACAAATAAGGTTTAAAAGCAATATACTTATGATCATCATCTAATGAATCTCGATAAGGATTAAGTTTAAAGTTCTTTACATTAATATCCATTGTGCTATAATAAAAAGTTACATTAGGAAATGTTAAAACCAATAATGGAATGATTCTATCAGACATTTATTAAAGCTCCTTTAATTTTAATAAAGAAGAAATATAAGGTATTGTTTGAATATCCTGTTGTAAATCTCCAGTCGGAGCACATTCATATACTAAACTAGTTCCATCTTGACCATTATAAAAACCTCTAGTAAAATAAATAGGTTCACCTAACATCATACTTAATTTAAATGCTTCTTTTAATAAATTAATATCATTAGTCATACTACTACAATCACTCATAGTAAAACCAAAATTAAATTCGAACTTAGGATCTCCATATGCGAGATAATGAGGAATACCAATATCAGTACCACCAGAATTAATCTCCTCAGCTACATGAGCATAACTAAAATTAGCATCTATATTATCACTAAACAACATAAGATTACCTAGCCTAATAGTTCCAACTGAAATATATTCTCCGTTCTTTGCATTATTAGTAAACACAAAACGCCAATATCTATATACATACGTAGTTCCAAAATTAATGAGTAACCTATCAGACAATGATCGTACCCACAAAGGAGAACCACCAAACGTTAAAGATTTATCATCTATCTGTACACGTTCATTATTATTATATACAACCTTCTGAATATAATTAAGAGAAGCATCTGCACCACCACCATAATGATCTGGATTAGAGTTATCACAAATTAATAAACGCTTTCCAACATATCTTCCATGTCTTAATTCTGTACTAGGTTCAAATACACCATTAACCAAAGAACCTAACGCAGAATAATAAAGATTTAATGGTTCTCCATTATCTTCATCTCTATGATGTAATTGATAATTACCAAGAAATAATGCAGCAGCCCATCCCGCAGGTAATAATGGATCAGCATCCTGTGCATAAATAGCCACATCTGTAGCATTACAATTACCAATATAAATTGAATTCGCAATAAGACAACCACCATCTCTACGTTGTAATCCTACTTCCACATCACCATCATTGTAACCACCACCACCTGGAGCAATACCATAACGTCCATTTCTAGATGAATAATATTTAGAACCAGGATTATTATCTAACACATTGTCAGATGCTCCACCATAATCTTTAGCAACCAATCTCCATGTATCATATCCCGACTCAGTATTAAACTTAGTTTTAGAACCAAAACATCTAATAAAAAAATCAGATGGAATCATAGGACCATATAAACCTTCCATATATAATTTTTTAATATCAGATTGATTTAACACATAATTAAAAATAGCAGGCTTTAAAATAGAACCGGTAAAATAACTTGCTAATGGAAATCTCGCACCTATATATATCGGCAACACATTAACTGGTATAGCACCAAATGAAGCAGAGCCGGCAGATATACCATTCTTATAAAAATATGCTATACCATTTTGTATAACAATAGTAAGAAAAATCCACTGATCATATTCAGTAAACACTGCACCACTTTGCACCGCAAATGTGCCACCAACCATCCAAATAGTATCAGTAGTACCTTGAAAATACATAGAATAACCAGTACCAGCACCACCACCATTTTGTTTAGAAATTATATATCCAATAGTAGTGGCAGCAGCCGGCCTAATCCAAGCAGATATTGTAAAATTATCAGTTAATTGATCAAATTCTGTGCCATTAATAACTTCTAAATAATCACTACCATCAAAATTAAATCCCATAGGATATAACTGAATAGGCATAGTTGGTATAGTACCATCTCCTAACATTAAATCTCCATTAAATGTACCACTATTCTTAGTTAAAGAAAATGGAGAACTACTAAAATCACGAGACAACATATTAGCAAATAATAACGCATCCTTTGCAAAAGCACTATAAGTAAAAGCCAACCAATCATTTCCAACCCAAATAGGATTAGGTGAAACAAATTCACCACGCACAGAACAACGCAAATTATTAGCAATATCTGCTCTATCAAAAGCCCACTCAGCCTCAGAAGATAAAACTCCCTTATCAAGAGATGGATTATATGAAACACCAGTGGTACGATCATAAAGTTTATAATTATATTTATAAGGATAAATATCTGTAATTGATTTACTAGTTACAATAGATTTAAAACCCCAATATGTATTCATACCCCATACAGCAGGTGTAATAAACATAGCACCAAAATGAATATAAGAACCAGTACCCACTAATCCAATATCACTACCACCATTGCTACTATAAATTAAAATCCAAGATTCAACAATCGCACTACAAGTATCATCAACAAATCTACGAGTCCAAATAGATAATTCATAACCACTCCTAATAACCATATATTCATACCAAACATCTGAATCACACGCCCACGATACTAAATCAACTCCAATCTGATCACCGAATATTACACCATTAGCATCTATAAAAATGTTTAATAAACTTTGTCTCCAAGCTGGAACAGTAGGATTATAAATTGGAGTCTCTAAAGTTAATACTCTAATAACTCTACCATCATTTTTTATATCACCACGTATCAAAACAAATCTAACAACATACTCTTCTTCACCAACAAAATATGCAACAATATTTGTACTAGCACCAGTATCCCAATATGATGTAGGACCACCCAATGTATAATCGCCATTTGCTAATTCAAACATATGAGTATTTTCACCGGCTGCCAATGTCTCTGTAATATTAACACTAGTTGCAGCATGTGTCCAACCCTGATCAGTGGGAGATGTCGCACTACTACAAATTGGTAAATAACTTTGTCGTAATCCATAATTAATTGGTACATTAGTCCATGATTTAAAACAAACAACAAAAGGAAATACTGCAGTATATGCTAAACCCATAATAAATAAATGACCACGATGACAACATCCAGTAAAATAATATAAATGAGCAGTAAGAGAATTGGCAGTAGCAAAGAAAACCATATTACGATTGGGCGGTTCCATTAAAATAATATGTTCAGCATTACGTTCACTAGCAATACCAGTATCATACCAGTCTGGAGAAGTAGTCCACTCTTCCTTTAACATTAATTTATATCTTACTAAACAAGAAATAGTATCATCAACAAAACCAGTCTCAGGCATTTCATCTATACTAATTGTTATAATTGCATAATCCCATCCATGAACATAATCTGTAAATAAACTAATTTCTGTTATTACCCTATCCTGATCTATGGTATCAATATTGGTATTATAATCACTATTCAAATTAATTTTTCCACCTTGTTGCCATACCAATGCACCACTACAATCAGCATAATAAAATATAGCATATTGAGCACCATGCTTAAGATTTTCATCACCAGTTAAACCATCACCAGCTTTAGCTAATACAAACAATCCATCTGAATTAACAACTAAGCCAAATTTCATATTACAATCTACACCTGGAGTTTCATTATCAATATCATCGTCTAATGATTGATTAGCAATAAACATATCAATCATATTAGTAGTAGAATATTCCCACGTAATTCCACCATCTCTACTTAATAACCACCTCATCTGTCTATTAATACTAGAAGTTGCAGTATCAGAAGACCAAACAGCAAGTATATCAGCACCATTACTAACCATCCTTAATCTAAAATCACCATATGGAATATAAGTTCTCATATGCTCAAAGAAACCACTAAATCCAATCTTAGTAATTTTATTCCAAGTAAGCCCATCATCAAAACTATGTGCAACATATAAATATGCATTTTGATGATCAGATGCATTCACCGCAAAATACATACATACTAATTTATTTTTAAAATTAGCAACACGACAAACAACAGGGCACATAGGAATAGAAGTTGTTGCATCAATTACCTCATTATAAACAACATCATATAAAGATTCTCCAAATGTATCACTTACAATTCCACGTTGAATAAATCTTCTAGTATATGGGTCAAGACGAAATAATACAATCTTCGCACTATCAGAAACACCACGAGGAACGGCGGCTACAGCATATACATGAGTATCATCTGAATATATAGATGGCCAAAATATATTAATGGGCTCATAAACAGTTTCACCATCTGATTCATAAAATCTAGCAGCATCAAAATAATCAAATACGGGTGGACGAGATTTACCATTATAATTATTATCTGCAACACTAGTACCACCATCTAAAGCTAAATCATTCTTATTAAATACTAAACTAGCACGCACCTTATGATCTTGATATAAACCACAAGCTCCAGGAATTTGTACATTATTAGGACCAAGATCACAATTATAACCCTTGCTGCCAAAATTATTCTTTAACATTAATGACATATTATTATTACGAATTGCATTTTGAATCTCATCAGATATTAATGGACGTTTAGTAGGTTCAATATCCGGATTTATAAGGCCAACCCCACAATCAACTTCTAAATTATAATCTCCAGAAACATCAACAAACATCGAAGCTTCGGGAGCAAATATAGATTGATCAGAATTAGGCGCAGTAGGACTAATGTGACCAGCCGTATCGCCACGTACTATATCTATATCAGCATCACACACTGGTAAAAATAGTCCGCAATTCGTATCTGCCATTATGTCCTCTGCCCTACATCCATAGTCACTGTATAAATTGGCAACATCTCATCACTTATAGATTGATTATCTAAAGTCTCTTTATCAACAAATACTTCAGTAATATTCAAAGATCTACTAATAAAAGTACAAAGCATTGGTTCAGCTTCATAAAATTCATTCCACAAAAACCAAAAAGATTTATTACTTATAACATGATCATTAAAAATATCTACAAGTTTATCTTTTATAAGCCTTGATACATTACTAAATGTTAATCGTAATTCTTTTATCATTCTTGTAGGAGAAGTAGAAATAGAACTATGTCCATCATTCTGTAAATTGATCTCAGTTATATTTTTTAAAGTTAAAGATAATCCAATGTCACCATAATTAAAAAATGGAATACAAATACCTAAACCAAGTTCTGAAATTTTAGCAACACCATCACAATAACTTGAATAATCACCAGCTTCATTGGGCATAATTTCTAAAGCCCAATATTGATATGAATAAACTTGATCAAACTTTTTAAAAACATGTGGTGCAACTATAGCAAACCTATCTGTAATAGCAAAATCTGTAAATAAACTTCCATCTAATTGTGTTGATATTTTGTAATTAATAGAATCATTTGTATTACTAATAATGCGACCACCAACCCATGGCACAGCACTATCATTATTAATAATATAATAAGGACTATCAATATCTTTAAATTGATTTGGAATCCAATTCTTAGTAATATCAACTACAGTTAAAATTTCATCAACACCAACAGTACCATAAACACTACTCGCTGTTCCTCTATCAATAATAAAAGAAATATATTCATCAAATGGAGCAGCACCCCATACAGCAGGAACATTATTACCTTTCAATCTTACATTAATCAAATTACAATTCAACATCCAAATAGAATCCAATGCCAATTCAGCTAATGGGGTTTTCAATTCCATTGAATCAATACAAATTCTAACTGGAGAAATAACATTTTGACAAGCCCAATAGGTAAAAGGATTACCATCTAACATATTTCCAATATTAAATTTAAATCCATACTTAAATACAAACTCAGCAGTTATATCTAAATTAGTAATACCACTATTAATAACATCTAAGCGAGTATTATTACCAACTGAAATACCACGAATATTATGATTTACTACCGAATCATCAACAACATAACTCTGATAACTACTACCAAATAAACCACCACTGTCTCTTTCATTTCTATTACAAATTTGAAATATACCATTCTGAGATAATAAAGTCCTACTATTATCAACATCATAAATTCTTGGACGCAATGGGTGCCCTTCTGTAACTCCACTAACTGGACAATAATTACCGGAGATTACAGAATCAATCTTTGTACCAATATCATCAGATAAAATATTAGCAGCCTGATCTTTAAACAAAGGAATATAAACTTGAAAATATTTTACATCCATACTATTAGCAACACAGATAACTGGATTAGCTCCAGTATAACCACCAAAATCAATTTCATTAAACGTAGGTAACACAGAATTTATTGTATTCGTTGGACCTTCAATAGGAACTTCATTCAATACTTCAAATGTTTTAGGCATCCATCTTTCTTTAACGCCAACACTAACAGCATCAGGCACTCTTTCAACATAAATATTCCAATAAGATGTTTGTAATGCAGCGTCATGATAACCAGTAATATAAATATCTCTAAATACAGTAAAATCTAAACCAGTCATTGACCACGTTGGAGCTAAAGGATTATTGCCTGCAATAATACTATCTTCATTAAATATAAAATACATATCTTCTAAATAAGTATATTTATGAACTGGTGTATCTAAAGAATATCCCCATACAATATTATGAAAATTAATAGAATATGACAATGAACCAACAAGATCCATTGGTAAACCAGCATGTACACCATTATGTCTAAACCTAGTTTTAATTGCAATACAATTAACTGGAAACCTATGATCATAATATCCATCAGTCACATCAGTATAATCATACCATGTATATGCCGTCCGTAAAAATGTAGCAGCAATCCATTCTAAACCTTCAGCAACTAATATTGGCGAATTATCTGTAAGAACTGTCTTCCTCCAAATATGTGAATTAACTGCTACAGCAGCATTATTAGGAGCACTCATACTATAATGCCACATAGGACCAGGAGGATATAGCTCACCAAGATCAGTAGGCTGAAATAATCGATAAAGAATATCACGACCTTTATCAGTATAAGTTGTAATTAATCCATCAAGATATTGAGTATTAAAAGTAAAATAACAATCATCATCTACTGGTGAAAAAGATGGGCGCATATAGGCATATGAATTATAAGTAGAAGCTGAATCTACACGACGATTATGTTGTGCAAATCTAGAAAATGATACAACATCATAACTAGGTGAATTATAATCTCTACCCATACTAGCGTTATATATTGTTCCTTGTTTAGAATCATCAAGAACAACATAATACATTCCAGCATAATAATTTTCTTCATAATCATTACCATATGCTACTTTATTAATTGCAACATGTATTTTATTATGTCTATCACGAAATGCTGCTGTACCTAATATATATGTTTGATCATCATAATAAACTTTTTCTTGTACTGCCATAGAACAATTAAAATATAATTCCCATGGCTTACATAAATCTTTAGTCCAATTTTCAACACCTAAATATTTTTTAAATATAGCACCCTGAAATCTATCAGATGCATCGGTTTGTTCATCTATATTAATCAAACCCAATAATAATTCATTCTCTTTATTATTGCGCCTACTATAAGTAAGATGAGGAAAACCTAAAGTTGGTGTTAATAGATTAGATTTAACAGCTAAAAATAATCCATCTCCCCTAAATAATACAGGATCAATAAATGTTATACCATCTAAAGATTCGTAAATACAACAAACAACATCATCAGAAATAAGACCACCCGGAACCCAGGTGGCATCTCCCATTACTGTTATCAAAATAAACTTACCAACCTCCGGTTGAATAATATCAAACTGTAATATTGAATCTCTAGTCTCACCAAGATTATAAGGATTAAAAGGCAAATCACTTAATGTAATACTACCACTAACACCATCTATTTCTCCATTGTCAGAAAAATCTTGATACTTAATAATATAATCATATGTACCTATAGTAATACCTTGATCAATCCAATACACACGATGCTCTGTGGTAATATCAGGATTACCTAAATGTACTAATGCTATATCTGGAAGACACCTAAATGCTTTTCCAGTTGTCCCATAGTATTGAGGAAGATCATGCATAACAGTACATGTACTAGTACCTATTACTCGATAGCCAGCAGAACTAAACGGTACGTCAAAATCAATCATATCATTATTTTTAATTCTACCAACCACTACATTTAAATTCCAAGTTTCTGGATCACCGGCAGGCACATTGGTTTCTTTATATGCAACAAACAAAGCCTTCAATCTATCTGTATTTCTACTATCTAATTGCACAAATCTAAAATATCTCATAGCATTTTGAAAAACTATAGTAGGCGCAACATTATCTTTATATAATTCTAATGGACTACTTGGTGCCCTATCACAACCAATAGGCCACCCGCAATTACCAACACCATCCCCTTCATTACTTCCCATACCAAAAAATTGAGCCATTACTCCACCATAAGAAGATTCATTACGCATATTACCACCAACTTCTCTTTCTGTATTTACTGGTATTACTGTTGTATTATCTAAATTCATTTTACTATCAGTTATAGAACCACTATCTAAATCATCCCATCTACTTTCTGGTCTAACATTTAATTTAACATCTGGCATCTGTGTACCTGTATTAATTTGAGTATCTAATGAAACACCCAATCCACACTCATCATCTTCAGCATCATAAATTGCACCACTATCTATATAATCATCAGGTAATTCTAACGATCTATCAATCATTGCAATAGGACCACCAAGAATACCATATCGATCAACTGGTAAATATTTATAAACATGTTCTAAAGTAATTGGTATAATACTAGCACTCATTGGCATAGTAACATTTAAAGGATAAAAACCTGAAGCACACCTAGATTTTAATGTTAGAGAATATTTATAAGCAATATAAACAAAATCAATAATAGGATAAGTTGGAGTACCTAAACCAATGCGGACAGATGAATGTGCTTTTTCAATAATAGTAGGATCATGGATCATTGCTAATTCATAAGGAATACTTCCACCACCATAAATGGGCGCAGGTAATACAAAAAAATCTCTAAATAAAGTTTCAAATGTAATTGGAAATGCACCAGCACCCACAACATAATAACTATATATACGCATATTGACTACTCCCACTGAGGCTATAGCCTCAGTGGGAGATAGTGAAGCTATACAATAACCATTAACATACAATGCAATAGAATCATAAACAGTATCTATTTGAACAGCACTAGAAATAATCATAGATAAAGACACATTACGTTTATAGTGAGTAATTAAATTATATAATGGATGCCCTGCAGCTACAACACCGCTATCACTAAAACTACCAGGAGGAACATTAACGGTACAATCCCACTGAATACCAGGCTTAATTGAAGCAGCAGTACCAAAATATAAATTAAATTCTACATAAGCCGCACTACCACTATTATAAAGACGTATTCTAAATACTCTATAAATATCTTTTGCATCATCTATATAATCATATTCTTTATAAGTTACTCCACAGAAAAGATCATCAGCTAAATCTGGATTTAATATCAATCCATTATGTCGTAATTGTACTGTAGATGTGCCGGCTCCAGTAACAGGAACACTAATACAACAACCATATTGAGAAAAATCTAACCATGAAGCAGCAGCAGGTTTTGAAGTATACCATTTATTATTACCGCTTTGATAATTCATATTATTTTGTCCTTCAAATAGATCACTTTGTCTAATATCAAATTCACTTTCTATTTGTACACGATTATCTTTTCCCATTGGAACTATTAAAGGTACAACTGTAGCTCTTTCCATTTCTAGTTCCGCATCCTTGGACGCTGCGTCTTGTTATCAATATCTCCACGCACTATCTGCTGTAAACCACCTTGACGATTCTTAAATCTATTTACAAGCTCTTTCTCTACTTCATCAACTGCATTAGAAGCAGAACCAAAATTACAATTAGTAAACGTAATATTAACATTAACTTCTGAATCATCAGAATAATTTACACTATTATCCGACTCATCATAATTATTTATTACCGGAACACCACTAGAAAATTGAGAGCTAGTTGTAAGATTATCTAGAGGGACACCAGCATTAAGCATATTAAATTTTGAAGTACCTAAATTATTCATTGCTTTAGTATTAAGAACACCCTCTCCATTCTTAAGAATAGAAAGAACTTCATCACTCATTAACAAACCATTATGAGCTTTAACAATTCCACCAGTATGTTGTGTAGGAATATTTTGAACATCTAAGCGATCATTAGATTGAGTAATAAGTTCTACCGTTCTATTAATAGCATCAGTTAATCTAATAAATGCACTATTTACATCAAGACCTAATCCACTAATATCTTGACCACTTTCAGTTATCCGTCTTCTTAATTCTATTTCATCAGCGTACATAGTTTGTAATACTTCTGATAAAGCCTGTTCACGGCTCATCCCCATTTTCATAAAACGATCAACAGCTTCAAATATACCTTCTAATGGTACTTCACCAGCTTCAACATTTGCTAATGCAATCTGAGTTAATTGTGCCATAATCTCTGGATCTTTAATACCTAATTTAGAAATATTATCTTGTATAATTCCCCACACATTAGCAATTTGATCTTGACTTAATTTTAAATTAGCGAATGTAGTAGATATATTAGCCATATATGTTGACATTTCTTCTCTTGATAATTTTAATATATCCTCACCCATAAATATCATACGAGCTAGTGTTTCATCACTAATCTTAAGTGGAACATCATACATCTCACGATATATTGGAACAACATTTAAAATTTCAGCAAGAACCTTACGTTGATCATCTGCCTTTTGAGCTAATATGCTTAAAGACGCAACCATAGTTTCTAATTCAGTTAAAGAAGCATCAGCAATATCATATCCTCTCTGTTCCATAATAAGAGATGAACGTAAAATCTTTTCATATAAATCTAATTCTTCAGCAGTAAGACTACCTATATCAGCTTGACGCTCAATCTGAGCAGCTAACTCTTTAATGCCCTGTGTCTTAACAATATTTTGCATATCTTCATATGTTAAATCGGCCCGTTGTTTAAATATAGGAGCAACATGTCGTACTTTTTTCTCTTCTTCGCCAAACCATCCTCTAATAGTGCTACCTATATCACCAAAGAAATCAGTAACAGCATCACCCGCACCCTCAGAAAAGAATCCAACAATACCACCTAAAGCCTCACCCAAAAGATCAATTACACCAGCGGCAAACTCAGCAATAATTTCTGGGAGATAACTAATTAACTCCGTAATAATCTCAGGAATATTTTTAAGAATTGTAGCTATTAATTTAGTAATCATTCTAGTCAAAATAGGACCAAGTTTAGTAATCTCTAAAACTAATGAACCAATTACATCACCAAGCCTAGAAAGTATTGCATCTACTAAAGCAATTATAGCATTTAATATACCTTCAACTATTTCAGCTAAATGAGGAATAACTTTTTCAACTAATATATCAATTATACCCCCAACTATATCAGCAACTAATTGTCCTAGATCGGGTAATATCTCAACAACACCTTCTACAATCATGCCAACTACTTCTTTTAATCCTTCCATTATAGCAGGAAGATTTTCTCTTAATGTCGCAATAAATTGTTTAGCTGCATCTAAAATTATAGGAATAATTTTTTTCAATCCTTCTATAATAGATATAATCAATCTAGGAATATTTTGAATAACTGTAGCAAGAATCTTAGGAACCTCATTAACAAAATGTTTTACTACTCCAGCAATAGTTTGATAAATAGATGGCATATCTAAACCACCACTAAAAAACTTAGATACCTTATCAAAACTTAATGAAGCTAATACTCCACCTATTGACATTATAACAGATGATACTCCAGCAACTATACCAATAAGATCACTCATAATACCTAAACCAGCTTTACTATAATCTCCTATTTTTTCTAACAATCCTTTAGATTCATCACGTTGCCTCTTAGCTTCTGCCCAATCTTTAGGAGTAGCTTCAATTACGTTACCACCCTTTTCCTCCATTATTTTTAATAAAAAATCTATTTCACTTTCTTTTCCAATATTACCAATTTCTTTAAACCAATCCATTTCTTTAAGACCACTAAGCAATCCGCTCATCTCCTTACCACTACCAAAAATCAAAGCACCCATGTCTTTAAAAGAATTACTAGCAGCAGTCTTCATCATATCAATAAAGGCAGATTTAAATTCAGAAGTAAAACTATCAAGCACACCAGCAAAACCATCATGAATAGCTTGTACTATTTGCTCTACCCTCTTAGCAAATAAATCCTCTGTAGTACCAACCTCTTCAGTTTTCTTCTGGGCATCAACAATATCTTTTTGGCTCTGTTCATTAAGGTCTTCTAACCTATTTAAATATTGGAAATAAGAAATTTCATTACGTCGTAATTGTTTAACCAATGCAGCTAATCCATCATTATAAGAATCTTTAACTTTTTGCATAGCATCTTCGGTATCTTTTACTACCCTATCATTAAATGGAATCCAACCAGTATCCATAAGAGCATCAAAAATTTCACCCGCTGCGTCAATCAATCCACCTACGGCATTACTAAAAGCATTAGCAAACGTATCCGCTAATACGGCAGCAAACCTAATAAACAGTGGCTTTGTAGAGTCAAGCATCTGACTAAACTGATCATGCCATGCATTACGTATTTTATATAATGTTTTTAACATAGGATTTTCAACATTCATTTTAAGAGCATGTTCATACTCAAACTTCTGTTTTGCTAAAGCATTAGGTAAAGCACTAGCCATTAATTCTACAATCTTATTTAGATTAGATACAATATCTTTAATGCCAGGTAGATCACCACCTCCACCAGTACCACCTTCGCCAACAGCACCACCTCCAGCATAACCTGGAACTAAACCACCGTACTGAAAACCTAAACCCTTCTTAGATGCAAAATCTCTTAAAGAAGAATATAAACCATAATTAGTATCTTCAACCTTATTTAAGAAACTAAAGAAACTCATCTCACCACGACGCAAGCCCTTAACATTTTCACCACCACTACGTTTCATATTAGTAAACATATCAATCAAATCAGTATCACTTAAATTACCACTAATTAATCTTTGTAAATTCTGTGCTCCAATTTTCCTAACAATATCTACTGGAATTACAAACTCACCAGGAGTTAATAAAGCAGGAACAGTATCAGTAGGACCAGGAACACCACCGCCCGTAGCATAACCAGCCATACTCATACCGGCTTCTAATGGAAGACTAACCACATTAACATTAATAATACCATCGGTTATAGCATGAAATAATGAACTAATATAGCCTGCTATAATTTCTATATCACTTATTGGTTTAGATTTTAAAGTAGTAACAATTTCTTTACTAACTTCAACAGATTGCTGTGTTACATCAGCACCTTTAACCACTTGTTGAATTAATTCATTACCTATAGGTGTGGCTAAATATTCTTTAGCAACAGTTTGTCTAGCGGCTTCTCTAATATTATAAGGTTTACCTATTTCTGACATCGCTTCAAAAGCATCAATAGCTTGCTCAAATTTTGTTAAATATGTAATAGCTTCTCCTACATCAATCTGTTTTCCAAATCGTTCTTCAAAATTTAATCCTCTTAGAATCTCTGCTGCTTGTAAAATATTATTAATACCAAATCCTAATTTGCTTGCTAACTTCTCATATGCTTCAAAATCAATAACACTACTTTCATCTATGGCACTAACCAATATAGATTTAAATGTAGATTCGCCTATATCCTCTAATGGATTACGCTGTTCTTCCATTATTGGTCTAACAATATCTGCCTGCTGTATAGCTTGTGCCCTGGCACTTTTTGTTTTTTCAAAATATTTAGAAGTTTCAGCATCTACATAAGCTATAGATGATTTCAAAAGTTCTAAACTCTTCCTACTATATTGTTCAAGTATAGATATTTCTTCAACCGATGGGCCGGATTCTATATCTTTAGATTTAGTAGAACGAATACGTCGCGATACAGTTGGATCAACATCACGAATAGACACAGCAATAAATGTATCAAGTTTTTCAAATACCTTAAACATTAACCCCGCTAATTTATTATCCATTGAGGCGCCAGCTTCCCACCAAGCTGGCGGTTGTCCACCACCTACTGTACCACCCTTTCTATATTTTAATATTCCATGACCACCACTAATTAATCTAATCAGATTATCAAGACCAATTCTATCTACAATATCTTTAGGAATAACAAACTCACCTGGAGTTAATAAAGCAGGAACAGTATCTTGATTACCAACACCAGGAACAGTACCGCCCTTAGCATAACCACTAACATCCTTTAATCTTCCTTGTTGAAGAGATAATTCTTTAATTAAAGAGCTGGCTAAACTTTTCATTAAAGTAGGGTTAATATCAAGAGCTTCTAATTTCAAACGAATCTCTTTATCATCTAATTGACTAAGCCAATCATTAACTTTAGTTAACATAGTATCTAATGTTTTATAAAATTGTTCAGGATCAATACCAAGCTTAACCATAATTTCTTCCTTAGCGGTTTTAGAAAGTTCGGCTAACCTACCGGCTATATCAAACAATAACTTATTCATAGCTTCACCGGCAGTACGATCTATTCCAGAAACCTCCTTAGCAGTAGATACAAGATTACCCATCAAACCACGAGCCTTTTCTAAATCCTGAATTGTAATATCTTTACCTTTACCTAATATTGCCTCTAACATACTAACATCAATACTAGAAATTTGTCTCATTAAACTAAGCTCTTGTGTACCAAGTGAATCTAATTGACCAACTAAATCCTCTACCTGTTTAGCTTGACCACCAACAAACTCTCCAAATATATTACCAAAACTAACAGCAGATGTTTCACCAAACTTTAATTTCTGATTCATAATTTCAATTGCATCAGAGCTTTCTAACACAGCGCCCTCAAGACCACCAAACATTTTTATAGAACCAAGCAAAAAATCAAATGGATTCTCTCCTGCCATCTTATCCAATGTACTACTAATTCCACCAAGAAATTCATCCATTTTAGTTTGAACCATCTCTTTCATAGAACGAGTAATATCTAACTGCATTGCTAGAAAATCTCTATAAAGAGTATTAAATTGATATTGTAATTCATTCATCTTACGAAGTAATTCAAGTATATGTCCGGCTTTAAGAAATCTTTCATAATCCATATCGGCTAAATCACCCTGAATAACAAGAGCTTCTTTACTATAATCATTACCATCCACTAAAGCCATAACATAATCAGCCTGTAAGTTTTCAACTTTTTTAGAAAGAATTTCAAACTCATTCCAAGTTCTTAATAATTCACCACCAATCTTTAATGATTCATCTTCACCGGCTAAAATATCAAATATAGTACCAAGCTGCTGATCTCTAGTTTTATATAAATCATATTCCACATCTCTACGCTCACGAATAAGAGAGGCCTGCTCTCGCTCAAGTGCAGTAGTTGCTTCTTTAACTTTTAAATATTCACGACTAGCAACACCCTCTCTTTTAATATAAGATAACTTCCTTTTATAAATATTAAGTTCAAAATTAATTTGATCTATCCTAGATTTGCCAATATAAACAGTTTTAAGTAAAGTATCTCTTTCTTGATCCATAGTAATACGATGACGAATAGCTATATCTGCCTGAACATCTTTAGCTTTTAGAACGCGCTGTTGTGCCTGGTAAATGGCAAGCAAAGATTTAACAATATCTTTATATTCTTTACCAGTTTCTTGTGCAATCTCACCAGCTTTAGCAGCAAGCTCACCTTGCTCTGCCCAAATAGCAACTTGTGAAGCTATTAAAAATCTTTTTCTTTCTTCTAAAGGAATAAGTTTCAAAGCAGTTTCATATTGATCTCTAGCAATTTCTTCTTCATGAGCAGCTAATTGTAAACTACCCTCTATATAAGTAGCAGCTCTCTTTTGTTGTCTAACAATATCTTCAGTTACACTAAGTTCTTCAACCTTTTTTCTAATCAAATCACTAAGTATATCTTTAGTAAGCCCCACAGACATTTTATGTTCACCAATTAAAACATTAAGAGTCTTTAATGGTTGTACTCCCTCTTCTAAAAATAAATTATAAGTTGAAACTTTTTTATTTAATTCTTCCAATTGTTTACCAAGATCTTTATGTCTATAAATAGCTTCTATAACAGATTTGGATAAATCAATTTGCCCAAGATCTTCATAAGCTGTAGATAAAGCACCAACAGATTCAGCAATTATTTGTTCAGTGGCCTGCTTAAATACATCTGGTAACTCACCAAAACTATCTGCAATACCTTGAGCAAAAACAAAAGGTTGTTTAGGAGCAAAACTTTCAGTTTCAGTATAAATTCTTTCTAATTCATCAGCACCGCGCTTTGCATTAATCGCAATATCGCCTACAACATAGCCTAACTGATTAGCAGTATCTAATAACTTATTACCAAAATCTACAAAATTAATTAATGGGATACTCATATCTTGTACTATCTTAGCTACCTTAGCAGGCATTAAACCCAACTTATCAAGAACAGCACCATTAGTCTTGGCAAACGATTCCCACATTACTCCACTTTTAGTTACAACTTCTTTTATTAATTCTAATACTACTAAACGAAGCTCACTAAATTGTTTTTTGGTTTCTGGTAAATCAATATCAAAAGCTAATTTTCTATGTGTAGTTAAAAAATCTATTTCCGATTTCATCTCTAATAACTTAGGAAAAGAATCACTAATACGTTCAATATTTTCTTCTAATGCCGGCATAAGTTTAGCTTTATTAAGTTTATCTTGTTCTTCTCTAATTTCTTCTAACATATGTCTATAAGCATTAAGTGTTTCAATATCAAGTTCTAAATTGCCACTAGCCCCAACACCAATTGCAAAACCAAATTCACCTTCACGTTGTTGAGATAATAATTGTTGTAGTTGTTGACTAGCTAAAGTAATTTGATCAATACTAAAAGCATCAGGTCTATTAATTATATTTGATAATCTTTCAAATGATTTAGTAAATTCATCAAGTTGTTTAGTTTTAGTTACTAATTCAGAAACACTCTGATCAATATCTTGAATTATCCCTCTAGTCTTTTCAAATACATCTTGAGAATCTTTAATTGCATAAGATACGGTCTGCATATATCCAACATAAGCTAGTGCAGCAACACCAGCAGCAATTAATGCTACAACAACACCACCTATGCTGGGCTTAAGACCCTTAAGTAATAAACCAATCCTCTTTAAAACAGCAATAGAAGCAGTACCAGCTCCAATACTAGACATCTGAGCGGCAGCCAGGCTTTTCTCGGCAACGGCAGCAGCTTCGGTACTAGCAGCGTTTGCGCCTTTTGCTACAGTATTAGTTCCAAGAGCAGCATTATTAGCTCCAATGGCAGCAGTAGAAACAATAACACTCTTAATCCATTCTTCCGTACTACCACCAAGTAAAATAAATAATGCTTTCATTGCTATAGCATAACGCTGTACTAAAGCTAAAACAATTATTAATGCACCAAAAGTACCAACCAAACTAGCAAGCACACCTAATGAACCACTCAAACTTTCATTTAAACTCCTAATACTATCAGACAAAAGATTTATTATACCCAACATCCATTTAAACGCTCCTATAACATATTTAATCATAACTTCACCAAGCAAATACATATTTTGTTTAAAAATATCAATACGTCCACTAAGTTGATCTAAGCGCATATTTGCCATAGAAGCAGCAGTACCGTCTGCCCTTTCACCAGTTAAATCTAAATTTTGATTTAATAAATCAATACTTTGTACCAAAGTTAAAAACGTACCAGTCGCACGAATACCAAATGTCTGTAAAATCTTTTCTAATCTTTCAACACTAACAGCGCCACTACTCATACCGACAGCAACCTTCTGAATAATATCTAAAAATTCTAGTGGTTTTCTAGTATCAATTTCAATACCAATATCAGCAAATGTCTTTTGAAACTTCTCACGATTCTGAGCCAATTGAAAAAACATAGCTCGTAACTGTCTACCTGCAAGACCAGCTTTAATACCCTGGGTATGTAAAGTACCAAGCATAGCAGATAATTGTTCAAAAGATAAACCAACCTGATTAGCAATTGGAATTGTAAATTTCAATGAATTAACAAACTCACTCATTTCAATCTGATTATCACGATAAACGGCAGCCATTACATCACCAATATGAGTAAAATCCTGTAAGGCATTACCACTTAGTGAAGCTTGATGACTTAAAATATTAAATGTAGATGCCATCATTTTTGAAACACTATTAACATCTGCGCCAGTACCAATAACAACATTCATTACAGAATTAGCAGAAGCCATTGTCTGCTCTAATGTTAAACCAGCAGAACCCATTTGATAAAGTGCTTCACCAATAACCTTACTATCTTTTCCAAATGAGCTACGCATTTCATCCATAGTATTACTTAATGCCTTAAAGCGTTCATCTAAATCAGCAGTAGCAGAACGTGAAACAGTTAATGCCCTACCCAACTCATCAGACTCAGAAATAAATTCATTAAACGCATTACGCACTACATTAATAGCCCCATAGATTAAACTAAACGTAGTGGCAAATTCAATCTGAGTTCTAATCATATTAGACATCTGTTCAACTAAATCTCTAGTAACCTTACTATACTTACGATAATTATTCATATTAGCAGACATAGCGGCATTTAATCTAGCGGCACCATCAGAAGATGCTTTTAATGCAGTAGTTAAAGTATTATATGTACTAGTGCTAATACGCCCTTCTTTATGTGCTATCTCTAAAGTTTGTGCCAATAATCTAGCATGAACATCTGCATTCTGTAATGCACGAGAAGCACCATTTAATTCATTAACCATTTGTTCCACCATAACACCACCAGCCCTAGCAGAAACAGCCTCTTCATTAATAGCTAAACCATGAAGCTTCGCAGCTTCCAATGCCTCAACACGAGCACCTGTTAATTTAATTAATCTAGCTTCCTCTTCAACCATCCTTTTAGGATCATAACCACCTGGAGGTAATCCTCCACCTCCAGGAGTAGGTGGTAATCCTCCGCCACTTGTTCCCCCACCACCAAGACTAACAATAGGCATAGCTTTAATTTCAGCAAGCTTCATAGAATTCTCTACCATCAATTCTTCTGAACGAATAATTTGTTTCATGGTTGCTAATACTTCTACTAATTGATCACGTTGAGTTTTATATCCCTGATTAGTAAGCTGTATTGAACTAAGCTGAGAAGTAATAGCTTCAGGTAATAACTTAATATTCTTAATTATATCAGCTTCTAGTTTATCTATCTTATTAATTTCAGCAGTCATAGTACGTAGAATAACTGTTGTATCTTGTAACATCTTATTACGTGTGGTTTCATCTGCAACTCTAAAAGCTCTATTAACATCTGCAACAGAAGGAAGCATAGTAGTACCAGTAACACCCATTCCAACACTTAATGCTGCCATTTTTTTACTAAGCATTTCAAAAGAAACACCCGTACTATCAATTTTCTTTTGATAACTATTTAATTTAGATCCAGAATCAGAAAATCTTTTATCTAATGCAGACAAAGCATTTCTATTAGCATCCAATATGCCTTGCTCTTTTTCAAGAGCATCAATACTACTCTGAATACTTTTAATTCTTTCTTCACGACCAACGGTATTTTTATCTAAGCTCCTTTTTTCCTCTTCATATTTAGTAATTTGTTTAGTCATAGCTGCACTATGATTACCATAATGTTTAATCATAATCTTAACAGAATCACTTACCTCCTTAAATCCTTCTAATCTTTCCAAAGTAGTTAAGTTATCTTGTTTAGTAACCTGAGTAAGTTGTCTTTCTTTTTCAGTAAGGTTAGCAACAGCAGTAGCATTCTCATCATTTAATTTCTTAGCAACCGCAAGAACAAATGAGCTACTACGATTTGAAGCCGTATTGCGTCTATCAACTTCAATAGCTTCACGACGTGCCCTAATAATATTCTCAATACCAACTAAATTACCCGCCTCTGCTCCAGTTAAAGTTTTAATAGTCACAGTAAGATTACCAGCAACTTTATTGTAAGCATCTAATAATGCTTTGACCTGCGGTAATTCTCTAATAGCACCCTGTGGAATAATTTTCTCTAAATCAACAGACTGAATTTTTTTCTGTAAAGTATTTAAAGCAGTAAAAGCTTTCTCAACTTTATTAAGTTCAGCAAGATTAACAGTACCTAACTTACTAGGAGTTTCTATATAGGGCTGAACAATAGCAGTTTTCTTTATAGATTGTTCTTTAAGACTAGCAATATTAGATTGTAATCTTTCTATCTGACTAAGAGTAGCCTGTTCCTCTTTCATTTTATTTAATATTAATTGTTGATGAATTAACCTAACTTCTGTACTAGCAATTACTTTTTTTAATTCTGTCTCTTCTAAAGCTAATATTTTATAACCAGTGCTTTCTGGTTTCATGCTCTTAAGTGCAATACCAACATTAATATATTGACCTTGCAAACTAGATAAACTACTACGTAAATTTTGAACATTTTGTTGTTGTGTTTTAAATACTTCACTACTTAAAGTTCTAAAAATCCTAAGCTGAGCTTCTGGAATCTCTGATTTAAATACAGTCGGTACCTTTGTTAACTTTAACTGTAAATCGATGATTTTTTTACTCTTTAATAAAGACTCATCAAGAACAGCAGTACCTTCTTTACGAACTTTATTAACATCTAAAACTAATTTTTGTAATGATTTTTCAGTAGCAAGCAATTCATTATTTTTTGCTATTTGTATATTAATATTAGATAATGAAGCCTTGGCTTCTTTTTGACGCACACCCAATGTTTCAAAAAGAATCTGATCTTCTTTTTCAAACATCTTAGCTAATTCAGATTCAACTGTAAGTAATCGTTCACTATCTAAGATAATTTTTTCTATTGTAGTGCGCTGAGCAACTAAAGCAGAATTAGCTTTTTGAATGAGTTTAACCCGATCAGTAGACACACCGATAGCTTCTTCCGGGACAGCAGCCTTCCCAGGACGAAGCTTATTTAATTGTGTCTGAATATTCTTTGTAGAAAATAGACTGGCTTGCGCCTGAAATTTAGTTAAGGTGAGACTGGTAACATCTATAACTTGTTGTACATGTTGTAGCGTAAGCTCTAACCGAAGCTTAGCCTCATTAGCTCCGGCAGTAGCTTCTTTCATACCAGCAGTAGTTGTCTTTACAACTTGTCCAACTTTCTTAATATCCTTTACTTCAATATCTTTAGCTTGAACATCACGCCATTTTAATAATGTAGCAATTAAATCATCTAAAGCTTTAGTTGTATTCTTAATACCAGTAGCACTTAAAGCTTTCCAAATAGAACTAATAACATTAGCAACTTCCTGCATATTTCCACCACTTCCAATAGCAGTATTCAACTTATGTAAAGCTTTAGCGGCACCAAGCACAGTGGCAATATTCTTTTCATCAATTGCACTAAGACTAACAAAAAAAGCCTTTAAAGCTTTACCGGCTTGCTCCAATTGTTTAACATCAATATTAAAAGTTAAACCACCCTGAACAGTAGATTGTAAACTATCAAGCACAGTTTTAACATTAGTAATAACGGTAGCAGCATTTTTAAAAGTAGGATCAGACATGGCCATTTTTAAACCGCCAACTGAAGTATTAAAATCTACAACGTTCTTCTTAATCTTATCAATATCTTTCTTTGCAGCTTGAACATTTTTACTTTCATTAAGTAAATCAGTCATACTACTAATATCAAATGTACTACTGCCGCCAACACCGCCAGATTTAACTGCCATTTATTTTCTCCGTTTACCACCTCTATGTTTTTGTTGTTCATTAGAATTAGTAGAACGTTTAGGTTTATTCTTTTCTATCGCTTTTAATTCTCTTTCATTTTTAATAATATCACGCTCATGCTTTAAAACAATATACGCAATTTTAAATAGAGATGTTTGATCTAAAGCACCACCAACATTAGGTAAAGTATTTGTATCTAAACAAAACAACACATCATCCATAATACTTCTAACTTCTCTATCGTCACTATCACATACCGGACAATAAGTATGTTTATAACCATCCTCCTGAAAAAGAACATTTGGTGGTTCGTTTTTATTATTACTTACAACAGTACCACCAGATGCAATTAATAAATCAGGATTCTGTTCTAACTCTAAGAGATACTCGGAGTCAAGCGGCAGGCCGGCACGCTTAGCCTTAAAAGCCTCTTTGTACAAAGCTCGCCGAGCCTGCCGCTTGGCTACCGAAGTATTCTTAGAAACAGCCACAACACTATCTGTTTCTTTTTCAATTGATCCTATTGTGTTATATTTAATACAATTTTTTACTTTATGTAATCCTTTTTCTAAACATGTTTCACAATGAAATTTACCACCTGTCTCTATTAATTTCTTTCTATTTTTATCTTCTTCTAAATACGAAAGGAACCTAAAAGCCGACCTTATTCTTCCCCCAGCTTTTCCTCCCCCGCTCCCATATCACGCATAAAAGAAACAAGCTCCTGTCTCTTAGCATCATCAAAATGATCAATAACAATTTCTTTCTTTAAAGGACCATCTTTACTTTTGTTAACATCAAATTTCATGAGCTTCTCAATATCAAGATAACCATTCTTATCTACATGCCCAGCAGAAGAATGATCAATACCACAACGCTCACAAATACCTTCTGGGGGAAGAAAACGTTCAACCCTAGTAATAGAACCAAGCAACATATTAAGATCTAAACTACCAGTAGAAATCTTCTGTACCACTTCACCACGACGATTAGTCACTTCGATCATCCTATCACGATCCTCAGCATACTGCCTAGCAGTCCTACCACGAAACCAAACAACAGTAAACTCTTTATCGGCAGCAGCCCTTAAGGCATCATCATTAGACATCAATTCATATTCTCCCTTCTCATCATATTTATAACTACCATCTTCATTACGAAGACGACGCTCAGCCTTAAAAACATAACCATGCTCACGCTGAATATCCACCGCTCGAATTGCCATTTCATATCTCCTTTTCATCTCTTCTGTATGTTTTTCTTTCGGTGTCTTTACATATAAAAATATGTACAAACGTTGTATCCATTCAACTAATACAGCATCATA
>Ga0180007_10000729_pt1 | contig 51311 bp, 43 predicted proteins | sample MM_PC_MetaG_FD_121122 | JGI IMG/M metagenome (GOLD analysis project Ga0180007, IMG submission 121122) | Groundwater microbial communities from the Aspo Hard Rock Laboratory (HRL) deep subsurface site, Sweden - MM_PC_MetaG | ecosystem: Environmental > Aquatic > Deep subsurface > Groundwater... | reverse complement strand
TATGTGTCATAATGTGCAATGAATCGGTGGTGTATTGTCCGTTCGAACATGGATTCCGGGTCACAAAAAACCGTGCCCGGAATGACAGGAACTGGCGTTGAACAATAACTAGAGACCGGAATTTTAAATTATCCTCGGCCGTGTCATTCCGGGCGTAACGAAGTGGAGACCCGGAATCCATGGTGGCTATGTGTCATAATGTACAATGAATGGGTGTTGTATTGCCCCGTACACCTGCAGAAAAGAGATCGCCATGACAATGGTTGGTGAACCTGAATTGTTACTAAAATTAGCAAAAATGCGAATGCCATTTGGGAAATATAAAGGTCTTTTACTAATCGATTTACCTGAACCTTACGTTATCTGGTTTTCCCAGAAGGGCTTCCCTGGGGGGTATCTTGGTGAAATGCTGGGCCTTGTGTATGAAATCAAAGTAAATGGACTGGAATATCTATTCGATCCCTTAAGGGAAGGGGGACAAAAACAGTCTACCCACCAGCCCCCCAGATTGGCGCGCCCATCAGATAACCGGCTGCGCCGGTTGTAATCAAACGCCATGTCTTTGGCTTGGGATCGAAGCTTTAGTGATTGAATTAGCAAAGGACGTGCCAGTCCCTGCCTTTATTTAAATCCGTAACAATCTGAAATAATTTAATTAATTTAATTAATTTAATAAGATGGAACGAAATAAACCGATGGGTATATGCGGTGTAAGAATGGTTTACAATGTGTAAAATATTACACCTGTCTGACCTTGATGGACAAGGGTCAGACTGATCTTGAAGAAAACAGGGTTTTCTCCCGGAAAACCTCAGATCGATTCGGTCTGGAATACGATGAACTGAAGGGATCGGATCGGATGCTGCAGAAACTGATAAACGGACCCAGGGATGACGAGTTCGTTGTCATCGAAAAGGGGGGAATGTTTACATTTGAACACTTTATTTAACGGGCATGGTCTGTTCATTTTTTGACTTTTTGTATTTTGATACAAAAGAGATTACTTTTTTCTCATGCTGGGCATCTTTGAATAAGGGCAGGCCGTTTGTTAACAGATCAATAAGAAATAACTGAATTTTATCAAATGTGTAGGAATTATCGACAGTCATCCTGAAACTCATGGTTTCGATAAGGCCGGTCAATCCATAAGCCAGAAGGTCAGGGTCGGTTTTTCTGATCAATCCCTTGTCCATGGCTGTCTGGAGTTCCGTGATAATGGGTTTGGTCAATTCATGATAAATTTGCTTGACGCGGTTCTGGAAGAATTCCGAATCCCGTGTCATTTCAGCGCGAAGCTGGTTCATAATTTCTGCGTATTTCGAATATTTTTCAAAAAATACTCGGCCTCTCAGAACAAGACGCATGACAAAATCATCTTCATTTTTTATGGCTTCTCTGGCACTGCCCAGAATGTTTTCAACAATTCCCGCGATGGCTTCAATGAAAAGCTCTTCCTTGTTTTTAAAATAGATATAAAATGTCCCCGTTGAAATTTCCAGTGAGTCGGTTATATCTTTCACTTTTGTCTTATAAAACCCTTTATTGGAAAATATTTTTATAGCCGCATCAATAATTTCATTTTTCCTTTTGTTTCTTACGCCATCAAGATGATTACTGTTATCAGGCAAATCTGCCATGAAATCAGGATGTGATTGATATTCCTTGAGATGGGAAGAAAGCCTTTCTTTAATGTAGCTTATGGGTATTTTTAAATCATTTTTCATTTTTTGGATCAACGTGATCCGTTCGATATGTTCGTCGTCATAATACGACATCGTAAGGCTGGTTTTTATGGGGGGATGTAACAATCCTTCACGTAAATAAAAATGAATGGTTGAACGAGGGACGCCTGTTAATTTTTCAACCTCATTGATCTTGTAATAATTTTTTATTTTATTTTCCACTGGTTACCTTTGTAAGCTGCATGATTGTTCTTGTAAAGTATTAAGTGCAACATGATTGGCCATTGTTTAAAAACCACAATTTTCAATATATACCCTTTTATAACTATAAATCCATACCTTTTTTTGGCTTAATTTTAAATCTGATATTTAAAACCTTTAATAACAGAAAATATCATTTATTAAGTAAGATAGATTTCTGGATCGGTTGAAATGGCCATGGTTTATCGCCATATTTCTATAGAACTATGTCAATAATAAATTATATTGACAAAAAAAATCATTGTTGTTAATAGAGAAACGAAGCGTCATTTCTGTACAACAATAGCTCTTACTATCGTCACGTATTACTTTTTTAAAGTTTTTTATAATGGAGGTCGCCGTGAGTCATGGAAAAATAGCGATTATTGGCATTGGAGAAGTGCCCACACGAATTATGCCTGAAAGAACCCGATGGGACATTCTGTACGACGTCTGTATGGAGGCAATCAAGGATTCGGGTCTTCACAAGAACGACATTGAGGGCGTGATTACGACAGCCCCCCAGGCCCAGCCTGTTATCGCCTCGGAGTTGTCATTCGGAAAATTACCTGAAGAGCTCGGACTGAAAGGATGCAAGGACAATTGCATTTGTAATGCGGGAGGTGCGGGGACAAGCAATTGTCTTCGACTTGCAGAACAGTACATTACATCGGGTGTTGCTAAAGCCGTTCTTATCCCGCATGTAACGGTTCACTCGGACATACCTATTGAGGATACAATCAATTTTTTTGCCCGCGCGGGTGTGGATATGCAGTGGGAATACCCTTTCGGCTCGACATACAACCTTATCATGGGACTGATGGCCAATCGATTCATGCATGAGAGCGGGTGCACCCCCGAAGAAATGGCATCGGTTGTGACGGCGCTGCGCAGCTGGGCTGCAAAAGATCCCAATTCCCTGTTTTATGGAAAAGAAGTCCCCACTGTGGAAAAGGTTCTTTCGTCATCCATGCTCAATACGCCGCTCCATAAGCGGGAAAGCAATATGCTTGCAGACGGCGGGAGTGCCATGATTGTCGTTTCGGCAGAAGATGCAAAAAAAATGGGCCGCCCGGCTGCATACAAATTGGGGGAATCCGTCAGATATTTCAGCGGAACGCCTGTTGTCAGGGATATCCGGGTCGTTCAGGAGGGTTTGAGAATTACGGCTGAAGAAGCATTATCCCAAGCCGGCATTACAAAAGAGGATATCAATTTGTGGAATTGTTATCTGGCCTACCCCCTGGGTCATCCCATGATGGCGGAAATGCTCGGCGTCGCTCCAAAGGGGGAGGGTGGCAAGTACTTCCTTGATGGACGAATGTCATTTGGTGGCGACATTCCATGGTCCACCATTGGTGATGCGCCGGGACGCGGCCACACGGGATCGGGTGTCAGTGCTGCCACCTATGTGGAAACGGCCCGTCAGCTCATGGGCAAGGCCGGGGAACGCCAGGTCAAAAATTGCCGTTATGTCTATCAAAATACAAGCGGTGGTTCAGGATTTAACAATATTGCAACGATCTGGGGAGGGCAACTGTGATGGATATGACAAAACCGATACCGCTGACACAACCGTGGACCGAGGCGTTCTGGGAAGGGACGAAACATCGGAAACTTCTGATACAGCATTGCAGGGACTGCAATTCAAATATCTTTTATCCGCGTAAATTCTGCCCGGAATGCTGGTCTGAAAATCTGGACTGGATTCAGGCAAGCGGCAAGGGCACCGTTCATTCCTTTTCAACGGCCTATGACATGGTGGAACCCCGCTTTATGGAGGATCTGCCGTATACACTGGCTTACGTGGATCTGGATGAGGGGATACGTATGGCCACCCGCATTGTGGACTGCGAGCCGGAAGAGATTGAAATAGGAAAACGGGTTGAGGTGACGTTTCATAAACTGAACGATGATTTCTATCTTCCATACTTTAAACTCATTTAAGACAAAGGCTGATGACTATGGGTACATACAAAACAATCACCTATGACATATCAGGACCTGTCTGCCGGATTACGTTGAACCGGCCTGATAAGTTTAATGCCATTGACCGGACCATGTCGAAAGAGATCCGGGATGCGTTTGTCGCTGTCAGAGGTGAGGATTCGGTGGGCGTTGTCGTCTTCAGCGGAAATGGCAAGTCGTTTTGCAGCGGAGGGGATTTAAGTGTCTTTCCATCCCTGGCCGTACATCAGAAATCCATGGACTGGCTGGCGCATGACGGCCTTGATATCCAGAAAGCCATTACGAATTGTGGAAAAGTGGTCATTGCCAAAATAACCGGTGTCTGTCTTGCCGGTGGGTTTGAACTGGCACTGGCCTGCGATCTGATTTACGCGAAGGAGAGCTCCCGGTTCGGGTTTACGGAAATCAACATGGGTATCCTCCCCGGGTGGGGGGGGACGGCGCGGATCGCACGGAGCATGCCTTTGTTCCGTGCCCGTGAGATCGTTTACAGCGGAAGAAAAGATTACAACGCAAAAAACATGTACGACATGGGTATGCTGACCCGCGTATTTGCGGATGATGTTTTTGAAGAAGAATTTGAAAAAGTCGTTGCAAACATCGCATCGAAAAAACCCATCGCCCTGCGAATGGCAAAAGAAATCATGGCTGCATCCGTGAACGGAATCGATATCGACGCTGCCCTCACAGTGGAACGGAATGCGATTCAATGGCTGGTCTATGCCCCGGACATTCAGGCAATGATGGAGGGTTTCAGGCAAACACCTGACGCACTCATTGCCCAGCAGAAAAAGGATAACGAGAGAAGTGATATGAAATGACGGGATGGGTCGTATGGCTCATATGTTTCATCGTATAAGCCATATACCCATCACCCCGATGGTTGACATTTCGAGGAGATAAACACATGGATTTTGAATTAAGCAAAGAACAGAAGATGATCAAAAAGGAAATGAGCAACTTCTGTAAGAAAGAATTAAACAAGGATTATGTCCATTGGATGGATGAACATGTTGATTTCCCGCCCGATGAGCTGTGGCAGAAATTTGTTGACATCGGATTCTTTAAATACAGCATACCCGAGGAGTACGGTGGCGAGAATCTTGGTATTGTGGATACCATGATCGCATTTGAGGAAATCTGCAAAGCATCCATGTCTGTGGGTCTTGCCCTGGGCGTGACAACAGGATTCGGGACACGGTTTATCAGTGAACTTGGAAACAAAGAACAGAAAGATCAGTATCTTCCCCTTATTGCTGAAGGAAAACTGAAAACATGTATGGCTCTGACCGAGCCTTCCGGCGGGACGGACATTCTGGGTTCCGTAAAAACGGAAGCTGAGGAAAAAAGCGACCGGTGGGTCGTTAATGGTGAAAAAGTCTTTATTACGGGGGCGCATAAATCGGATTACATGATGACCTTCTGTAAAACGGAAAAGGATCAAAAACCGACCCGGTCCCTTTCCGTGTTGATGATCCCATCTCACTTAAAGGGAATATCCATTACACGGATTCCGAAAATCAGCTGTCACCATTGTGATTCGGTGGGGATTACGTTCAACAATGTTGACGTGCCCAAAGAATATCTTATCGGCACCCGTGGGAACGGATGGTATGAGAGCCTCACTGTCCTTAATCCCGAAAGAATCGGATGCGCGATCATGGGCGTCGGTTTAATTTCCGCGGCCTACGAGGATGCTTTCGAATATGCGAAACAGCGGCATGCCTTCGGAGGCCCGATCAGCCGGTTTCAGATCCTCCAGCACTACCTTGCAGATATGTACATCAATCTCGAAAATTCAAGGAATCTGACGTACAAAGCGGCATGGCTGTGTGACAAAGGCCTTCCCTATCATTTCGAGGCCACCATGGCGAAACTTGTTTCATCGGAAGGTGCCCTGCATGCAGGCAGGTACGGTGCCGAGATCATGGGAGGGTACGGTATCTGCTCGGAATATCCCATGCAGCGGTATCTCCGGGATGCCTATCAACTTCAGTTTTCTCCCATATCCAATGAAATGAGCAAAAATATGTTGATGCAGTTCCAGGGTTTACCAAAATCCTGGTCATAATCCATACCGGTTATGTGGTTGTCAAACTGGCGTATGGTTCAAGATTGGTGTTAACCCTAACAATGATCGTATTGACAAGGAGTCATCATGGAGCAAGACAATTTTTTTAAAATTGACCCGGAACCCCATCTGATGGGGAACATGGATACCATCGCACATTTTCCAGGTGTCCAGATGTGGTGGCGATCCATTGAAAATATCCATCGCCCTTTACTGACAGGCGCACCCCCGGAAATTTATTCGATCCTTGAACCCTGGGAGATGGAAAAAAACTCAGATCCCGGTAATCTTCTGCGATCCATGGACAAATACGGGGTCGATATTGCCTGTCTTCTTCCGGAATCCATGATGGACACAACGGGTTATACAAGCCGTTGGTGCAGTAATGGTGATATGGCAAAGGTCGTGGAATCAAATCCGGATCGGTTCATGTATCAGCCGAATATTTCTCCGATTAAATTCAAAGGGGTTGCAAATACAATCTGGGAACTTGAGTACTGGGTGAAGGAAAAGGGGGCAAAGATTTTTAAATTTTACCCGCCTGAAGATACATACATCAATGATCCGGATCTCTGGCCATTTTATAAAAAAGCCGAAGAATTAAACATCGTTCTTGATATCCATACCGGCTTCAGCTGGGTTCCCCCGGGAAAAAGCAAATATGCGCTGCCCATATACCTTGACGATGTGGCCCGGGATTTTCCGGGTCTTGTGATCAATGCCTTCCATATGGGCTATCCATATTGTGATGACCTTAACATGGTGGCCATGGGACATCCCAATGTGTATGTGTGCCTCAGTCTTCTCGTCCCCTGGGCCATCTCATCACCGGGGAATTTCGCACGGATCATCGGCGAAGCCCTTCGATGGGTCGGCCCCGATAAAATAATCTGGGGGACGGATTATGCGGGTTTTTCAGCGCAGATCATGACAGCCGTCAAGGGGCTGAGGGAATTCCAGATTCCTGAGGATATGCAGAAACTTTACGGATATCCGGCCATTACCGATGAGGACAGGGCAAAGATATTTGGCGGAAATCTCGGCCGTCTTCTTGAAATCGATACAACAAAAAGGCGGATTGGTAAATAACGGGATTTGGCTGGAGTCTGAAGACAAAGGTTTTATCTTAACCACCCGCTCCCGTTGGTCGCTGAAGCACACGAAGAGCACGAAGAAAGGCAAAATAGGTCTTCTTTAGGGTGACCTGACAGACGCCTGCTATGTATGACGATTGGAGAAATGATTAAATGATGATCACGAAACAAGGCTCAGGCGGATTGTTTACAGATCCGGACCCGGATAAAGCGCGGTTGTTTTTCAGAAACGACAAACGAAACGCGCGGATGATGAAAAGCAAGATCATGCCTCTGTCCAGGGCAATGGACTGGTTTGTCCGGGATGGGGATTATCTTGCCATTGGAGGGTTCGGGTCAAACAGAACGCCGATTGCGGCCTGTCATGAAATCGTACGCCAGAAAAGAAAGAATCTGGGGTTTCTCGGTCATACGTCAACCCATGATATGCAGATACTCAGTGCCGGTGAGGTGTATGACCGGATAGACATATCCTATGGTGTGGGTCTTGAAGCAAGGGGCTTGTCAAGATGCTCGAGATCATACATGGAAAGCGGCAGGGTGACCGTCACGGAATGGACCAACTATTCGTTGACGGCCCGCCTGAAAGCTGCATCCATGGGGGTTCCGTTCCTGCCGGCCCGGCAGATGTTAGGGACAGACACATTTGAACGGAGCGCCGCGAAACAGGCCACGTGTCCGTTTACGGGTATGGAACTTACCCTCATTCCGGCATTATTCCCCGATGTGAGTGTTATCCATGTTCATGAAGCCGACTGCTATGGAAACGCCCGATTCAACGGGATTGCCGTATCCGATATTGAGTTGGCCCATGCCTCGAAGCGGCTGGTCATTACAGCAGAACGCATCGTACCCCACTGCGAAATAACGAGAAATCCGGATGCCACATTGATTCCATTTTATCTGGTGGATGCGGTCTGTGAGGTGCCTTACGGCGCGTATCCCGGTGGAATGCCCTATGAATATTTTTCTGATGAAGAGAATCTGAATGCATGGCTGCTCGCTGAAAAAACGGCTGAAGGATTTGCTGAATTTATTCAACGTGAGATTTTTGATTGCAAAGATCATAACGAGTATATCGGGATTCACGGCGGGATTCAACGGATGATCGAATTAAGAAATAAAGAACTGCTGATCGAAAAAGAGGTAATCGTTTGAAACATTATAACGACATGGAAATGATGATTGTTGCGGCAGCAAAAGAACTGGAAAATGGCGTAACGATCGCTGTAGGGACAGGCGCTCCCTGTGCTGCAGCCATGCTTGCGCAGAAAACGTCCGCCCCTGATCTGATTATCTTTTTTGAAGCGGGCGGAATTCATCCAACCCTGGTTGAGATGCCCATTTCTGTCGGTGATTCACGGACATTCTACAAAGCGTCCAGGGCCGGCTCAATGGGCGATGTCATGGATGCCTGCGCCCGGGGCCTTGTGGATTATACCTTTCTGGGGGGAGCCCAGATCGACATGTACGGCAATCTGAATTCAACGATGATTGGTAAAGATTACACCAAACCGTCCGTTCGGTTTCCCGGAAGCGGGGGAGCCAATGATTTTGCATCGTTGTGCTGGCGAACCATGGTCATGACGATTCAGGATAAACGACGATTTGTAAGGAAGATGGATTTCATTACCTCTCCCGGCTGGCTGTCAGGCCATGATTCACGGAGCAACAGCGGGCTGCCTGATCAGACTGGCCCCCACCGGATCATAACAAACATGGCTATCATGGACTTCGAACCGGTATCCCGGCGCATGCGGGTGATATCACTGCATCCCGGTTACTCGGTTGATGAGGTTCAGGATAACTGCGGTTTTGAATTACTGCGGTCTGACAGTATTTCCGTGACCCCTGAACCCACAGACCATGAACTGAAGGTGCTAAGGGAAGACGTTGACCCTGAAAAATATCTTATTGGAAGATGATGATGATTCAGGGGGCATGTGTATGAAGACGATGACGTGTATGAACTAATTCCCTCTTACTGTCTGAATATGATGATTTCATACAGGTGTCCCCGATTAATTTTAAATTATAACAGACGAACCGGATAAACGACGATGTTGAATGAACAATACAGAAAAAAATCAGTGTCTGCCGAAAAGGCTGCAGGTGTCGTTAAATCAAATGACTGGATTGACTATGGTCATATGCTCTCCTCACCGATGTATATGGATAAGGCGTTGAGTAAACGTGTCGGTGAGGTGACGAATGTGAACATCCGCTGTTCCGGTTTTCCCGGCTTTTCGGCCGTTGTCATGGTAGATCCTAAGCAACAGAGTTTTACTTACAATACGGCATTTTTGACACTGGCAGACAGGGCCTTGAATACGGATGGGGCGATCAGCCATATCCCGTCTCTTTATCACGAAATTCCGGGTTTCAGCAGAAAACATCATCATACGGATATCTGTATTATCAGAACGACTCCCATGGATAATAACGGGTTTTTCAACTACGGCATCTGCAATGACTGCCAGAAAGAAATGATTCCAAACGCAAAAATCATTATTGTGGAAGTCAATGAGACAATGCCCAGGTGCCTGGGGGGCAACCATGAAGCAATTCATATTTCGGACGTTGATTATATCGTTGAATCCGATCATGAGCCCTTGTTGACGATTCCTTCAACAGAACCCAGTGAAAATGACCGACGGATTGCCGGTCATATTATCAGTGAATTGAGAAATGGGGATTGTATTCAACTGGGCATAGGTGGCATGCCCAACGCCTTGGGCCGGCTGATTGCCGAGACCGATATCAAGGACCTGGGCGTTCATACTGAAATGATGGTGGATGCGTATCTGGATCTTTACAATGCAGGAAAGATCACAAACCTGAACAAGGTGGTTGATAAAGGAAAGATGGTCTATACTTTTGCCATCGGGAGTCAGAAACTTTACGATTTTATGGATAATAACCCCTTATTTTCGAGCTATCCCGTCGATTATACAAATGATCCCGGGCGAATTGCATTAAATGATCAAGCGGTTTCGATCAACGGATGTATTGAGGTGGATCTTTTTGGTCAAGTCTCTTCCGAGTCACACGGGTTGCGTCAAATTTCGGGAACAGGCGGGCAGTTTGACTTCCATTTCGGAGCGTATCATTCACGTGGTGGAAGGTCCTATGTCTGTATGAATTCCACACGGACGGATAAGAAGGGAAATCAGCATTCAACTATTCGTCCCTTTCTTGAACCGGGCACCATTGTAACATTACCAAGAACGGTTGTGCATAACGTTGTCACGGAGTACGGCATTGCCATGCTGAAAGGAAAATCCCTGTGGGAGCGGGCCGAAGCATTGATCGGGATTGCCCATCCTGACCATAAAGACCGTTTGATGAATATGGCCCATGACATGAAAATATTTACAAACCAGAATCGATAAAATTGCATTATCGCGGATGCTATGGAGTGTTTAAATCATTATGCAGAACCTGCCATTAAAAGGTAAAATCGCATTGGTAACGGGAGCGTCCAGAGGAATTGGAAGGGCAATAGCCATCGCCCTTGGCCAAGCGGGTGCAGATGTTATTGTGACAGATCTGCTGATTGAAAATGAAGAAATTCCACACCATGATTTGGAAAACTACAGTGCATTATCTGCATATTTTGCAGAAAAAAAACAGATAAACACCCTGGCTACCTGTGAGTTTATCAGGAAATCGGGTGTCCGAAGCATGGGCCTTAAAATGGATGTGACAAAAGAGGATGATATCGTTTCACGGATTGACGATGTTTCTAAATCATTTGGACATATCGATATTCTTGTGAATAATGCCGCTGTTATGGATGGGCTTGGATTGCTTGAAAAACAGACAACCCGAACCTTTGAAAGGGATCTTAAGGTCAATCTGACCGGCGCGTTTTTATGCTCCAGGGCGGTGTGGCCAACGATGAAGGCCACCGGCTGGGGACGTATCATCAATATTTCATCGTTTACAGCGGATTCAGGAGCCTTTGCCCAACCGGGATATTGCGCGTCCAAAGCCGGGATGCTGGGTTTGACAAAAACCCTGGCCCTTGAAGGGGCGCGTTATGGAATAACCGTGAATGCGGTTTTGCCGGGGTTTATTGCCACAGAAGCCGTCAATCTCTACTCCGAGGACATGAAAGAAAGAATTTGCAATCGAAACCCCATGAAACGAATGGGAACGCCTGAAGAGGTTGCAGCAACAGCCGTTTTTCTTGCATCCCATCAGGCAGGGTATATAAACGGTGCGTCTATTCCTGTAACCGGAGGAATGGAGCTGCTTGTTTTTTAGATCATGTAAAAAAGTATTAAGGCAAAAGAAAAATATCCATTCCTTAAAAATAGCTCAACACATCTAAACCATACAGTCACTATATATAGCCAAAGCATATAGTGCTCGAATATATAAAGCTGGAAATGAGATACATATTTTCCCATGGTAAGATATGGTCAAATTTTCAGAATTTTAACTACCTATAATTAAAGGAGATTGTAGTTATGTTTTTAAAATTTGCCCGTATTGTCACGCTGTGCAGCATGTTTATCGGTTCAATCATGCTTCCTTCCATAACATTCGGCAATGGTTGGAGCGGTTATTTGCAAGGTGCCAAATCAAATGGCATGGGCAATGCCTTCACGGGACTTGCCGATGATCCATCGGCTGTTTTTTACAATCCGGCCGGGATTGTTCAGCTGGACGGGAATCAATTTTCCCTGGGTTTTGCTATCCCAATGGTGAGTGGGGAATTCAAAAGTAACGGAACATCAGGAATGGTTGATGATACAGCCGGGAAAACCACGGACCTGGACACGCAGTTCGTTTTTATTCCCAACATGTATTTTACGTCCAAACTGAATGATAAAATTACGTTGGGGATAGGGCAGTACACGGTTTTTGGACTGGGTTTCAAATGGCCCGATTCCTTTGATGGAAGATATGCTCCCGGTGGTAAAAATGGTGAAATACAAACGATAACCCTCAGCCCGGTCGTTGGGTATAAAGTGACGGACAAACTGTCTGTTGCAGTGGGTGTATGCGCTGAACGAGCAAATATGATTCTTGAAAACAAAACGTTTATCGCGCCAGGCGTGGATGATGTGGAGACAAAAATAAGCGGTGCGGATTACGGGTTTGGCTGGAACACGTCCCTTCTGTATAAGTACATGGATAATTTGAGTTTTGGGCTGAATTACCGCAGCAAGATTAACCATTCGTTCAATGATCTGGATTTTGAATTCAATCCGCAAATTGCCATGGTCGGTATAACAAATACAAACGCGGACATGGATATCTCCTTACCCCAATACGCATCGTTCGGACTGGCCTGGGAAAAAGGGCCCTGGACATGGACCATGGACGGTTACTGGTGGGACTGGTCATCAGAGGACAAAATGACGTTTAAGCTAAATACACCTGTTGCCGGGCAATCGACCATAACCACAGCCATGGACTGGCATGATACAATGTCATGGGCCATAGGGACTCAATACAAGACCCAGTTGCTTGATCGTGACGTCTGCTTCAGAGGCGGTTTTATGTATGATGAAAGCCCCGCACCGGATAAAACGCTTAACCCGTCGGGTTTCCATGGTGACAATCTTCTGTATAATCTCGGTGTGGGATTCAAACTTGGCCCATTTTACAATGACCTACACCTGACATATGTGTACACGAAAGACAAGGCATGGAATAACGATACCGGAAATGCACCCAATCCGGGTGGCGGACAAGTTACAGGAGAATTTCAGAATTATAACACCTTTATATTCGGTTCCAGTTTGACGTATAAATTTTAAAATTAAATGACAGGGTTGTTTCATTCAGCCGTGACAACGAAACATGCCCGAAAGGCTACTTGAGTTGACACGGCTGTTTTTTAGGTGACAATCCATGTGTTTTATTCTGAAATAATGTGTGTTATTTTGTATTCGTAATTATCCACAGGGGTATTGACCCATTCAGATGACCCATTCAGAGACTCTCTCTTATTTCTTGGAACCTCACTTGCTATAATCGTAATCCGACTATGAAATACTCGGTTCTGCCCACCGGTTCTGCCCACCGGATATCCCCAGCGGCTTGACATGGCCTTTCCCATGGTCTTGAGTCTGATCTTCACATCTATTTCGATTCTACATCTGATGACAATCTTGATGGGGCTCTTCCGTTGCTTTACGCGGCCACTATGGATATTCCAGGTGGATCATATATAGGACCCGGTGGGGTGTGGCAGATCAGGGGATACCCCAAAATCGTCAGTCCGGGTCAGGCATCGAACAATAGTGAAGACGCAGAGGCGCTGTGGAGACTCTCAGAGAAATTGACGGGCGTGCGGTATATTTATTAATTTTGAAAAAATATAAATATGTTACCGCAGGATGAAGCCGTTAGACGTAAAATCCAGCAGGAATTCCAGTATATCTTTAATGGAATAATTGTCGTCAAAGGACATTCTCAGGCACATGGTTTCAATCAGGCCTGTCAGGGCATGGGCCAGGAGATCTTTATTCATGGGGCGCGCCAGTTTTTCATCAATCAGCTGTTGCAGTTCCTCAATGACCGGTTCGGTAAGATCCTTGTAAATCTGTTTGATTTTTTCATGGGGCCATTGATCATCACCGGCCATATCCGCCCGAACCTGGCTGATAATTTCATTGTACCGGAGATAGTGTTCATGAAACATTTCACCCCTGACGATCAATTTTCCCAGAGTGGTTTCCTCTTTTTTTATCGCTTGGTTTGATTCTTCTATGATCGTTCGAATGACAGCATCCACGACATTGCCAAACAACTCCCTTTTATTTTCAAAATAGAGGTAAAACGTGCTGATGGAAATCCCTGAGGATTCAACAATATCCTGAATAGTGGTTCGATAGTATCCTCTCTTTGAAAAAACGTTTACTGCAGAGGTGATGATCTCCTGCCGGCGGTGGTCCCTTATTTTTGATGTGTTTTTAGATTTACTGTTATTAGCGGCACGGATCCGTTTCTGTTCCTGATGGCCCGATTCCTGGATCTCCTTTTTTATAAAATTGATGGGGAGTCCTTGCTCATTTTTCAATTGTTGAATTTTTTCAAGTTGTTCAACATGATGTTGATCATAATAAGCCATGGTCTTACCGGTTTTAATGGGGGGATGCAGCAACTTTTCTCTGAGATAGAATTGAATGGTCGAGCGTGGTAAACCGGAAATTTGGACTAAATCTGAAATGCGCATATATTTTTTATTCACAGAACTGCTCCTTTTCCATTAATTAACCTGATCGTAGCATACATTTATCATCAGAGAAAGAGCAAACTGGCATGCAACTGTTCACTAACTAAAAAGTTGTTATAAACTGTATATAGCTGTTTTTTATAAGTATATTATTGACAATGTCATTTAATATAGATACGTTTCTACATATACATTATTATATTAAAACTATAAACAAGGAGATTCTAAAATGTCAAAAACCCCAAAAGATTTAGACATCAGTCCCATTTTCCAGCCGATCACAATCAACAAACTGGAAATTAAAAATCGAATCGCAATGTCACCGATGAATTGTAATTACACGGACCCGGACCATTATATGAGCCGTCAGCAGATGGCCTACTACGGGGCCAGAGCTAAGGGCGGAACCGGATTGATCATCACCGAGGCCCAGGCGGTTTCGGAGCACCCCATTGCTGATACCTACAGGAAGTACAATAACCCCTGTCTCACCAACTACAAATATGTCCCCACACAGTCTAATTTTGTGGAACATGTCCATAGTTTTGGGGCGAAAATTTTTGCACAACTGTTTACGGGGCCGGGCCGACAGGGTAGCAACGATCTTGGCGCTGCGGGTATCGTTGCCGCTTCCGCTATACCTTGGGAATCGCAGATCGAAAAGATGATCAATGGTGTAACCGATGACGTTATAAAAGCCGGTGCCCGCTTGGCGGGATATCATGGTGAAATCCCCCCTTTATCTGATTTTGATAAATTTTTGGAATTTGCACAAAAAATCCCCATGCTACATCTGGTAGGGCAAACGCCAAGAGAAATTTCAAAAGAGGAAATCAACATACTTGTAAAAGATATGGGTAAAGGGGCTAAAGTTGCCAAATTATGCGGCTACGACGGGGTCGAAGTCCATGCCTGCCACGGTTATCTCGTGCATACCTTTTTGTCTGAACGGTCTAACCAGCGAAAAGATGACTATGGCGGCAGCTTTGAAAACAGGATCCGGTTTATGCTGGAATTGATTCGATCAGCCAGACGAGCGGTCGGCCCTGATTATCCGGTGGGTGTTCGCTTCAGCGCCGCTGAAGATTTGCCCGGCGGGTATACTGCAGAGACAGCGGCAAAAATGGCCAAACGATGTCAAGAAGAAGGCGCTGACTTTATTAACCTTTCCCATGGCTCCTATGAAGCCATGAGTGATTTTCTACCCAACGATGAAGGCCAGGTGATTGAGAAAGCAGCCATCATAAAAGCTGCGGTAACGATTCCGGTGATGTGTCCTTCGGTCCACAATCCTGAGAATGTCGTGGATGTATTGAAAAACGGCAAGGCCGATATCGTGCAGCAGGGCCGACAGCAGATTTGCGATCCGGACTGGGTCAATAAGGTCATGAACCGCCAATTTGATGATATTATCAAATGTACGCGTTGCAATCGGGGGTGTATTTTACGATTTGTCGCCATGCTTCCGGTTCGCTGTGTTCGCAATCCAAGAACCGGACAAGAAGAGTTTATTGATGAGTACATGAAACGACCGATTCCTCCCATCAAACAGAAAGTGTGGCATGAAATTCAAGAGTTGACGGAAAAAAATCCTTCTAAAATATGGAAATACACGGATGAAGAATTTATTGAAGCAATAAATATAGATTAAATGGTTCAATAAAAAAGGAGTAAATCTTATGGCAGATAAAAAAATGGCGATTTCTGAAGAGCAGCTTAAAATTTTTGGAACAGATGATTTTTTTAAAATCGATCCTGAAATGCACCTGATTGGTGACGTAGAACCATATAGCTATTTCCCAGGCGTTCAAATGTGGTGGAAGGCAATACAAAACATTCACAGGCCGCTTCTAATGGGTGTGAACCCAGAGCTTCTTTCCGCCATACCCCCGGTAGCACTTGAAGCGAGTAATGATCCGGAACTGCTTCTGGAAGTCATGGATTTCTGTGGAGTTGATGTCGCTTGCCTTTTGCCGGAGTCCTGCATGGATACAACTGGTTTTGCAGGCAGGTTCTGTTCCAATGGAGAAATGGGAAGGATTGTTGACAAGCATCCCGATCGGTTTATCTATCAGCCCAATATGTCACCTATCAAGCACCGGGGTGTTAAAAACGCGATTTGGGAATTGGAGTACTGGGCCAAGGAAAAAGGTGCAAAGATATTCAAATATCTATGCACCGAAGACACCTATATCAATGTTCCTGATCTATGGCCCTTTTATAAAAAAGCTGAAGAATTGGGAATTGTCCTGGATATCCATACGGGTATGTCCTGGTGTCCCCCTCAGGCCAGCAAATATGCCAACCCCATATTTCTTGACGATGTATGCAGGGATTTTCCGGAATTGAAGATTATCGCCTTTCATATGGGCTATCCCTTTTGTGATCAACTGAACATGGTTGCCATGGGTCATCCGAATCTCTTTGTCTGTCTAAGCCTTCTCGTACCATGGGCGATTACACAACCCCGGAAATTTGCAAAAATTTTGGGTGAGGCAATGCGATGGGTCGGACCTGATAAAATCATATGGGGAACGGATTGCGCCGGAATCGGTGCCCAGGTTATTGGCGCAGTTTACGGGCTTCGAACGTTTCAAATCCCTGAAGATATGCAGGAAGGGTATGGCTATCCTGAAATCACTGAAGAAGACAAACGGAAAATTTTCGGCGGCAATCTGGCCGGATTGTTAGGTATTGATCCTTTGAAACGAAGAATAAAAAAATAGTCAAAACGCCGGTTTGAAAATGTTTGAAAAAGGAAGGTGTAGTGGGCCGCGGTCGGCCCACTACACTAATTTTGATGTAATGGATGTTTTTTATTCTTTGTCGATTTTTTTATCTGTGCTTTTCAGCCGTTCAAGATAGCTCTGAAACATCTCTACCTGCATTGATTTCATCGTCAAAGGCAGCCCGTTTACTAGCATATCAATTAAAAATTTAAATATTTTATCAATGGTATACGCTTTGTCCACCGACATTCTGAAACATAAGGACTCGATAATTCCCGTCATGGCATATGCCATAAGATCAGAGTCGGCTTTCCGGATAATGCCCAGTTCCATGGCCTCGTTCAATTCTTTGATGACGGGTAGTGTCAGGTCATGGTATATTTTTTTCACCTTGTCCTGGAACCATTTTGAATCCCTTGTCATTTCAGCACGAAGCTGATTAAGGATCTCACTGTATTTTGAGTACTGCTCAAAAAAAACCTGCCCTCTCAATAACATTCGCATGATGGGATCTTTTTCATTTTTAATGGCCGTGGCTGCACCACCCAGGATGGTTTTAACAACATCATTAATGGCCTCAAGAAAGAGTTCATCTTTGTTTTTGAAGTAGATATAAAATGTTCCAATGGACAGGTCCAGGTCATCGGTAATGTCTTTGATTTTGGTTTTGTAAAACCCTTTTTTAGAGAAAAGTTTGACACCGGCATTGATAATTTCATTCTTCCGTCTGTCCTTGAGATCTCCAATAAGAGAATAACCAAGTGCTTTAGAGCTCCGATCCTTAGACATTGATTCCGGTTTGCTGCCTGAATCCTGCTTCGCCAGCCTCTCCTTGATGAATCTGGTGGGAATCCCCTGGCCTGTTTTCATCTGCTGAATCAGCTTTAGCCTTTCAACATGGCTTTCATCATAATAGGCCATGGTCTGGCCTGTTTTTACCGGGGGATGCAAAAGCCCCTGCTTCAGGTAAAAATGAATGGTGGATCGGGGAATCCCTGTTTGTTTTTCAACGTCAATTATTTTCAGATAACCCTCTTTTTTTTTCAAAATCTTGCCTCATTTGGATTGATTTGCGTTTAACTGTAAATAAACTATTAAGTTGATTATGACAATTTATTTTTTTTAAATTTCAGCCCAGTCTTAAACTTCCGATACTACCGACTTGTCCGGTGCGACAAAAATTAATTAACCGTAAAAAATATATTGACAGGCCAATATTTGATTGATAGTCAATAAATGAATCTTCATTTACGTTATAGTGTATAAATTTGTATTCTGAATGACAGAATAGATCCATTCACCATAGTATTTTAAAACCAAGGGAGGTCGCCATGAGTCATGGCAAAATCGCAATCATCGGAATCGGGGAAGTACCCACCCGGATCATGCCCGAACGAACACGATGGGACATACTTTATGATGTGTGTACAGAAGCCATCAGAGATTCGGGATTGGACAAAAACGATATTGAGGGTGTCATTAATGTTGCACCCCAGGCTCAACCTAAACTGGCCGCAGAACTCTCTTTTGGCAAATTACCAGAAGAACTTGGGCTCAAGGGTTGTAAAGACAATTGTACCTGCAATGCAGGCGGTGCAAGCACAAGCAACTGTATAAGACTTGCGGAGCAGTACATCACCTCCGGTCTTGCCAAGGCCGTATTGATCCCCCATGTCACCGTTCATTCCACGGTGAAACCGGAAGACCTGATCAGTTTTTTCGCCAAAGCCGGAGTGGACATGCAGTGGGAATATCCCTTCGGAACCACGTATAATATTCTGATGGGGATGATGGCCAACCGATATATGCACGAAACAGGCGCTAAACCGGAGCACATGGCGTCTGTTGTCACTGCCCTTCGAAGTTGGTCATCAAGAGATCCCAATTCATTTTTCTATAATAAAGAGGTCCCTTCCCCGGAAAAGGTCTTTTCGTCATCCTTACTGAACACACCGCTTCATAAACGGGAAAGCAACATCCTGTGCGACGGCGGCAGCGCCATGGTGATTGTTTCGGCGGATGTTGCTAAAAAAATGAAAAAACCTGCGGCTTATAAACTGGGCGAATCGGTACGATATTTCAGCGGCACGCCGGTTCTGAGAGACTTTCACAAAGTGGCCGAAGGTCTCTCGCTGACAGGTGTGGAAGCCATGAAGGAGGCAGGCGTTACCAAGGAGGATATCGATCTTTGGAATATTTATATGGCCTACCCCATGAACCATCCCATCATGGCTGAAGCCTTGGGGATTGCCCCCATCGGTGAAGGCGCCAAATATTTTTACGACGGCAGAATGTCATTTGGCGGCGATATTCCCTGGTCAACCATTGGGGATGCGCCGGGTCGCGGTCATACGGGATCAGGGGTCAGCACGGCCATGTATGTGGAAACAGCCCGTCAATTGATGGGCAAGGCAGGTGAAAGACAGGTGAAAGATTGCAAATACGTATATCAGAATACAGCAGGCGGTTCCGGATTTAACAATATCGGTACTGTCTGGGGGAGGGATTTATAATGGATGCTCAGGATATTCAATTTGATATGACGCGGCCGTTGCCGGAAACACAACCCTGGTCAGTGGCCTTCTGGGAAAATGCAAAAGAGGGAAAACTCGTTGTGCAACATTGCAAGGATTGCAACACGAATATTTTTTACCCGAGAAAGATATGTCCCGAATGCTGGTCTAAAAATCTTGACTGGATAGAAGCCAGCGGAAAGGCAACAGTATACATGTTTTCGACAGCCTACGATATGGTGGAGCCCCGTTTCTGGGAAGATATCCCCTATACCATCGCCTATGTTGATCTGGAAGAAGGTATCCGGATGATGACCCGAATCGTTGATTGCAAACCCGAGGATATAAAAATTGGCATGACTGTAGAGGTCGTTTTCAAAAAATTGAATGATGATTTTTATCTCCCTTATTTCAAACCGGTTGAATCAAAGTAATGGTGGGCAGAATGAACCAATACGAAACGATTATCTATAAAATAAGTGGCCCGGTCTGCACCATCACCTTGAACCGGCCGGAAAAGTACAACGCCATCAACCGACAAATGGCCGCAGAGCTCCTGGACGCATTTCGTGCAGTAAGAGATGTCCCGGACGTGGGTGTGGTTGTTTTTGAAGGCGCGGGAAAAGCATTTTGCACCGGTGGGGATCTTTCCATTTTTCCTTCGCTTGCCGTGCATGAAAATTCCCTGAACTGGCTTGCCCATGACGGATTGGATATCATCCGTGCAATTGGAAGCTGCGGGAAAGTCGTCATCGGTAAAATTGATGGTCATTGCCTGGCAGGCGGTCTTGAGCTGGCTCTTGGCTGCGATCTTCTGTACGCCAGGGAATCTGCAAAAATCGGCACCACGGAAATCAATATGGGCATTCTCCCCGGATGGGGAGGAACCGCCCGAATCGTGAGAAGCCTGCCGATTTTCAGGGCAAGAGAAATTATCTACAGCGGCCGGAAAGATTATTCGGCCCGCCAGATGTATGACATGGGCCTGCTGACCAACGTTTTTACGGATGATGAATTTGAGGAAAAATTTCAGGCAGTTGTAGCTAACATCAGTATGAAAAAACCCATTGCCCTTCGCATGGCAAAAGAAGTCATGGCCAAATCAGAGGAGTGTGGAAGCCTTGAAACAGCGCTGGCCTTGGAGCGCAATGCTAATCAGTGGCTGATTTACTCACCGGATATCCAGTCGGTCATGGATGAATTTCGAAAGGCACCAGACACGTTGACTGGCATCCAGAAGGAAATGAACAAAGCATCGGATGCCAAATAAAAGGAGTATTTTAACATGGACTTTGGATTTAGTAACGAACAGAAAATGATTCGAAAAGAATCCATCAACTTTTGCAAAAAAGAGTTGAATAAGGATTATGTGAAATGGATGGACGAAAATGTGGATTTTCCGCCTGACGAGCTCTGGCAGAAATTCACCGATATCGGTTTTTTCCGCGCCAATCTGCCGGAAGAGTACGGTGGAGACGCGATAAGCGTCCTTGACGGCATGCTCGCATTTGAACCGATTTGCAAGGCATCCATGTCGGTTGCCCTTGCCGTGGGAGCAACCATCGGGTTTGGTACCCGGTTCATCGCGGATCTCGGAACCAAAAAACAGAAAGAAGAATTGCTGCCGCTGATCGGTGAGGGCAAACTGAAGACGTGTATGGCATTTACCGAACCCGCAGGTGGAACGGATATCCTGGGCTCCATTTCCACGTTTGCCGAAGAAAAGGACGACCGGTGGGTCATAAACGGTGAAAAAGTATTCATCACCGGCGCCCATGTGTCGGATTACATGATCACCATATGTAAAACCGACAGAGAGGCTTCTCCCAGTAAGTCGCTTTCCATTTTTCTGATACCGGCCAAGTCCAAAGGCATCACCATCACCCGGATTCCTAAAATCAGCTGCCATCATTGCGATTCCGTGGGGATTACCTTTAATAATGTGGAAATTCCCCATGAGAACATTCTCGGGACAAAAGGAAACGGCTGGTATGAAATGCTGACCGTGATTAACCCGGAACGGATCGGCTGCGCCATGATGGGCGTTGGTCTCATGGCCGCCGCCTATGAGGATGCCATGGATTATGTCAAAAAAAGGCATGCATTCGGAGGTCCCATCAGCCGCTTTCAGATTCTTCAGCATTATCTCGCTGACATGTACATCAATTTGGAAAATTCCAGAAACCTGACATACAAGGCCGCCTGGCTCTGTGACAATGGCAAGGACTACCACCTGGAGGCGACCATGGCAAAAGTCGTTGCCGCCGAAGGATCGCTCCATGCCGGAAGATATGGCGCTGAAATTTTGGGCGGATATGGCATCTGTGGTGAATACCCCATGCAGCGATATCTGAGAGATGCCTATCAACTCCAGTTTTCTCCCATATCAAACGAGATGAGCAGAAATATGCTGATGCAGTTTCAGGGACTGCCCAAATCATGGTCCGGCAGCGAGGCCCTTTAAAGGAGCGATAACACTAAGTATCACTCACAATTCCAGGAAGGCCACGATCGATGTGTCGGACACCACATAAACGCCGAAATGGCTAAATAGGAGATAATTAAAAATGGGTAATGAATTTAAAAAAGACGATTTTTTTAAAATTGATCCTGAGCCCCACTTGATGGGAGATATGGATAGTATCAGCCATTTCCCCGGCGTTAAAATGTGGTGGAAGGCGATCGACAGTATCAGCAGGCCTCTTTTCACGGGCTGCTTGCCGGAGATGCTTTCAGCTTATCTGGAAGGAATGGAAGAATGGGAAATCGTAAAAAACGGTGATCCGAATAACCTCATACGATCCATGGACAAATACGGCGTGGATATCGCGTGCCTGCTACCGGAATCCATGATGGACACCACCGGCTATACCAGCAGGTGGTGTTCAAACGGAGATATGGCCAAAATTGTGGAAACAAATCCGGACCGGTTTATGTATCAGCCGAACATTTCTCCGATTAAACATAAAGGTGTCAAAAACACCATCTGGGAGCTCGAATACTGGGTGAAGGAAAAAGGGGCCAAAATATTCAAATTTTATGCGCCTGAAGATACCTACATTAATGATCCCGACCTCTGGCCGTTTTATAAAAAAGCGGAAGAGTTGGGCATCGTTCTGGATATTCATACCGGTTTCAGTTGGGTGCCCCCCGGAAAAAGTAAATATGCCCTGCCCATTCTGATTGATGATGTGGCACGTGATTTTCCGGACCTGGTCATCAATGCATTTCATATGGGGTATCCGTATTGCGACGATTTAAACATGGTTGCCATGGGGCATCCCAATGTGTACGTGTGCCTGAGCCTTCTCGTTCCCTGGGCCATCACGTCGCCCAGAAAATTTGCAAAAATTTTTGGCGAAGCCATGAGATGGGTCGGACCGGACAAGATCATATGGGGGTCGGATTATGCAGGATTCAGTATCCAGGTCAAAGGTGCGGTCCAGGGCTTAAGAGATTTTCAAATTCCGGAAGATATGCAGGAAGGGTATGGCTACCCACCGATCACCGATGAGGACCGTGCCAAAATTTTCGGCGGCAATCTGGGCCGGCTGTTAGGCATTGATACAACCAAACGTAGAATCAACCCCTAACCTTTGACAGGAGAATATGATGAATTATCCAGCATTGTTCGAACCGATTCAACTCGGCAACATTGAATTAAAAAACAGAATCGCCATGGCACCGATGAACGTGGGATATACGGGGCCAAACGGATACCACAGCGATCAGAGTACCGCCTGGTATGCCATGAGAGCCCGTGGTGGTTTCGGGCTGATTATAACCGAATGCGTTGTGATGAATCCGCATCGTTGGGGGGGACAGCAAAGCTTGAATCCGTCCCTGATGATTGATGAACGGTATTACCGGTACCACAGTGAACTTACGGAAATGATTCATCACTTCTCCGACTGCAAAATCTGCATCCAGCTCAGTCCGGGATGGGGACGGCAGGGGCATCCCCATGCTGAATCGAGAGATTGCCCTGCAGGTGCTCCTTCAGCTATTCCAATGGAAACGGATTTACGAAATTTAAATAAAGGATGGGTACGACAGATCACGAGACTCGCACGTGAAGCTGTTGGAGAGGAAGCTGTCGCATTGGTCCCTGATTTTGATAAAGTCAAGGAAATGAACGATGAAGAATATGCTGCGTTTAAAGTCGAGGCATTAGGCTTGCTTGCTATGATTGCCCCTGAAATGGGTCATGTCGTCGTTGGGGACACGCCTCGTGAGCTTACGAAGGAGGAAATCGTAGATCTTGAAGATCGATTTGCAACACAAACGTACGCTTCATATAAACTGGGATATGATGCTGTGGAAGTCCATGCCCCCCACGGGTATCTATTACATCAGTTTCTTTCATCACGGTCGAATCACAGACATGATGAATATGGAGGAAGTTTAGAGAACAGGGCACGGTTTTTAACAAATATTATTGTCAAAACACGTGAAAAAATAGGACCTGACAAGGCATTTGGCGTAAGACTTTCAGGTGATGAACTTATGCCGGGTGGGATTACCCATGACGAAATGAAACAGGTGGTTACCCTGTGCAAGGATGCCGGAGTTAATTTTATCAATGTGTCTCAAGGCTCCTATGAAAACCCCGGAGCTGCCTTTGCTCCGGACGGTGAGGATGAATTCACCCGATGGGCACCCGGATTCAAGGAAGCCTCTGGCGGCCTTCCTGTTATTACCCCGGGTTTCATCAATCCTGAAATTGCTGAAAATGCGATTACTTCGGGAAAGACTGATATTATTTCTCTTGGAAGACAATCAATTGCGGATCCTTTCTGGCCGGTAAAGGTTAAGGAGGGCAGAGAAAAAGACATCGTCAAATGTATCAGATGCCAGAGATGTTACATGGATTTGATGACGGCAAACTGGTGCCGGTGTTCGGTAAATCCCATCGTAGGCAAGGAAAAATACTATACGGAACTGTTTCTTGACACGCCTAAACTTAAGAAAAAAGTCGATCTGTTTTTAAAGAAGGCCAAAGATTTACCCCAGATTTAATGATTGCAGGAGACGGTTATGAATATCGGCAATAAAGGTCGGGGTATCTTATTCACCAACCCTGACCCGGATCAGGCCCGCGCTTTTTTCAGAGATAAAAAGAGCGACGCCCGATCCATGAAAAACAAAGTCGTGGACTTGAAAAGCGCTATTTCCAATTACGTTCACGATGGAGATTATCTGGCCATCGGAGGGTTCGGTGCAAACCGGACCCCCCTGGCGGCCTGCCATGAAATTGTTCGGCAAAAGAAAAAAAAGCTGGGTTTTTTGGGCCACACCTCAACCCATGACATGCAGATTCTCAGTGCGGGTGAGGTCTATGACCGGATTGATGTATCGTACGGTGTGGGCCTGGAAGCACGGGGATTGTCCCGCTGCTCAAGGGCATATATGGAAAGCGGCACGGTCAGGGTGACCGAATGGACCAACTACGCGTTGACCGCACGGTTGAGGGCCGCATCCATGGGGCTCCCGTTCATGCCCGTCCGGGAAATGCTTGGAACGGACACCTTTGCCCAAAGCGGGGCGGTCCAGGCCGCATGCCCGTTCACGGGTAAGCCGGTGGCCCTGGTGCCCGCCCTTTACCCCGACGTTGCCGTAATCCATGTCCATGAGGCGGATTGCTTCGGGAACGCCCGGTTCCAGGGCATTGCCATCGCGGATATAGAACTGGCCCATGCCTCCAAACGTCTGATCATCACCACGGAAAAGCTGGTCAATCATGATGAAATCAGCCGGGACCCGGCCCTGACCCAGATCCCCTTTTATCTGGTGGATGCGGTGTGTGAAGTCCCCTACGGTGCTTATCCCGGCGGGATGCCCTATGCGTATTTTTCCGATGAACACCATATCAGGCAATGGCTGGATGCGGAAAAAGACCCGAAGACGTTCAGGGACTTTCTTGACCGGGAAATATTCGGCTGCAAGGACCACAACGATTATCTGAATCTCCATGGCGGCCTTGAACGCATGAGCGCCTTGCGGGCCGAAGAATTTTTCCTGCATAAGGAGGATCATCATGACGGCGTATAACGACATGGAAATCATGATCGTGGCTGCGGCCAGGGAACTTGAGAACGGTGCCACGGTTGCGGTTGGAACCGGTGCGCCCTGTGCGGCGGCCATGCTGGCCCAGAAAACCCACGCCCGGGACCTGATCATCATGTTCGAAGCCGGCGGCATCAGCCCGTGCCTGGTTGACATGCCCATTTCCGTGGGGGACTCCCGGACCTTTCACCGGGCTTCCAAAGCCGGAAGCATGGGGGACGTGATGGATGCCTGTGCCAGGGGAAGCGTGGACTACACCTTTCTTGGCGGCGCCCAGATCGATATGTACGGCAATCTCAACTCCACCATGATCGGAACGAACCACCAGAAACCCACGGTGCGTTTTCCCGGCAGTGGAGGTGCCAATGATTTTGCCTCTTTGTGCTGGCGGACCATGGTCTTGACGGTTCAGGACAAACGGCGTTTTGTGGAAAAACTGGATTTCATGACCACACCGGGCTGGCTCGACGGTGGAGATTCCAGGGAAAAAAGCGGGCTGCCTCCGGGAACCGGTCCCTACCGAATCATCACCAACATGGCCGTCATGGATTTTGAGCCCGTATCCAAACGCATGCGGGTGATATCGATTCATTCGGGTTTTTCCTTTGAAGACATTCAGGCCCATTGCGGATTTAAATTGATCAAAGCCGAGACCCTGGCCCATACGCCCGACCCCACGGACCTGGAGTTGTCCGTTCTCCGGAAGGACGTGGACCCTAAGGGGTATCTGATCGGGAGATAAGGATATTATGAGTCTATCACAACAGTACATCCAAAAAAAAGTTTCGGCCGAAAAAGCGGCATCTATGATTAAATCCGGAGACTGGGTCGATTACGGTCATATGCAGTCTTCACCGATTTTCATGGACAAAGCCCTGAGCATGCGCGTGGGCGAGGTCGAAGATGTCAATATCCGCTGTTCGGGATTTCCTAATTTGTCATCCATTGTCATGGCTGACCCGAACCAGACAAGCTTCCGTTACAACACGGCTTTTCTGACTCTTGCGGACAGGGCTCTGAACACGGAAGGCATCATCAGCCATATCCCGGGCCTTTACCATGAAATCCCCGGCTTCAGTTCCAGACATCACCATACGGATGTCTGCATCATCCGGACGACCACCATGGACAAGAACGGATTTTTCAATTACGGGGTCTGCAACGATTGCCAGAGTGAAATGATACCCAACGCCAAGATGCTCATCGTGGAAGTGAACGAAACCCTTCCCCGCTGCCTGGGGGGGCTTCACGAATCGGTGCATATCTCGGATGTGGATTACATCGTGGAATCCGATCACGAACGCCTTGTGGCCTGGCCATCCATAGAACCGACGAATAACGACCGGCTCATCGCCCAGCGCATCATCCGGGAACTTCGCAACGGGGACTGCCTCCAGCTGGGAATCGGGGGGATGCCCAATGCCCTGGGCAAACTCATCGCAGAGACCGACCTGAAAAATCTGGGCGTCCACACGGAAATGATGGTGGATGCCTATCTGGACCTTTACAAGGCAGGAAAAATCTCGAATGCCAATAAAACCCTGGACAAGGGTAAAATGGTGTACACCTTTGCCATCGGTGAACAGAGTCTCTATGATTTTCTGGACAACAACCCCATCTGTGCCAGCTACCCGGTCAGCTACACCAATGACCCTTGCAGGATTGCCGCCAATGATCAGGCCGTTTCAATCAACGGCTGTATCGAAGTGGATCTTTTCGGACAGGTGTCATCGGAATCATCCGGAATCCGTCAGATCTCCGGGACGGGGGGCCAGTTCGATTTTCATTTCGGGTCTTACCATTCAAAAGACGGAAAATCCTTTGTCTGCATGAACTCAACCCGTACGGACAAGGACGGACAGGTTCATTCGAACATTCGCCCCGTTCTTGAATCGGGCACCATCGTCACCTTACCGAGAACCGTGACCCACAACGTGGTCACCGAATACGGCATCGCCATGCTCAAAGGCAAATCCGCCTGGGAACGGGCCGAGGCACTGATCGATATTGCCCATCCGACATTCCGTGACGAACTGATCCTGCAGGCTGAAGCCATGAAAATTTTTACCAATCGCAACAGCCAGAATAAATAATGGATTATGGGGGGCACTATGAATCATTCACAGCCGTTATCGGGTAAAACCGCTCTGGTCACCGGAGCATCGAGGGGCCTTGGCCGTGCCATCGCCCTGGCTCTCGGTCAGGCCGGAGCAAATGTGGTGGTCACGGACCTTCTTGTGGAGGATGATCAACCGGATAAAGAAAAACTCTCTGAATACAGTATCCTTGCCGCTCATTTTTATGAAAACAGCATGGTCAGAACCCTGTCGACCAGCCGTGACATCGAAAATATGGGCGTCGGGAGCATGGCCCTGAAAATGGATGTGACCGACGAGGACAACATCCGCAATGTGGTCGCTCAGGTGGAAGATACCCTGGGCGGTGTGGATATTCTTGTGAACAACGCCGCCGTCATGGACGGCCTGGGGCTGATGGAAAACCAGTCTCTAAAAACTTGGGAGCGGGACCTTCGGGTCAATCTCACCGGAACGTTTCTCTGTACCCATGCGGTCTGGGCCGGAATGAAACGAAATAAATGGGGCCGGATCATCAATATGTCCTCGTTCACTGCCGAATCCGGTGCTTTTGCCCAACCGGGTTACGCCGCCTCCAAGGCGGGGATGCTGGGTCTGACCCGCACCCTGGCCCTGGAGGGTGCAGCCCACGGGATGACGGTCAACGCCGTCATGCCCGGATTTATCGCCACCGAAGCCATCGACCTCTACTCACCTGACATGAAAGAGCGCATCTGCAAGCGGAATCCCATGAAGCGCATGGGGACACCCGATGAAGTGGCATCGCTTGTGTGTTTTCTTGCATCGAAAGAGGCGAGTTATCTAAACGGTGCGGCTATTCCGGTGACCGGGGGGATGGATCTGCTCGTGTTTTAGCATTCTTAAAACGGGTGAAAACCTATGGTCTCTTCGTTTGACGGTGTAATCTTTGCCTTGAATGGTCAATTGAAAGGTAGTTTTCCAATATTGACACTGTAACGAGAAGCCTCAGTGCCATTAAGCGAAAGAGCCTCCGGCGGCCCTTCCGGGGGACCAGATTTTAAAAATCTGGACAAATAATTCTTGGGTTTGAGAAAGATCAGACGTTTCCCATACCCGTTTGTCAAACTATTCAAAAGTTTGGCCCCCGGCAGGGCCGCCGGAGGCATTTAATTATTTTTAAAGTGATCGTGCCATCAGTTTTTGAAAAGATGCGATACAACATTCCAAATTCGGGCACGTTATGGATGTACTCCTTTCAGGATAAAGGGACGTCATGGAAATCAGCACGCCTTTAAAAATTTGCCTGCTCAGTTACAGAAGCAATCCACATTGTGGCGGCCAGGGGGTTTATATCAGAAACCTGAGTAAAGCTCTCATCGATCTCGGCCATGCTGTCGAAGTGGTTGCCGGGCCGCCTGACCCCATTCTTGATAAGGATGTCACCTTGTCCATGCTTGATTGCCTGAATCTCTACGACCCGACACATAATTCAGGAGTCTCCCTGTTTGAAAAACTTAAAAACCCCATCAATCTGATAGAATGGCTGAGTGCCGCAACCCAGGGATATCCTGAGCCCTTTACCTTTGGATTGAGGGCTTACCAATATCTGAATCACCGTCTGAAAAATTATGACATCATCCATGATAACCAGAGTCTTTCATACGGAATCCTGGCGTTAAGCCATCGCATTCCCACGGTGGCCACCATTCACCATCCCATGACCGTTGACCGGCGGATCGCCATGAAAAGCGTCCGGTCGTTCAGTAAAAAAATCCAGTACATGCGGTGGTTTTCATTTATCACTATGCAGAAACGTGTGGCAAGGCGGCTGCCTAAAATCATCACGGTATCCGATTTTTCAAAAAAAGATATCGCCCGGGAATACACTATTCCGGAAAGCAGATTCTCTGTGGTTCATAACGGGATCAGCACCTCAACGTTCCATCCCGTCCCCGAAATCAAGCGTGAGCCGGACCGGATCATCGTCACAAACAGTTCAGATTCACCGCTGAAAGGCTTGTATTACTTGGTCCAGGCCATTCATATCATTTCAAAACAGAAACATGTCCGGCTTACCGTAATCGGGACGCCCAAAAAAAACGGTGGCATCGTCAAACTGATAGAAACACTGGGGATCGGTCACCTCATCGACTTCACCGGGCGGATCAGTAATGACGAATTCCTCAGGCAGTATGCCCGGTCATCCATCGCCATCATTCCATCGGTCTACGAGGGATTCGGCCTTCCGGTGGGTGAAGCCATGGCCTGTGGAATTCCGGTGATCAGCACGAGTGGTGGCGCTCTTCCCGAAATTGCAGGTGATGCAGCCCTTATGGTTCCCCCTGAAAACCCTGTAGCTCTTGCCAAGGCGATACTTAACCTTCTTAATGATCCCGAACGGGCTGAAAGACTTGGACTGGCCGGTTACAAACGGGTGATGGAGAAATTTACGTGGAAAGCCGCAGCTGAAAAAACCGTTGATGCATACCTTGATACGATACATCGGTATGACGCTCAGAAAACAATTGAACGTAAAACCCGGCCAGTCATTTTTCCCACAATGCAGGAGGCATGACATAATAGATAGGTTGTCGTTTAACTTCAATCAGTTATGGAAAACGTTTAACATCGACGCAGCGCTCGTGCAGCATGGGAAAGTTTCAAAGGACTGTTAAAACCGAGGTGGGATCTCTTTGGTCAATGAAAGGTGAACACCCCTTTCTTGCTAAATTAAGGCGCGGCGGGGTGGCTGCGTGTTGTTCTCGTTCGTATCATTTGCGGCATTAAGGGTGAAAGGAGGTAAGGCAAAAATGTTAAAAATATTGTGGGCACTCAAATTGAGTGATTTAAAAGAAACAATCATCGGGATGCGATCAGTCCTGAAAACACTCGGATATCCCACAGGATTGTATGTCATCTGCTATTCCTCAACAAAACAATTTAATGAAGTGATCAGAGACATCGGATTGATGCCTGTTTCAGAACTGATCTGTGGTTGCGATTATAAATTTTGGAAAGACTATCATCCAAATATTCAATTTTCAAGAGATAAAACCCTACTGAGGGGTGATGCTTTTTGCAACCATACTCTCACATGGGTAGAGATATGATGATTAGATGCCTTTAATTCATTTTCACAATAACTGATAAACATCTATATAGCACAGTGTTACCCCCCACCGAATGGTGAGTGATAAAATTGGCTCTGTGCATTGTATCGATCAGGAGAAGGTCATGAAGAAATCAGTGGCATACGTAATGGTGTTTGTTTTGCTTGGTATTTTTCTAGTCTCATGCGGAATGAATAAAGATGATGACAAGACGTTACAAAATAACGGTTCACTTTCTACGGATGAATATGCCAACTTCAAGCTCCTTGATATTTTCGACGGAAGGGGCTCCGTGGAGGTAATATGGGACAGTATTGACGGGTCGGAGTGCAATTCACGTTTGGTATGTACAGTGGATCAGGTCGTGGATGAATTTGTTTTGTCTACCAGTATATGGTCGGAAATTTTTAAAAATGACAAACAGTCTGTGGCCAAATTGTTGTCAGTAGATGCAGTCCATCTCCTTGGGATTATGAAGGATGAGGCGCCATATTTTAAAGAAAGCCCCGAGGATATTGATGCTTTCTATAGCCAATCCCCAGCGTTTTTGGCCGATCATTTTTATGCCTTTCTCGACAGACTTTGGGAAGATGACAACACTGCCGGTGAGCAGGCTCTGGCTGATATAGCCTATAAGCTGGTATCCCGAACCCTGGCCAAAAAAACACCTCTGGAAATTCTGGCTGATATTCAGGACGATATGGATGATATTGAAGATGACATGTTTGACAGGGATTTCCATAACAGTTCATCCTTCCTGGGTAAACTCCTGATCCAGGCGGACTATCCCCTCTGGGTGGATGATAACGGTGCCCCAGTGGATCGGGATTCCATCGACCCTTCGCTGGATACAAATACCGGACAGGGCAATGCCGTTGATGGTATAAACAAGCTGGTCAACTGGGTGAACAGGATCGTTGCCGACGATGAGGCAAGAGAAGACCTGTATGGTATGATCAGAGAGTTTGTACGAGTGTTCGATCCTGCACCCGATTCAACCCACAGCCGTACCATCAAAGCCCTGCTGCAAAACCTCGAGGATAACTTCACGGTGGGAGGCTCGGTTTACGAGTCCAACCCCATGTATAAAAGCGGTCCGGATGATCCCATCTATACGGATGCGTCTTTGAAGCAGACACTCAGAGAATCCTGTCCCTATATTGCACAAATGCTGGCGCGCACGGACCGGGAAATTTCCCAGAGTTTCACGGATGAAAATGAAACCCCGCAATACATCATCCGTGAGATGATTCGCGGCATGAAAAGCGTGGGGTATGACCCGGATAAAGTGAGTATAGAAGAAGGCATCCGAATGGTTATGCAATATGATCTGTATGGGCGTGACAGGACACTGCCAAACTCCGGAGCTTACTCTGCATCAATGTTCGAAAGCATCGCTTTTCTAACAGGCGTAACGACGCATATCGGTTTCAAAGATGGAGGAGAAACCGGAGAGACAACGATAATTTCAAACCCCACTACCCAGCATGGCCATGGAGAATTTACAGGGAGTCTCTCTATTAATGATGCACTGATCAACATGTCCTCTAATAAAACCCTGGGTATAGGGCTTTACGATGTAACGTTCAAAGAAAATGACAAAGATTATCTGTCACGAAGTGTGGTTCCGTTTACCACGGAAACCATGAATTCATATCAATACGATTTTGACCAGAATTGTGGTTTTCTGAAATCCCTTGCAGGAAACTGCGCCGGAGATGCCGGCAGCCCCGAAGGCGGGAACAGAGTCGGCATTGCTCCCGCTAAAAACGAGTATGCACCCTATGACCCCACGGGTTTGGGGATGCCCCAATTGGCGGGCTGGACGACCAACTGGGTGCTCAGAAGCTGTTTCGGCGGCCAGGGGCCCTATTACTATGCCGATCCCGATGCCCCCATCGTGACGGTCAACGGTAAAAATTATTTCAAATATCTGCGTCCGGACGGTCGTGTCTATGCGTTGGTCAATAAGGACAATGAAACCTGGGAATACCTCTATCCAACGGACGGAACGCGTGACAAAGAAGATCTGGAAACCGACATACTGGAGGATTATAACGGCCTCAGGCAGCGTTTCAACCGTTATAAATCTACCTGGTTCACAGATTATTACATGTATCACAGGAACAATATGATCCTTTCGTTGGATAACAGCAATGGAAACCTTGAAATGGTGAACCTGGATGACGGGGATTCAGCGGGAAGGCTGACGTATCATGAATTGGTACCCGAAGATGAATCCTCCCATATGCGGGCTTGTTCAAGCCCTGAAGAGGCTTTTTTCAGGAATTATGAGTGGGTGTATACTGAAAAGAAAATGGCGATAATTGTTCCACAGAGCGTGACGGTCCCGGTTCTGGGATATGGTCTTGTTTTCATGGTACTTGAAGCTCACGGATGGGCGGGGCTCCAAAACCTCAGGATTTTCGAGGATAACCATGTATGGGCCAAAAAAGGATCGGATGGCGTATCGGATATCCCCGGGGATTATCGTGTCGAAATCGTGTCAAATGCGACAACTCTTGTTTCCGTGATGGTGAATGACAATTCGGTTTACAATTCAATGCTTGGAACAGGGAATGCCTGCCCCAGTATTGTGGGAAGCAGCATGCCGGCCCTTGTCCGGCTTGCATTTCCCAAAAGCCCTTTGACCGACCGTGGAAACAGCGTGGCCGATGTCCTTGTCGGATCACGTGATTTTGAGGTGGGGGACGACATCTGGAAGAACCGCAATCCCTTTGCCCAGCTTTTCGTATCCATGTCGTATGCCATCGACAAACATCGTGTGTCATCTGAAAATTACGATCCAAAATCCCTTAAAGCCGCTTTGCTCGCACATTTAAAGAACCTTGCACCTCTTATCAAACCCCAGATGTATTATGAGAAACACGGAGAAGGTTGCACACCGCCTTACGACACCTGGAAAGTACGCGTGGCTGGGGGAACCTCGAGTGAACCCTGGTACGGATCTGATTACCTGCATCCGGCGGTGGGATTTGATGGAACTCCCCGGTGGGACGGGACAGAAGCTGAACGTTATTTTTACCAGCCGGCGCCCGCGAAAACACTGCTCAATGTCATGGTTGACAGTGATAGTACAGCACCTGTCAGCGAAGGGAAACGTATGGATGGAATGCTGCCTATTCTCACGGAAACAAAGACCATCACACAACTTCTTAAGGTTCTGATGAGTGATGCCAACGACTGCGATGAATTGTACATCGCTCTTGAGCAGATATTCGGGACCATGAAGTTTACCGAAGGGCAACTGACCGCCATTAACCGCCAGGCGGAATCAGGAAACCGATTGCCTTTTCCGGACTGGATGTTTGCAATAGGACTGGGGGCGGATGAATTCGGTTTTTATACGGAATTCACCAATGTCAGGCCGGAGGATATCGTTGTCGATGTGGGATTGGACAGGATGATTGGCCATGATTCCTATGACGATGGTGAGTTCCATGAAGGTTATGGCCTCGCCTATTACGTGGATGATCAGGAAAAGAAAGGCTGGACCGACTTCGATAAAGACATGGATACCCTTGAAGATTTCCTGTACCCGGACAGCCATTACAGTGTGGTTGAGCCTGTTATTGATTTAATTGACGCCATTTTCAGAAGAGATTCCCTGTATTCAAATGATGATATCGCTGGTTTTCTCTATACTCTGGGTAAGTTGTTCACCCGGTATGATTCAAACCAGAACCGGTGGGTGATTCAGGGAGAGACAGAACTCAACGATTTGTACACGATCATCAAACAACGAATCCCTGAAATCCATGATGAGATCAAGGATGAAACCGGGGACAATTACCACGCCATCTACACCATGAATCAGGATGTACTGTCCCGAATGAACGCCTGCGGAACATCGAACGGTATAGTGCCCTATGTTCTTGATGCCATGAGCACGGATAAAGGCGCGGAAAAGATCATAAGTGATCTTCATGCCTTCCTGACGGATGGGATCATATCGAATCCCGAGCCTTTGTGGTCCACTCTTGCAGATTTATTATCGGATTTATCCCGTGCCGTGGATCAATCCAAGGACGGTGAGTTGCTGGATTCCGTTTACGAGGATTACGGTTTTCAACGTAATTAATCGTATTAAAACCAGAAAGCCAGCGACAGGTTAATCGTTTTTTCGGAAACCGTAACACCGTTGGCAAAAAATTTCGAAGCACAACACGCTCGCAGAAGGCTTTATGGCATCTCTAACACTAATACCAGGCGGTCAAACAAAGGACTTCCCGAGCTCAACGCGACTCCTTGATGCATTGCTGGACATGGGGGTGGTGGTCAGTTCTCCATGCGGTGGCAAGGGGAGTTGCGGGAAGTGCGGGATCAGGTGTGATGGCGGATTATCTGCCAAAACAGATCTGGAAAAAAACGTTACCGGAAACAACGCACGGAGCCGGTTGGCTTGTCAGGCTGAACTTACAGATGATGTGACTGTCTTCATCGACGAAAAACGTATTCCTCTTCAAAAATCTTACCCTGCGGTGAATCCTGAGGATCGTTACGCTATTGCCGCAGATATTGGAACCACGTCGGTCAGCGTCGATCTTGTCTGTCTTACCAATGGAAAGCAAATTAGCCTTGATACGTTCCTAAACCCCCAGCGCAGATTCGGGCACGATGTCATCAGCCGGATTGCTGCTGCGAATAACCCGGAAAATAAAAAAATCATGACCCGGCAAATTCGACAGGCCGTACTTGGGACGATTACCGAAGCGATTTCAGCCATGAAGGTTCCCCTCAGCCACATTGAAAAAATCGTATTTTCCGGAAATACCACCATGCTTTACCTGCTTTTCGGCATGGATGTGTCCGGGCTGGGGAGATTCCCCTTTGAAGCCTTTTGCCTTGATTTTGATGGCATTGAACCCTCTGCTATTGATGCCGGCATGTTCCCCAATGCCCGAATATCAGCCGTACCCGCTGTCAGCGCATTTCTGGGAGGTGATTTTCTCGGTGGCCTGACCCTCTGTCGTGAAAAAGAATATCGTGAAAACACTTTTTTCATTGATCTGGGCACCAATGGAGAAATGTTTCTTATCAATGGATCCGGTCCCATATATGCAACGTCCTGCGCCATGGGCCCGGCCCTTGAGGGAATTAATATCTCCCGGGGTATGACGGCAGACGAGGGCGCCATAACACATGTCAGGATCGATTTCGGCGAGCTTGTCCATACCAAGATCGGAGATGCGCCACCTGTCGGTCTGTCCGGCACGGCCTTGATTGATCTTGTCGCTCTTTTTCTGTCTGAGGGATGCATAAGAAAAAACGGGAGATTTGCCGACGATGGGCTTTTAAACCTTCCCGGGCCAGCGACATTCGAAAAAGGAGAAAAATCAAAGCAGATCCGTCTCTGGAATGACATTGCCATTTCCCAGAAAGATGTTCGCAATCTTCAACTGGCAAAAGCCGCAAGCCTTGCTGCTGCGCGGCTTATGCTCCAGGAAGCCGGATGCGCGGCAGATGACGTCACCCGTGTTCTGATTGCCGGGGATCTTGGCTCGCATCTGGATAAGGATAATTTCAGATCTCTGGGGTTTCTTCCGGATTTTCCCAACGCCACCTTTCATTTTCTGGGGAACACCAGTCTTCAGGCTGCGGCAAGCATTTGTGTTGATGAGCTGTTTTACCAAAAAGCGGTTCAGTCAAGGGGCCGGGTCAGGGAAGTGGTCCTTTCCGGCAATCCGGAATTCAGCAAGGAATTTATCAAAAGTATAGAATTTTAGAGGTATATGAAAAAGTGTATGAAAACCGTAATATGAATAGGGAGAAAGAGAGATGAAAGCCTTACCATACTATATCATTTTCCAAATGCCTGTCGGCATTATTATGGGATACGTCCATGGAGGTGTCCTCAATTTCATGACGCTGGCCATGTTATTCGTGATCATCCCGTTATTGGATTTCTTCATCGGCATCACCAAGATCAACCCAGACCCGGAAGAAGAGCGGCGCCTGAAGGACAGCCTCCCGCATAAAATCGTCACTTGGCTGGCTGTTCCCGTCCAGGTCGGCATGGTGATCTGGGGTGCCTTTACGGTGGCGCACGGCAGAATGAGCACTTTGGAGTTCGTTGGTTTCACCCTCTCCATGGGCTGTATGTCCGGGATCATGGGCATCAACCTGTCCCATGAGTTGATGCACCGTGTGAACAACCGGTTCGAGGTACTTCTTTCCAGGATCATGCTTTGGACTACCGGTTACATGCATTGGGCCATTGAGCATGTGGCAGGTCACCACAGGAACGTGGCCACGCCGGAAGACCCCGCCACGGCGCGCTCAGGCGAGTCCTTCTATTCCTTCTGGCCCAGGACCGTCATCGGGGGGTTCACGAGTTCCTGGAACATCGAAAAAAAACGGCTCGGGAGAAAGGGAATCAGGATTTGGAGTAGCCACAACCGCATCATTAGGTACACGACCGCGGAACTGGCCCTGCTGCTCGTATTCTGGGTCCTGCTGGGGCCCCTGGCCGCAGTCTACTTCATCATCCAGTGCCTCGTTGCCATCTCGCTCCTGGAAGTGGTGAACTACATTGAGCACTACGGTCTTCTCCGAAGGGAGTTGAGGGAAGGCGTCTACGAGCCTGTAAACGTCACGCACTCATGGAATTCCGGCAACATTCTCACGAACGTATTTTTGTTCAACCTCCAAAGGCACTCTGACCACCATGCAGAGCCGAACCGACGCTATCCGGTGCTCCGATACTTCGAGGAGAGCCCACAGTTACCCACCGGTTATGCGGGCATGATGATCCTGGCTCTGATCCCCCCGCTGTGGCGCAAGGTAATGGACCAGCCTTCCGGCAAGGATAAAGGAATTAAATCCAACATAATAGCAGATGCTCACATGGACCAACAATAGAAGAGAGGAACTAAATGATTGTTATTGGAGAAAAAATAAATGGTACGCGCAAAGCGGTAGGCAATGCCATTCGGGCACGTGACAAACAATTGATTCAGGATCTTGCTAAACATCAGGTGGATGCCGGTTCTGACTTCCTGGATGTGAATGCCGGTACTCCGCGTGACCGCGAACCGGATGACATGGTCTGGTTGGTAGAGACCATACAGGAGGTCTGTGAGACGCCCCTTTGTCTGGATACTGCCAACCCAAAGGCGTTGCTGGCCGGACTTAAACAGGTTCGCTTTCCGACCATGGTCAATTCCGTCACAGGGGAAAAGCCCAGGATTGACGGTATTCTTCCACTGGCGTGTGAGTTTAAGACAAACGTGATTCTCTTGCCGATAGATGACGGCGGCATCCCCAAGACGAGCAACAGCAGGATGGTCATCATTGAAGAGCTGGTCAACCTTGCAAAAGGGGGAGGGCTACTCGAAGAACAGCTTTATATTGATCCGCTGGCCATCGCGATCAGTACAGGGACCGAAGGGGCGCTGGTCACATTTGATACCATCAGGAAAATACGTGAAATGTATCCCAAGGCGCATGTAACCATCGGTTTGTCAAATATTTCATTCGGTATGCCGCTAAGATCCATTATTAATCAAAGTTTTTTATCCATGCTGGTTTTATCAGGTTTGGACAGCGCCATTATGAACCCGAATGACCGGCTGTTAAAGGGAACCATGTTGGCTTCGGAGATGCTGGTCAACAAGGACAGGCACTGTCAAACGTTCAGTCGGGCTTACCGATCGGGAGCTCTCAATATTCACGAAAAATAATACATTAGGAGAATTACACCATGGATATTCAGCTGTTGAAAGAAGCTGTTGTCGAGATGCAGGAAGAAAAAGCGTTATCACTAACCAAGCAATATATCGAAGAGGGTGCGGATCCGGTATCACTTTTTCAAGTATACCAGGACGCCTTGGTAGAAATCGGCAAGCGGTATGAACAGGAAATCTACTTTATTCCTGAACTGATGATGGCCGGCGAGATTATGAACGCTGCTTCGGAATTGATCAAACCCCTTCTCGCAGAAGGACCGGAGGAAGCGAAAAACAAAAAAGGAAAAGTTCTGATAGCCACGGTCCAAGGGGATATTCATGATATCGGAAAGAATATTGTGACCATGATGATGGATTTGAATGGTTTTGAGGTGAAAGATATCGGTGTGGATGTGTCTAAAGACAGAATTATTGCCGAAGCAGAGGCTTTTGGTGCCGATATTATTGGCCTTAGCGGTCTTCTGACCCTTGCCTTTGATCCCATGAAAGAGGTGGTGGAGGAACTCAAGGTTCAAGGCCTCAGGGATAAATATAAAGTCCTCATCGGCGGTGGTCAGATGGACGAGAATATCTGCTCCTACACAGGAGCTGACGCATTTACGACCGATGCGATTGCAGGCATCAATATGTGCAAGGCATGGATGGAGCGGGTCAGTTAAATCATCGGTACCCTGTCGCATTTAATTTTTGCAGGAGTATGTGAAGACACTTATTTGAGAGTATTACCCCAAGGAGGATTGCCATGATAGATCAACAAAATACTGAATCGTCTGCCAACAACCCGGTGTTCGCAGAATATGAGGCACGAAAAAAACGACTCGAAGACGCCATTCAATTAAAAAAACCCGACAGGGTTCCCATTGCTCCGTTGATTGCTATTTTTTACCCCACACGGATCAAGGGCATATCCAATAAAGACAATATGTTTAATCAGGCGGAGACGTTTAAAGCGTGGATCGAAGCCGCCGTTCAGCATAACTGGGATACGGCGCTTCCACCGATGGGATTCCAGCCCGTCAAACTCTGGGAGCTGCTTCAAATCACACAGATGAAGTGGCCCGGTGGCCAATTGGAGGATAATACTCCTTTTCAGTGGGTTGAAGGTGAGTATGCCGCCCGGGAGGAATATGATGAAATGCTCTCCAACCCAAACAGTTTTGCCGTTAAAAAATTCTGGCCCCGCATTGCCAAGGCCCTTACTCCGATCAGTGATATGATACAGATGGAACCGCCTCCTCCGATGCTTTATTTCTCCAGCGCTTATTCTCTCCCCACATTTCTGGGTGAAATGACATCCCTACCCGAGATCAGGCAAGTACTCAAGACATTGCTGGCTGTTGCAGACGAGTATGCTGCATTTAAGGAGGGCTTGGCAAGCTATGTAACGGATGCGAAGAATCAGGGCTTCCCCCTTGTCTTCGGTCCGCAGACAATTACGGCGATCGACTGGGTGGCTGATGTTTTTCGGGGTTTGCGCGGAAGCATGCTCGATATGTACAGAGCGCCCGATAAATTAAAAGCCCTTGTGGACGAGTTTATACCCTACACAATAGCTGCGCCGATGTTAATGGATACCCCGTTTGAATGCAAACGAGTGTTTATCCCCATGCACTGGGGCGCTGCCGGGTTTATGTCCGACAAGCAGTTCGCTGAATTTTATTGGCCTTCCTTTAAAGCCCTTATTATTGGGCTGGTGGATGCCGGCTATACTCCCGTGCCTCTTTTTGAAGGCGATTACACACCCCGTCTAAAGTATCTCGCTGAATTACCCGCCGGAAAGGTGGCTGGACATTTCGATCATATTGACCGGAAAAAAGCGAAAGAAATGATAGGCGATACCATGTGTTTCTGGGGGAATGTCCCTTCAACTCTTTTGTGCACCGGCACCCCTCAGCAGGTTGAAGACGATGTGAAGGAATTGATTGATATCTTTGGTGACAACGGAGGGCTGATTATAGACTGCAATATGGGGATACCTGATGAGGCAAAACCGGAAAATGTCCAGGCCATGACAGACGCTGTGATGAAATATGGAATCTATTAGGAAGGATATATCTTGAAGACAAAGAGGGTCGTCAAATCGGCTTGCAGGATGTGCCACGGGATTTGTCAGGTGTTGGTTCATATGGAGGGAGACCGGGTCGTAAAGATTACAGGTGACCCGCAGAGTCCAATCAGCCGAGGGTATTTGTGCCCTAAGGGGGCTGCCGCCCCGGAACTTCTCTATCATCCGGACAGGATACGCCAGCCTTTAAAGCGTGCCGGAAAACGTGGAGAAAACCGATGGGTACCCATATCCTGGGATGAGGCTCTTGAAGAAATAGCAGGCAAGTTCCGGGCCATCAAAGAGGAAAGCGGGGCCGAATATGTCGGGATGACCCAGGGCACCGGGCGACCCTATGAAAACATCTATAACCGTTTCGCCAATGCCTTCGGAACCCCCAACTTCACCGCTCCTGCCCATATCTGTTATCTCCCCCGCATTATGGTGAGTCTATTCAGTATGGGTTTCCCTCTCATGCCTGTCTGTGATGTGCGACCCCATGAGGGTTCTGCTGACCCAGCGTGTATCGTTATCTGGGGCTGTAATCTTACAGGCTCTATGGGACATGATTCGGGTGACTGTATGTGCGGAGGGTTACTCTCCCGAGCCATAAGAAAGGCCCGTAAGGTGATTGTCATAGATCCGAGAAGGATCAGTCCGGCCGAAAAGGCGGATCATTGGCTCCAGTTACGACCGGGAACGGATGGCGCACTCGCTCTTGCCATGATTCATGTGATCATTTCCGAAAACCTGGTCGATCGGGAATTCATAAATAACTATACGATCGGGTTCAACAGGCTCTCTCAGCATGTTGAAACATTCACACCGGAATGGGCCGAGCCAATAACAACAGTGCCTGCCGATGACATTCGTGCAGCAGCGCGCACCTATGCCACCACGAAGCCTGCCTGCATCCAGTGGGGTAATGGGTTGGATCAGAGTGCCTGTAATTTTCAGACTTCAAGGTCCGTCATGATCCTCCGGGCGCTGACCGGTAACCTGGACGTGCCGGGAGGTGATTTTTTTCCCACGTGGCCACGGGAAATGCATCACAAAACCCCGTTTGTGGATATCAATTTTTCCGGGCTGCAATACTGTCCACCGGAGAATATGGAACGTAAGGTTGATCATGGCCTGTATCCGCTTATGACGACGGTACAGCAGCCGGCATTCTGGCGATCCATTGTGACGGGTCATCCGTATAGAATGAGAGCGGTCTGGATAATGAGTTCAAATCCTTTATTAACAGCCACCCATTCTCTTGAGATCGAAGAAGCACTCAAGAAACTGGAGTTCGTCGTTGTATCGGAATTTTTTCTTACACCTACAGCACAGTATGCCGATATTATCCTCCCGTCTTCTACCTGGCTCGAGTACGACGAAGCCCATACGTCAGGTGGCAACACATATGCCATTGTTGCAGAGCGTAAAGTGGCAAAGGTGGGAGACACGAGAAACGATCAGGACGTCATTATCGACCTGGCCCATCGCCTTGGGTTACATGAGGCGTTCCCATGGAAGGACCTCAGGGAATTGAATGAGTGGGCACTGGAAGGTTCCGGGCTGGGCTTCGATGAGTTTCTCGATAAGGGTATCTACATCCCTGAGCATCGGTACTACAAATACAAGACCGATCCCGAGTTTTTTAACACACCATCCAAAAAGTTTGAAATTTATTCAGAGACCCTGTCGTTCATGGGCGTTTCACCGCTGCCTGTTTACAGGGAACCTCCTCTGACGCCTGTATCAAAGCCTGATCTGGCGAAGGAATTTCCATTGACACTGATGGCAGGCGTAAAGATGAAAGCGTTCTTCCACAGTGAAGGGCGACAGCTTGAGTCTCTGAGAAAAATGAATCCCGATCCTCTCGTGGAAATCCATCCGGACACAGCTGCCACGTTAGATATCGGCGAAAACGACTGGGTCTGGATCGAAACCCCGGTTGGGCGTGTGAAGATGCGCGCGAAGTTCTTTGATGGAATTGCTCAGGACGTTGTAAGCGCCCAGCATGCCTGGTGGTTCCCGGAAGAAGATCCACCCGAATATGGATGGAAAAAATCGAGTGTTAACCTGCTCTTCGGTGATACGGAGTACGATCCTGACACCGGTTCCGAGTCGTTAAGAAATGGACTCTGCAGGGTCTATCCAGTCAGTGACAACAGGTGACAGTGACCGGATGCTTCGCGATAATCAAGAAATTTTTCAGTATCAAAAAAATGTGCATTGGTGTTGTCAGTAAATGCAGTCCATCTCCTTGGGATTATGAGGGATGATGAAATATGGAATTTATTAAAAGGAAAATTTTCCCCTACGTGTCGATAATTCAGACGGAATTGAAGATGAAGATTTCCATGAAAGACTCAATAAAGAAATTTATAGCACCGCGAATCATGGGTGTCGTTGGAGCGTCCGATAACCCTAAGAAATTCGGTTATCTCGCATACCGGGAATTGAAAAAGAGGGGTTACACACTATACCCTGTAAATACTGCCAGAACGACTATCGACGGGGATACATGTTTTCATAGTGTTCATGATCTGCCACCGGAAGTAGTCCATCTCCTGGTTGTTCTCCCACCGCAAAGTACAGAAAATCTTATCAGAGAAATCGATCCATCAGTTATCAGAATGGTCTGGATGCAAAACGGCGCTGAATCCATGGAGGCGGTTGACATGTGTCGTGAGAAGGAAATTGAAGCCGTTTACAGGCAATGTATCCTTATGCATGCCAGTCCTGTCCGTTCATATCACCTGCTGCACCGCTGGTGGTGGATGGCTTCACCGAAAAAATACAAATAAAAAAGGAATTTCCATTGACACTTATGGCAGGCGTAAAGATGAAAGCGTTCTTCCACAGTGAAGGGAGACAGCTTGAGTCTCTGAGTCGTTAAGAAATGGACTCTGCAGGGTATATCCAGTCAGTGACAACAGGTGACAGTGACCGGATGCATCGCGATGATCAAGAGATTTTTCAGTATCAAAAAAAATGTGCATTTTGTTAAAAAAATGAAAACGTATTCAAATAGTATCAGAACTTAACCGACTGAGACACATTAAAGACAGGTCCCACACCTGAAAATTCCGACTGTTCATAGAACGGGACGTGCCATTGCCTCGGCCAGGACTATGCGATGCAATCTAAAGAAGGATGTTATTATTATGTTAAATATGTTTGACTCCGACAGGTTAATGGATCGTTCGGGCCTTTCATTCCAAGATATGAACTGCAATCTCGCGGCCGTTTCCAAACAACCCAAGGGAATAATGAAGGAAGTGAAAGAGGTCGTGAGACTCGCTCGGAAATTCAACGATACTGTCGTCCGCCCCCAGGCCCTCGAAATGGATAGAAAAATTCATCGGGATCCGGACTACCTCCCCTGGGAATGGGTCAAGGCGGCAAATGAGTTCGGCTTTTACACCCTGTGGATTCCGAAAATGTTCGGTGGCAAGGGGTACTCTTTCTCATCCATGGCCTATTTCGCCGAGGAACTCGCATCCTGTTGCCTGGGCATGGCGAACCTGATCTCTGTTCATTACCTTGGGCTTGCCACATTGACCGCCACCTGGAACTTGCCCCTTGCCCTGAAACTCTGCAAGGAAGCTGTCGAGGGTGAAAAATCAGGCGTTCCATGCCTTTTTGATTTTGCCATCACCGAACCAGCCGCCGGGACGGACATCGCGGACACGCATCTGGTGGATAAAGGAAGCGTGGCCTTACAGGCTGTCCGTGTGGAAGGCGGGTACACGGTCAACGGAACCAAAATATTTATTTCGAACGGCCATTTTTCAACGTGGCATATTGTCATGGGCTATGAAGACCTGAAACGGCCGGCGGACACCTTTATATTTTTCGCATTAAAAAGCGATACAAAAGGGTTTTCCCTGGGCAGGAAGGAAAAAAAGATGGGGCAAAAAGCATGCCCTGCAAGCGAGCTGATTTTTCATGATTGTTTTGTCCCGGATGACCAGGTGTGTATCGATGCACGGCAGACCAGAGGCATGTCCCGCTCTCACCGGGAGATCTACCAGATTATTTTTGATTCCATCTGTTCATCGTCGAAAGCAGGGGTTTGCGCGTTCAGTGCCGGGGTTGCCCGCGGGGTATATGAAAAAACGCTTGAACACACGGCCAACACCCGGGTCGGCGGCAGCCTGATGATGAATCTGGAGTGGGTTCAGGCCCGGCTGGCGGATATGCTTCGGAATGTCGCGGTGACACGACTGTTGTATTCCGAAGTCAATTTCGCAAACGGAATGTACGGGTTGAATAAAATGCTTCAGGTTAAGCCCGCTTACTATCTATACAAATATCTACCCGCCCCTCTGGTCGCAAAAATCTCTGCTCCCATCGTGAACAGCTCCCTTTGTTTATGGCTCACAAGAAAAATACAGCTGGACTGGAAAAAAGATGAAGAGCTGCAACGAACCACAGGTTGGGCATCTATCGCAAAGTTCACAGGTTCCGACGCCGCCATGGAGAATTGCCGGATTGGACTCGATCTGATGGGGCAGGAAGGGTTGAGGAATGAAAATGCGATCGAAAAATTTCTAAGGGACTCGAAGTTGCTGCAGATCTATGAAGGCACCAATGAATTGAACCGGCTGGAGGCTTTTAAATGCGTAATCGGCCGGAACCGTTTTGAAATAACGATGTTTGAAGACCGGTAAGAGAGAGGATCAATGACAACATCAGATGAAAGAGAATACAAACTTCTTATAAATACATCCAGGGACTTTGCAAAAAAAATACTCCTTCCACATCGTGAGGAAAACGACAGATATCCTTTGGCGGATATGGATGAGAAGATCATGGAAAAAGCCTATGAGCTTGATTTTTTTCATGTGTGGCTACCGGAAGAACTGGGGGGATTTGGCGGTCATTTGAAAAAACTCGTTCTTATCCTGGAAAATATCGCTGAAACAGATGCCGGTATGGCCGTCATGATTCTCATTAATGCCATGGCACAGGAGATCATCCTTCAGGCAGGTGAAGGGAAAGCACTCGCGGATATCTGCACCCGGGAAAAATCAGTACACGATTTTCTGATTGCCTTTCCAGCGTTTACGAATCCTTTTGAAACATCATCTGTTGCGAACGCCAGGAAAAAAGGCGACACCTATATTTTAAACGGAGAAACTCCGTATGTCGTCCTTGGGAACATTTCCGGGCAGGCTCTGGTTTATGCGAAAATTGAAGGAGACGATTCCGATTCCTTTTTTCTGGTTGATTTAAAAGCCGGTTCCGTCCGGACGGGTGATCCCGTCATCAGTCTTGGGCTTCATGCCTGCCCGGTCTGTGATGTCTGTTTTCATGACACGGAAGCCATGATCATCGGAGAGAAGGGGAAAGCCCCGGATTACTTCAACCGAATGTATGGTACATTCATGCTGGCCGGTGCGTCCATCGCCGCAGGAATCATGCGGGGTGCTTTTGATGACGCATTGGCATACTGCCGGAACCGGGTTCAAGGAGGAAGGCCGATCGGAAACTGGAGTGAATTGCAACTCATGCTTTCGCACATGGCTCTTACGGTTAAAAATGCCGAAACGATGATTGCCTGTCTATGCGAAGGCGGTGCAGGTAAAGGGACCGAGGGTGACGAAGGGATCATTTCAGCAAGCATCCCGATATTCGATCAGGCAAGGGATGTCACCTCAAGCGGCATTCAGGCCTTGGGGGGCTACGGTTATATGGAAGATTACAGTCAGGAGAAGCGGTTCCGTGACGCCCAGCATCTCCAGTCTTTTCTTGGACGAGCCACTCTGAAAAAATTAAATTTCTTGAAATCGTTCTATAAACTCGCATCCTAACAAAAGAACATGAATGAGGTAAACCTATGAACAATCTACGGACATCCGGTAACCCTTTTTTTGACGGCCTTGTGCAGATATACGACAGGGAATACGATGTGCTTCTGCCTATTTTCTACTATAATGCAGCGTCATTCACAGGCATTTTTACTGCGGATACCGAAAAGGTAAAGGCACACCTGCCTTTCCCTGACATGAAACCGGTTGAAATATTTCCTGGACGCGCTTTGGTCGCCCTTACGGCTTTAGAATACAAGGATACGGATATCGACCCGTATAACGAGTTTTCAGTCGCCGTCTTGATTACGTATCGCGAACGGAATATTCCTGTATACAGCCTTTTAAAGCAGCTTTTCCAGAATAGTCTAAAAACGTATATTCTGTCCCTTCCGGTCACAACGGACAGGGCGAGGAGAGGAGGAGTTGAACTTGGCGGCTATCCTAAATTTCTGGCTGAAATCGAATTCAAGGATACCCCTGGAGAAAGAGTCTGCGTGGTTTCAACGGGCAACCATCGTCTTCTGACGTTTTACGGTAAAAAAACAAAGACCCAAAAAGGGCGGAAAATTCATGCCAAGGTCTATACATCCATGCAGGGAAAGGCTATGAGCGCCAATCTCTATATGAACCAGAAAGAGTTCTCACAGACTCTTGGTAAAGGAAACTCAGGCATTGATATCGGCTCCGGCCATCTTGTGTGCGATATCCTTAACAACATCGGGTTAAGCAAACATCCGCTTGCTTATCAATACGTCCCGAATTACGAGGCGATTCTTTTCAACCCGAAAAACATAATCGATATTTAAAACCGTATGTTGAACAAAACGAACACACCAGAACGTTATATGAGACAGAAATGCTGCTTAATGGTTTTCTCCTTTTTTATTGGGATAGAGCATAGCTAGTTATAGAATACGTTTTGCGTTAATGCAGCGCTCGTGCAGCACTTGACAGTATTCAATGGACAGCTAAAACCCGATGTGGTAAGGTGGATGAACTCTTTGTAACATGCCCAAAGATTCATAGAAGATGTGCCTTCCCATATGCGGGCCTGCTTAACCCCCGAACAAGCCTTTTTCAGAAATCATCAGTGGGCGAATACGGAAACGAAAAAAGAGATATTTGTCTTAATTTACCCTCAATCATGTTTGTGCATAAATGTAGTAACTATTCTCGTCAAGTATTGATAAGAATTGTTTTCTATTACGATTTTAGATAGTTTCTGAAGTTGTTTTATCGAATACTTCAATATAATCGTCTATACATGTCCATAGGGACAGAATTAGTTGAGATTAATTATAATGGAACTTTAAATGGTTCAGATCTGCTTGATCAGGGTTATGGATTGTCATCAAAAGGATAAGTTATAAAAAAGGATAATTTATAAAAGGAGATGAAGATGAAGTACTTTATAAATTTGTTTGTTATTTTATTTTATTTTGCAGGATTAACGTGTTCAGCTGGTGAAGAAATTTCTATTATCACCAATCTAAGTGTACCAAAGGGTAACGTCACTCGTGATGTGATTAAGAATATTTATTCAGGTAAGTTAGCAAAATGGCCGGATAACCAGAATATTGTTCTATCAATAATGGAAGGAACCGAGACACACAAGGAATTTCTATATACCTATGTCAATAAGCCAGAAGCACAATTCACAAATACTTGGAGGAAAAAAATGTTTACTGGCCAGAGGTCTTATCCCAAAAATTTCAATAATGCACAAGACCTTGTAGATTTTGTTCGAAATACCAAAGGAGCGATTGGATATGTGAATACTGATGAAAAAACAAACGGAGTAAATGTTTTTAAATAAAAATTTAAATGAAATAATTCATATTAGATATATTGGAGGATAGCATGAGAAAACAGTTTAAATACATTATTATAATCGTATTGAGTTTTGGTATTCTATTCAGCTTCCAGACGGCTTTCGCTGGCAATGTCGATATTCATGGTTTTGTAAGCCAAGGCTACCTTAGATCCAGTGACAATAACTTTTTAAACGATTCAAATAAAGGTTCTTTTGAGTTCAATGAAATGGGTATTAATTTTGGATATGATACAGGAAGTGATGTGACCGTGGGAGCCCAGTTATTCGCTCGTGATTTAGGAGATTTTGGTAATGACAAGGTATCTGTAGCATGGGCCTTTGGTGATTACAAATGGAAAAGCTGGATGGGTTTCCGAGCTGGAATGATGAAATTTGCTCTTGGCCTTTACAATACAACACGAGATATTGATTCTCTAAGAACCACTATCATTTTGCCCCAGTCCGTCTATAATGAATGGTATCGTGATGTGTCTCAAGGCACTAAAGGTGCCCAGATATATGGGCACTTGTCTTTGGGCTATGCCGGTCTGTTAGACTATACTCTACAGGTTTCGGGTACACAAGTTCCTATAGATAGCGGGACGGCAAAGTTTTTTCTTGATCGTAACAGCACAGTAACCACTCTGGATGCAATTGACGTTGATACGACATACGGCGCGGCCCTTATCTGGTATACTCCGCTTGATGGTCTTTTACTCGGTGTTTCCGGCTTTAGTACAAACGCAAAATACACTGTAAACAATTCAACGGCGGTTATTGATAATCCCGACTTTAGAGAAAGCATTTTGTCTGTTGAATATACGTTGAACAGATTAACGCTTGCATCTGAATGTATGTACACGACGTCGAGGAATAACGTTTATCTGTTATCCAATCCCAGTATAATATTGGTTGACGATGAACGGATTCAAAATACAAATTATTATTTCAGTGGAGCATACCGCTTTACTGACTGGTTTGAAGGTGGGCTCTACTATTCAAAAAGTGAAGCATTTTATAATGGGACAGGACCGGACAACGAGTTGAAAGATATCTGCCTGTCAACTCGTTTTGACATCTCTCCCGCTATGGTTTTCAAACTTGAAACACATTTCATGAAAGGTCTTTTCGGTGTAGATCCAGGCACCGACGGTACGAGGGATGACAAATGGAATCTATACGCAGCAAAAGTATCCTATACGTTTTAAAAATTTATCATTTATCTTGCTCGGATAAATGGCTTTACCGAACCAAGAAATAAATAGGATATTTTAAAACCATACATTGTTATTAATTTCATGCTTTTTGGGCAAAGGTCCCTATAGGGGTTTGAATAATTAAAATCTCAGTATATTAGAGTCATCTCCATGGATTTATGCTGTGGAGGGGCCGGGAACCGGCATCCCTCCTCAGCGTGCCTATTCGTTTTATGGGTTTCCATTCACGGGGCATAGAAACACAGTAGTCCTATACCCCGTAAATAGATACGGGGATACCATGTGCTTCTTTGGAATCTATTAGGGATTACGTGTGCACTTGAAAGAATATTCTCGAAATTTGTGATGACAGAACGTTTCTACGAAAATGGCTGAAAACCGATTATGGTAATGTCATCCTGTTGCTCATTCTCCATCTTATGGGCACTGAATACCTCAAGCAATTGCTTCCCTTGCTCTTCAAAAGAGTGTTGGTTGAATTCCACCAGCAGGTCCTTGAACACCTTTGAGCCTAATCTACGACGGTTTGGTCCGCCCAGTTGATCGACATAACCATCGGTTGCCAGGTAAAAGGATGCCCCATCTTCGATCGGAATATCATGTCTTTTGAAACTGAAGTCTGCTGAAGATTTTTTATATCCAATACTCATCTTATCACCTTTAATTATGTTTAGTGTATTACCTTTGGTATAGTATAATGGCAACCTGGAACCAGCATAGGATAGAGTCCTTTGTTTTGTGTTGACAAAACAGACCGCTGCATCCAAGCCATCATCAGATTCAGTATCATTTCGATCTTTTTGAAGGAGTGATTTAATAGAAATATTGACTTGCTTTAAAATTTCATCTGGATGAGTAACGTCATTATCCAGGATGATGCTTCGCATACTAGAATAGGCAATCATCGTCATAAAAGCGCCTGGTACCCCATGCCCCGTGCAATCCATAATTGAAATGATAAATCCCTCAGTATGATAGCTTATGAAAAAAATATCCCCCCCTACAATATCTTTTGGACTCCAGATAAAAAAACTATTGGGTATATATTTTTTTATCTGATCCATGTCGGGTAAAATTGCCCGCTGTATATAACTCGCATAGTTGAGACTGTCGGTGATTCTTTTATTGGCATCTTCTGCCTGTTGCAGGGCAATGTTTAATTTTATTGATTGTTCCTCGATTTTCTTTTCAGCCCGTTTCTTTTCCGTGATATCCCTGCTAATAGCAACCAGACTTGTCGAATTGTCCAAGTCAGTAAAAAGATTAATAGCCATCATTGCAGGGAACGCACTTCCATCTTTTTTCAGGTGTTCGATTTCACTATATACAGCATTTTGTTTATGGGTTGTTTCAACCAAAGGTAAGAATTTTTCCTGAAATCGTTCCGGGGTAAAGAATTTGGACATGTGGAGTCCACTGTCATCGTTATCCTGAAAACCATGCATTTTAGACCAAGCATTGTTCATGAATATAATCTTTCCGGTTTTTTTAAATAAAACAATCCCGTCAACAGACTGTTCAACGGCTTTTTCCAGTAGAAAAGTCTGTTGCAGCGGCTTCACAATGGATTGTGAAATTATTACCGCAATGAGCGATATGGCAGTGGTCACTAAACTGAGGAATAGGATTAGATTAAACGTATTATATAGTTCGGTTTTACGGCTGATTTTTAATAATTCAATCTTAAGTTCATCCGACATTTTTTTTTCAAAGATTTCGATTTTTTCAAGTAATGCCTCTGACTCTATTTGAAGTTGCTTTGCCTGTTCCAACTGTAAAGCCATTGTTGTTGCGAGTCCTTTATCAGAAGAACTAATTCCCATTTTCTCCATAGAGGCGATCATATCTGAGTATAGGCTCATGGCTTTAGCAGAATAAGTTTCTATTTGATTGAGCAAATCAAGCACAACTTTTGTATCTTCTGATTGCTTCTCCTTGATTTGGATAATCATTTTTAATGAATCTCGGGTATTTTTTTCTTTAATTATAGCTG